>Ga0182024_10002176_pt1 | contig 49246 bp, 37 predicted proteins | sample P32metaG_FD_120480 | JGI IMG/M metagenome (GOLD analysis project Ga0182024, IMG submission 120480) | Permafrost microbial communities from Stordalen Mire, Sweden - P3-2 metaG (Illumina Assembly) | ecosystem: Environmental > Terrestrial > Soil > Wetlands > Permafrost | place: Sweden: Stordalen...
CCGCCGGCGCACAGCGCGCACAGGAACAGTGCGGTCGCGAAAAATTCCGCCAAGGCGCCGCGGTTGTACAGGTTGGTCAGCGGATAGACCGCCCAGCTCATCAGCGCGGCTGCCGCTAAAGCGTGGATCGGATCGCCGCCGACGCGGCGCGACAACCGGTATACCAGCCAGAACTGCAGCGACCACACGATCAGGCACGCCGCCCGCACCGCCCACTGCGGCCCCAACGGCAGTGACAGCAAGGCCAGCAGCGGATAAAGCCGCGGACCGTAGAAAATCGGCTGCGGCACCCCAACGTGCGAGGCAACCGTGTACACATCCGGGAACCAGTGCCCGCTCAGCAGCGACTGGCGCGCGTAGCCAATCATCCACAGGTTGTTCTGCCAATCGGGGCTGAAGATGGCGCCCGGCACTGCCAGCAGCGCCAGCGGCGCGACCACAATCACCGCGGAAATGCAAAACAGCAGCAGAGCGCGATTCGTTTTCATTGGTGTGCAGCGTCCAGCGGTTTAGAATCATAATGTGGATTCGTGACGGAGCCGAATAATGAGCGATCAGAATCGCGGCGGCTTTTGAATTGCAAGGCAATATGGCGATGGCAATGGGTAATTCGCGACGACGGGAAAATATCGCGCTTTCGCGCTTGCGGCCGACACAGCTCACGGTCGGAATGCTCGAAGTCAGGGAGAAGCGTAAGCGCCTGCGCGAACTGGAACGGCGGCCGGGCGAGCTGGTTGATTATATCCTAGAAATGCCGATTCGCGTCGTCTTTGGACCGGTGAACAGAGCTTATGTGATCGATCATCATCATCTGGGATTGGCCCTGCTCAAGGAGAATTTCGAAACCGCGCCGATGGAGATTGAGGGAGACTTGTCGCATTTGCCCCGCCGCGCGTTCTGGAAGCGGATGCAGGCCGACCATTTACTGCATCTTTTCAACGCCAAGGGTAAACCCAAACCGTTGCGATCTCTTCCAACGAGCCTGCGTCGGCTGAAGGACGATCCATACCGGAGCCTGGCCGGTTTTGTCCGCAGCGCCGGTGGATTCGGCAAAACCGAGATGCCGTTTGCCGAGTTTCAATGGGCGGATTTCTTCCGCCAGCGCGTCGCCAGGAAATCGCTTCGTGACGATTTCAGCAAAGTGGTCAAAAAATGCGTTCGCATGGCGCGCGGCCCCGACGCGGCGGACCTGCCCGGGTTCCTGGGTCGCAGGCGAAATAAAGGGATTCAATCGTTCTGAAGCGATCTGATCCCGGACGGAATTTTTCGCACAACGCATAGGCCATGGCAAACTGCCCGATTACCTCCGCGGCCTTCGCGGTTCATCGGAATTGTTCGGGCTATGGATCGATTGCGGCAACCCGACCTCCAGCCATTCGCAATCCGTCAAATGCCTGCGCCACGGTTGTTTCATGACGGCCGGCAGCAGGACGGTTTCGCCCGGCCGCATCCCGGTGGCGATCGCTTGATCCTCCGCTTTGAGTTGTGCGTGCCCTCGGAGCATTATCCAGACCACCGGGCCGCTCGAATCGATTGATCCGGTGTCGCCGGCGCGGGCGGTTTTTTTCTCGATCGTGAAATACTCGCATTCGACCAGGCGCGGGCCGGCCGCTTTCGGCTTACCTGAGCCGGAAAAATCGATGCACTCCAGGGCTTTCTCAACGTGAACCTTGCGCGGCTGACCCGTCGATGGATCGATGCGGTTGAAATCGAAGACGCGGAACGTCGTGTCGCTGGGCGTCTGCACCTCGGCCGCCAGGATCCCGGCGCCCAGCGCGTGCAGCGTGCCGCTGGGCAGGTAATAACAATCCCCTTCGCGCACGGGCACCGATTGGATCAGCGATTCCACATTGCCCGATGCAACGGCGGCGCTAAAAGCCTCGCGCGTCGTCCCGGGTGCCAGGCCCTTGAGCAGGCGCGAGCCCGGATCGGCCTGCACGATGTACCACGCTTCGCTCTTGAGATGCGCCTCCGGATGCGCGGCGGCGTACGGGCGATCCGGATGCACCTGCACCGACAGATCCTGCCGCGCGTCCAGGAACTTGATCAGGATCGGGAACTGCCCGGCCGCGCCGACCAGCGGAACATCACCGTGAAGTTGCCTGCCGAATTCTCCGACCAGTTGATGCAGCGTGCGCCCGGCCAGCGGCCCATCGGCCACCACGCTGCTGATCCAATCCGCGGAATTGTCCACGACGCCGGGAGGGAAATCGCAAAGTTCCCAGCTCTCGCCGATCAATTTCCCCGGCGGTAGGGGTTTGCCCAGCACGGTCTCGATCTTGCGTCCACCCCACATCTTTTCCAGGTAGCGCGGCTTGAATTTCAGGGGGTAAAGCGCGATCGACATTCGGCACCTCTACGATACATTACACATTCTCAGTTTGGCCGGCGAATCCTGATGTTCAACTCGCGCAGGGTGCAATGAACATTCCTTCCCAGCCAGTTGGCGGCTCACCCAGCGAGTTGTATTGCATTCAATGTGGTTACAACCTGCGCGGCCTGGCCAGCAATCGCTGCCCGGAATGCGGGACGCCGACGGCGCATTCTGCTTCCACGGTGATTCCGTGGCAGCAACGCAAAGCCCTGGAACGCATTCGCACATTCTGGCGCACTCTGGTGCTGGCAACATTTCGTCCTGGCAAATTGGCGACGGCCTCACAAATGCCCGTCGATTTCTCGGCTTCACGGCGCTTTCGCTGGATCGTCTCCGCTCTCGCCGCGCTGCCCGCAATTATTTGGTTTGGCGCGTTCGTGAACCAGGAACGTGGAACGGGATTTTTAGACATCGTCCAGCGGCCCGGGTTCGTGCCCGGCATCGATGCGGCAGGCCCCGAAGCACATTGGTGGTGGCAGTTCGCAGTCATCTGGTCGGCAGGCGCAACCTTCCTGCCAGTGATCCCGCTGGGCATCGTGATCGGTCTTTTCATGGCAACGGGGATGACAGGCCTTGTTGCTTATATGACGAAAGCCACGGAACTCCTACGAACGCGTGCCCGGGCGATCAGCGAATATACGTGCGCCCCGCTGACATTCCTGGCGATCCCCAGCGCGACATACGTGTTGCTGGATCTCTTACCAGAGAGGGACACGCTCTATCTGCTGCTGGCCGTAATCTCGTGCGGACTATTCGTGCTGCCGCTCCTCTATTGGGCCAACACGCTGGTTGTGGTGGCCAAGTCAACGCACAGCGGCCCGTTTCGGGCGATCGCTTTGGGCGTGGTGATTCCACTTATATGGTTTTGCGCCGGCGTATTCGGACTGGCAATATTTCCAGGAATCGTGGGACTTATGTGGTTGATGATCGACAGTCTGCATTGATCTACTCGGGTTTCGCCGCGGGCGCCGTGCTCGGAGGCGGCGACCAGCTTGACACATCCAGCCACCGCACGGCGCCATTTTGCCAGCCGTAACACGGAACTGCTGGTGGCGCCCCCAGCAGTCTGCTCGCCTGGTTCGTGTACACCATCGGGCGGTTCGCGCCCCATGGTCCGGCAATCGGCTCGAGGATGTATCCAATGCCGTTTCCATTACCAAATGGATCGGGCGGCAACATAGACAAATAATCTGGATGCAAATCCTCGAGGGTTTGCGGCCATTTGCTATGGTCGGCGCGATACAGCTGCGACGCCAAAGACACCGCGGCCGCGCGCCGCTGGGCAATCCATAGCCAATTTAGCTGCAAAATTTGGATCGGCAGGTAATTCTCGGGAATAATCCGAGAGTAACGGGGTGGATTTTGCGGCTTCGCCCCGGTTGGCATTGGTCCGGTATTTGGAGGTAGCGCGAATAGACTTGCACGAGCGGATGCCCAATCGCCCGCTCCTGCCGCTCGCACGAATGGTTCGTCGGCCTTCAGCGACCGCGCGGCCGCCAAATCGAACATCGGCCGCAAGAGTAGCTGATGGCCGCCAACGCATTTGAAGTATTGCAGGGTTTCGGTGCGCCCGCGAATGAGCGCATCGCGTTGCCATTGGGGGGCGCCTCGATCGAGCAACTGCCGGATAACGGCTTGCACAGCGGATCGTCTAACCCTGCGGATGTTTTTGCCAGTGGGAGCGCTCGGCAATTGCACGGCTCCCTCGATTTGCAGTCTCCCGGCAATCGCTTCCAACTTTTCGGTTATTAGGTCATCAACGGCAATGCCAGATAAATTCGCGATAATTCCGCCACCGCTGTTGATTATCTTTGCCAGATATAATCCCTCCGCAATTCGCTCGATGGCATCCGCATCGTCACCGTGGAGGTGCGCATCGAGCGCCGCGTCACCCAATAAATTCGCCAGGGCGCGAAGGGGGTTAAGGATGCTTACAAATCCGATGTACGTGAGCGCCGGATCATTTTGAGAATAGGCCGGTGTGTTGACAAAGCCCCAGTCGAAACGATCGAACTTCCGGGCCTGGCGCGCCAACTCCAGCGTTTTCGTATTTGCCATTACGGCGGCGTCGGCCAGTCGGTACCACTCCGCCGGAAACGGGGGGTAATCGTTGTAGCGCAAATTGGAGCTGGAGGGCGGCCAGTTATTCTGATCCATTGCGGCCGCGGCATCTGCGAAATATTTCGCGGCGTTCTGATCGTCGGGGACATTGGCGGCGGGAAAATCCTGCGGCAACACTGGATCGCCGTCTGTGCGGATTTGTGCGATCTGCACTGCCAGTCGATGGTGTGCGATGGCCGCCCATGCGATCCAGCAACCAGTCAGGATGCAAATGATGCTGCCGACAGCGATGCTTTTCCGCTTGAGATGCATTCACACTCTGCCGATCTTGCGCAGGAATTCGTCCTCGCTAATCACCGACACGCCCAACTGGTTCGCTTTATCCAGCTTGCTTCCGGCATCGGCGCCGGCGACGACGAATGCGGTTTTTTTGCTGACGCTGCCGCTGGGACGCCCGCCCAGTTGCGTGATCAACTGCTCGATTTCATCCCGCTTGAATGTTTCCAGCGTGCCGGTGACGACGATGCTCTGGCCGGCCAGCGGCTGCCGTGCGGCGGGCGGGGACGCCTTGGATTTCGGGTTGACGCCAACGGCCTTCAATTGCGCGATCGCATCGCGCCCGGCGGGGCTGCGGAAAAAATCGTGGACCGATTGCGCGATCGCTACGCCGATCTCGTGGACGGAGCTGAGCTGCTCCACCGATGCGGCGGCCAGCTCGTCCAGCGATCCGAAATTCGCCGCCAGCACGAATGCCACGCGGTTGCCGACGTGGCGAATCCCCAGCCCGGCCAGCAGGCGATCCAGCGGCCGATCCTTGCTCTGGGAAATGGCGTCGATCACGTTCTGGGCACTCTTATCGCCCATGCGTTCCAGTTCCATGAGTTGGGGCTTGGTCAATCGGTACAAGTCGGCGAATGTCTTGACCAGCCCAGCGTCGATCAGATGATCGACCAGCGCCTCGCCGATGTTCTCGATATCCATCTGGTTGCGTCCGCAGAACCAGCGCAGCCGTTCGCGGAACTGCGCGGGGCAGGCGGGGTTATCGCAGCGGATAAAGGGCGTGTCGGTCTCCTTGTGCACCTTCGCGCCGCAGGATGGGCATTTTTCCGGCGGCTTGACGGGCTTGGCGCCTTTGGGGCGCTTCTGCGGCACGGCCTGACGGACATACGGGATCACCTCACCGGCACGCTCCACAACGATCGTGTCGCCGATGTGGATGTCCAGCTTCTCGATCTGCTCGATGTTGTGCAGGCTGGCGTTTTTGACGGTGGTGCCGCCCAGGGAGATCGGGTCCATCCGCGCCACCGGCGTAAGCGTGCCGCCCTTGCCCACCTGCCAATCGACCTCGCGCAGGATGGTTTGCATCTGCTGCGCCGCGTATTTGTAGGCAATCACCCAGCGCGGCGCCTTGCTGGTGGCGCCGAGTTTCTCCCGCTGCGCGAACGAATCGACCTTGATCACCATCCCGTCGGTTTGATACGGCAGCTTGCCGCGCACATCGGCGAACGCTTCGATGGCGGCGATGGCCTGATCGATATTTTTCGCCAGTGTGGTGTGCTCGTTGACCGGAAGGCGCAACTCAGCCAGACGTTTGGTCCATTGCCAGTAACCACCGGCTTCCCTCGGGCGAACTTCGCCCAGCCCGTGGGAGACGAATCGCAATTGTCGCGAGGCGGTGATTTTTGGATCGAGCTGCTTGAGCGCGCCGACCGCAAGATTGCGCGGTGTTTTGAAGGTTTCCTGGCCGGCCTCGGCGCGTTCCTTGTTGAGGCGCTGGAAGACAGCGTTGGTCATAAAAATTTCGCCGCGAACTTCCAGGACCTGCGGTATCCCATTCTCCCCGTGCAGCCGCAGGGGCAGCGAGCGGATGGTGCGGGCGTTGGAGGTGATGTCATCCCCGCGTCGCCCGTCGCCGCGCGTCGCCGCCAGGACCAGGGCGCCGCCTTCATAGCGCAGCGTTGCGGCGACGCCATCGACCTTGGGCTCCAGCACATATTCCACTGGCTGATCCGCGCCCAGCAATTTGCGCACGCGCTGGTCGAAGGCGCGGACTTCGCCCTCATCGTAGGTATTGTCGATGCTCATCATCGGCACGGCATGCTCGACGACGCCGAACCCCTCGACCGGCTGGCCGCCGATGCGCTGAGACGGCGAATCGGCTGTGAGGAACTGCGGATTGGCCGTCTCCAATTCCATCAGCTCCGCCATGAGCCGGTCATATTCCCGGTCGCTGATCCGCGGCTTGGCCAGCACGTGATACAGGTAATTGTGATGATCCAGCTCCTTGCGGAGCTGTTGGATTCGCCGCTGGGCTGATGTCGACATGAGTGTCATATTGTAGTGCGCGACGTTGGAAAAATCGGCGAGCGAAGTACAATCGCCGTGTTGCCGCAGGGAACCAACGCGATCGAGCTGGAGGATGTGAGCAAGTCGTTCGGCGACCATCGGGCCGTCGAGGGGCTTTCGCTGCGCGTGCCGACAGGGAGCATCTACGGGTTCATCGGTCCCAACGGGTCGGGCAAGACGACAACGCTGCGGATGATCATGCGCATCATCCACGCCGATCACGGCCGCATCGCCGTGCTGGGCGAGCAGACCTGCCGCGCCGCCAATGATCGCATCGGATATCTGCCCGAGGAGCGGGGGCTGTATCGCCAGATGAAGGTGATCGATCTGCTGCGATTCCATTCGCAGCTCAAGGGACACGCCGCCAGCCGCGATGAAATCGGGCAGTGGTTGGCGCGGCTGGAGCTGGCCGAGTGGGGTGATCGCAAGGTCGAGGCGCTTTCCAAGGGAATGAGCCAGAAGGTGCAGTTCATCGCGACGATCATCGCCCGGCCGCAATTGCTGCTGCTGGACGAACCGTTCAGCGGCCTGGACCCGATCAACGCGGAGGTGATCCGGCGAATCCTGATGGAGCTGGTGCGCAACGGCACGACGGTGCTCTTCTCCACGCATGACATGGAAGTGGCCCAGACGCTGTGCGATTGGATTCTGATGATTCATAAGGGTCGCAAGGTGCTTGACGGAACGCTGCGGCAAATTCAGGAGGAACACGGCCGCGACGTGCTGCGCGTGCGCCTCAACTGGCCGGCAGATGCGAAGGCGAACCTGGCCGATCTTCCCGGCATCGCGCAGGTGAGCGACATGGGGAACATCCAGCAACTGCGCCTGGCGCCCGGGGCCGATCACCAGCGCGTGCTGGCGGCGCTGATGGCACGCGCCGCGGTGGAACACTTCGAGGTGGCGCAGCCGAGCCTGCGCGATATTTTCCTGCAGATCGCTGGCGGAGACGCCGCGTGAACTTCAGCAAGGTCCGCAACATCGCCGTGCGCGAATATTCCGCCGCCGTGCGCAGCAAGTCGTTCCTGATCAGCCTGGTGCTTTTCCCGATCCTGATGAGCGGCGGGCTGATCGCGCAGCGGGTCGGGCAGAAGATCGGCGACACCAACACCTACCGCGTTGCGGTGATCAACGGCTCGGGCGATCCATCGCTGTTCGACGTGATCCAGCGCGCGGTGGCGAATCACAATCAGCATGAGATCTACGACAGCTCCGGCCGGCAGGTGCGCGGCCGCTTCGAATTGGAAGCGGCGCCATCGGTCAACTTCAACGATACCGACGAGCTGGATCGAATTCGCCTGCAGCTTTCCAATCGTGTGCACAGCGGCGCGCTGCTGGCATTCGTGGAGATCGGACCGGCGGTGATGAAGCCGGCCACTGCGAATCGGGACGACGGCGCGGTGATCCGCTATTGCACCAACCGCCCGACGTACCAGGATTTCATCGCGCTGCTGCGCACGGCGTTGCCGCCGGCCATCGTGCGGCACCGGCTGCAGGGCGCCGGGACGGATTTCGTGCGCCTGGAGCCGCTGCTCTGGTCGCCGCGCGTCGATCAGGCCGGCCTGGTCGAGCAGAAAAACGGCAAGATCGCGTTTCAATCCGGCGCCGGCCAGGTCGCCAACGTCCTGGTCCCCATCTTCCTGATCCTGCTGATGTTCGTGATTACGATGATGGGAACCAGCCCGATGGCCGCCAACGTCATCGAGGAGAAGCAGCTCCGCATCGCCGAAGTCCTGCTGGGCAGCGTCACACCGATGGAGCTGATGATGGGCAAGCTGCTGGGCGGCGTCGGGGTTTCGCTGACGCTGGCGGCGATCTTCATCGGCGGCGCCGCTTATCTGGCGTCGTCAACCGGTTTCTCGTCTTATATCTCGATGCAGTCGATCGGCTGGTTTTTTTTCTTCACCATCGTCGGGACGTTCCTGTACGGCGCGCTGTTCGTTGCATCGGGAGCGGCGTGCTCGAACGTGAAGGAGGTTCAGGGCTTCATGATGCCGGTGATGCTGCTGATCGCGCTGCCGATGTTCGTCCTGGGCCCGGTGCTGCAGAATCCGTCAGGTTCGCTGGCGACGGTGATGTCATTTTTCCCGCTGTCGGCGCCGATGATCATGGTGCTGCGGCTGACGATCCCACCGGGCGTGGCGGCGTGGGAGCCGCTGGTTGCCGCGGCGTTGACGCTGGCGGCGACCGTCGCCTGCGTGTGGATGGCCGGGCGAATCTTCCGCGTGGGGATTCTCATGCAGGGCAAGGGCGCCAATTACACCGCCGTTTTCCGCTGGATCGTCCGGGGATGATCAGCGCAGCATCGCGCGCAGCGTCTGCAGATTCACCTCGTCCCAGCTTCGCCCGTCCGGGTGCGCCGATTTGGGCGTCTCCAGAATCTTGGGCACATTCGCGAAATCGGGGTCGCGCACGATGGGGATGAACCCCGTCTTGCCGATCTTGCCGTGACCGATGTGATCGTGCCGATCGACGCGGCTGCCGAGATCTTTCTTGGAATCGTTCAGGTGCAGCACCTTCACGCGCTGTATGCCGATGATCGAATCCAGCTGCCTGCGGAATTTCGCATAACGGCGGCCGCGGAAGTCGTATCCGGCGGCGAACAGGTGCGCGGTGTCCAGGCAGACCGCCACGCGCCGCGGTTTGCGGACCTGCTCGATGATTTCGGCCAGGTGCTCCAGGCGATATCCCAGCGAGCTGCCCTGGCCTGCGGTGATTTCCAGGCAGACCTGCACCCGCGCCGCCGGCAGGGCGGCATGGACCTGGTCCAGCGCGGCGGCCACGCGGCGCAGGCCGGCCGCTTCGCCGCTGCCCATGTGCGCGCCCGGATGCGTCACCAGATACGGGATTTTCAGCTGCGCGCAGCGCGAGACTTCTTCGATGAACAAATCGATGCTGGCGCGCCAGAGCCGGTCATCCGGCGTGGCCAGGTTGATCAGATAGCTGTCGTGGCAGACGATCGCCCCGAAGCGTAATCGCCGGCAATGCGTCGACCATTGCGCGATGCAATCGCTCTCCAGCGGCTTGCACTTCCACTGTTGCTGGTTTTTGGTGAAGACCTGGACGGTCTGCATGTCCAGCTTTTCAGCCGCGAGCAGGGCGTTGTGCAGACCACCGGCGATGGACAGATGCGATCCGAACATCCGCTACAAACCGCCGCCCGCGGTCCTGCCGCCGTTTGCATTTGCGGTGTTTTCGATGGTTTGGCGCGCCTGCGCGAGCCGCTGGAATTCGATGTGCCCATCGCCGAAGAGGATGTTCTTGCCTTCGCCGTGATTATCGCTTTTCTCATAGGCGATGACGGTCAGCGCCATATTCGGATCGGCGACTTTTATTCCGGCGGCCACGTAGGTGTAATCGGAATTATCGTTGACCCATTTGGCAATGTCATCGGGCGACATGCCGGTCATATCCGGCAATTTGGTCGACCCGCTGGGATTGATGAACACAGCGGCGGCGAGATTTTCGCCGTTGACCAACGTTCCCAGATCGGGGGGAAAGGCACCCTGATTATTGCTGGCATACATCAGGCATCCAGTCCCGATCTGGCGCAGGTTGGACATGCTCGCTACGCGGTTGGCGCTTGACCGGGCGCGGTTAAGCGAGGGAAGCAGGATCGCGGTCGTCATCGCCACCGTTCCGACGGTGGCGGGCGAGAGCGACTGCCCCGCCGCCAGGCCTTCGGCGCCAGGGAAGGGTGAAATGGATTTGGCGTGGAAGCCGGCGTGGTCGGTCCAGGCGATCGCTCCCGCCGGCTCGGTCTGCGCCTGTAGCACGTCCAGCGGCGGAAGCAGCATTGCCGGGGTTTCCATTCCCGCCAGGTCGCCCAGGCCGCCGTACAATCGGCTCACCATGATCAGCGCCTGGTATTGCAGCGGCACCGTCTTGGGCAGATCGGCGAAGCTGAACGATTGGAATTTATCTGGCCCGTTCAACTCCTTCATCACCTGCTGATACGCGGGATTTTCCTTGATCGACGGCCCACCGGCCTGGCGCTTCATCGCGGCGGCGACCACATCCGGATACAGGCCGAAATACCATGTCCCATCCTTGATCGCCCACGCCGGGGAGATCAGCGGCGTCGCCAGGTAATGCACCGAAGCGTTGTTCACCGTCGTCTGGCGGAACGCGACGGTGACGTGCGCCTGGCGAAGCTGCTGCTGCAGAATCGCATTGGCGAACCCCTCGATTTTTTCCATCGACGCCTGGAGCTGCTGCGCGTCCTTCGGACGGTTCACAATTGTCATGCCCAGCGGGCCGTTGCCCATCGCGGTTGGATCACAGTAGTAGACCCATTGCGTGCCGAACGCCCCGAAAAAATCCTTCTGAATGTCCAGGCCGAGCATCTGGTTGGCCTGGGCGATCCCCTGCTGGACCTGTGCGTTGACATCCGGCGGGGCAAACTGCCCAACCGCGTTGAGGACCCCCGTGACCAGGCCGGCCAGGTCGAACGTTCCACCACCGGCGACGGTAGAGGATTGGGGAATCAGCGCCATCAACTCGTCGCTGAGCGGCTCGGTGGCCATGGCGGCCAGCGCCCCGCTGCGCGGCTGGGGCGCGGCGATCATCAGTTGGCTCGACCAGTTCTTGCCATCAAACCCGGAGGAGGCGGCGATGCTCTTGACGCCGGCCAGCCCCAGCGCGTCGCGAATCTTCGGCCAGTGCTGTTGCGCCTCGGGCGGCGCCATCTGCATCATCTGGTCCACGAATGCCCACGCCGCCGTTCCGTTCAGGTAGAACGCCCCCACCGGCTGCTGGCCGACTTGCGACATCGCGGTGGTGAAATCCTTGTTGGCCGACAGCGGATTGTCCGGATGCTCGGCCATCGGCGAGATCGAGACGACAACCAGCGTGCCGGCGGTGGTGCATTTGAACGGAACATCGGGCCCCGCCTTGGCGAGCAGATCGTTGATCTGCTGCGTCAGCGTGGCGCTGTCGGCGCCGGCATCGCAGAGCAGTGCAACTTTGGGCATGGGCTGCGGCCCGGTCATTTCCATCCCGCCGAAATAAAGCGCCGTCGGATGCCGCAACAACAGGCCGCTCAGGTCCATCGCGCTTCTCATCGCATCGGCGGCGTCGTGGTCTTGCGCGGCGACGTGATCGATCAGCTTGGGCAGCGATTCGGACAAAAATTGCCGCATCTGCGACGCATCCAGCAACGCCTGCAGGTGCGAACCATCGTATCCGGCGCCGGGCGCGTCGGTCCCCTGCCATCCGATGTACAGAATGGCGTCACCAGGAATCCGGTCAGCCAGCGCTTGCGCCAGGCAGAGGGCCGGACAAATCATCACCGACACGATCGCAGCAGTAATCCACCGCATGATTTTCCTCCAGTGGGAATCCGCGAACATCCTGACAACAAGCGGAGCAATTGGCAAGCGGAAGTTATTGCCAGTCATTTTCCAATGCAGAACGTCGCGAAGATTCGCCCCAGGATGTCGTCGGGGGTCACGGCACCAAGGACCTGGCCCAGGGCGTCCAGCGCCTCGCGCAGATCGGCCGCCAGAAGATCCAGGTGATTCTGTTCGAGCCGGGCGGCAGCGCGATCCAGCGCGGCGCGGGCCTGTTCGATCGCATTCAGATGCCGGGCGGCCATCGCCAGCGCGGCGCCGCCGGTGTCGTTGCCGAACGCCAGGCGATCCAGCTTGTCGCGCAGCTCCGGCATATTCGTGCCGGTGTGAGCGCTGATGCACAGGCCATCCGCCGGTAGCTGGCTGGCAAGATCGCACTTGGAATAAACGACCGCGTCGGCGGCTCGCGGCAGATCCAGCGATGCGCGTGCATCCGCGACATCCCGCACCAGCACCACGACGTCCGCCTCGTCGATCATCCGCTGCGCCTGCCGCTGCATCTGTCGCTGAATCTGGATCGGCGTCGATTCATCACTCGCGGGCGCTTCGATGCCCGGCATGTCGATCACGCGGACGATGCCGCGATGCAACTTCACCTGCACGGACAGTGCATCGCGGGTGGTGCCGGCAACCGGGGAAACGATCGAGCGCGTCTGCGCGGCCAGGGCGTTAGCCAGCGTGCTCTTGCCCGCGTTGGGCCGGCCGGCCAGCACGATCGTCGGCTCGTGCGACAATTTCTCGATCCGGGCGCTGTTGTGCACGAGCGCTCGCAGCTGATCCTGCAGATTGCGCAGGTGCTGCCGCGCATGCAGCGCGGGCAGGAGTTGCACATCCTGATCCGAAAAATCGATGTCCGCTTCCACGAGTGCCAGGAGCTGGGCGAGCTGGTTCATCGGCGCGGCAAGTCGGCGCGACAGCTCGCCGGCCATCAGCCGCCGCGCGGCGTGAAGCTGCTGTGCATTCTGCGCCGCGATGGCCGCCGCCACGCCTTCGGCCTGGGCCAGATCAAGCTTGCCGTTGAAATAAGCGCGGGCGGTGAATTCTCCCGGCTCGGCCGATCGCGCCCCATCCCGCGCCAGTCGATCCAGCAGCCGCCGCGCCAGCAGCGGATTGCCGGGGATGTGCAGCTCGATCAGGTCCTGCCCGGTGTAACTGCGCGGCGCGATGAATTGGTAAACCCAGCCGGGGAATTCCAGGCCGTCCAGGTTCAGCGGTGCTCGAAGCGCCCGCCCGTGGCCGGGCAGATCGGCGCCAAGACCCCGTGCCAGCTGCGGCGCCAGCGGGCCGCTGAGGCGCACGACCATCCGCGCCGCCGGCCCGACGGCCGAGCTGATCGCGCAGATCGTGTCATCCAGGCGCACGGCAGCGGCTCACTTATTTCTTGGTCCGATTGCGCTCGGCTTCATCGCGCATCTCTTCGACGCGGCGTTGCATGTTGGCCCACCAGGTGGACAGGCGGCCCGCCGGCTTAGGCGCGCTCGTCGGTGAAACCTGCTTCTTGCTTTGCTTGACGGCGCGCGTGGGCTTGGCGTCGACGATCACCTTATTCGCCTTCTCCGCCTCCTCGCGCTGCTTGATGTGATCGCGGATTCGCTTGCTCTCGACCACACCGATCGCCGTGCTGGTCAGGATATACAGGATCAACCCGCTGGGCATCGAATACATCAGGATGGGGAACAGCAGCGACATCCAGCGCATCATTTTCTGCTGCGACGCCTGCTCGGGCGTGGCGGCCGGCGCCATCGGCTGGATCTTCTGCTGCAGGTACATCGCCACCGCCATCAGGATCGGCAGGATATTCAGCGAAACGATCCGCATTCCGAAAAATGGGATGGTCAGCGGATGGGCATCCCACGTGATCATCCGGTCCGGCCGCGCCAGGTCATGAATCCAGGTGAACCCCCACAAAAATGGCTGCTGGCGCAGGGCGATTTCGTTCTGGAGGGCCGAATAGAGCGCGATCCAGATCGGCATCTGAAGGAACATGGGCAGGCAGCCGAGGATGGGTGTGACGCCCATTTCCTTGTAGATCTCCATCTGCGCCTTGGCGTAGGCCTCCTTGTCCTCGCCATATTTTTTCTTGAGGCGCTCCAGCTCCGGCGCCATTTTCTGCATCTTCATCATGGAGACCTGCGAGCTCTTGGTGATCGGGTGCAGCAGCAGGCGCACCACGATCACCAGCAGGATGATCGCCAGCCCCCAATCGTGCAGCAGCCAGTGAAACGCGCGCAGGAGGTCAACCAGCCGATCCACCAGCCATGGCACGGCACAGATGCCGCAATAACCGGACGAGCTGGAGAGCAGCTGGTTATAGCTACGGGGGAAATCGCTGTAGTATTCCCCCTCGAGCATCGGGCGGACTTTGGGGCCGAAAAATGCCCGCAGCGGCACATCCTCCCCGCCACCGGGCTTGAGCTTCAAGTCGGTGGTTTGGAATTCGAAATCGGCCAGGCGCTGCTCCGCCGGGTCGTCGGGGTTGAGCACTCCGCCGTGCACGGCATCGATCTGCTCGGGGTTCTGCGGCCGGACAATCGCGGCGAAATAATTGCTGGTCGCGCCCGCCCAGAGGAATTTGTATCCTTTTTCGCTGCGTGAAAAATCCTTATCAGCGGCGCCGGGCTTGAAGTCGCCCAGGCTGTCGCGCACGACGTCGACGACGTGATCGGCCTTCTCAAATCCGACGACGACCTGCCGATCGTCCCCGCGCTCGATCTCGCGCGGCGGCATGATCGGACCGTCAAAATCGATGCGAACCGTCTGTGGCTGCGCCGTGAGATTCTGTACCTGGTAATCGACCGATACTTCGTAACCCGCGGCGGTGTTGTTGTTCGCGGCGCCCTTGTCGATGATGAACCTCTTGGTCAACCGCACCACCGGCGCGCCGCTGGGGGATTGGATGTCGATGCTGTACGCGGCCGAACTGGCGGTCTGCGATTGCTTCTGCCACGGCACGTCCGCCAGGTCGACGCTCTGGCCGTTGACCGTGATCGATCGCGTGGCCAGCGTGCGGTATTGGTCGATTCCTGGGTACGGCTGCTGGAAGCGGTAAATGTCCTTGCCATCCACCGCCTTGTCTTCATTGAGCGCGACCGAGGCAATGGCCGCGCCGTCCGGATCGATCTGCAGCGCCAGGCGATAATTCGGATCCTTGGGGGTCGTCGAGCCAATTTCGGCCGGCATGGCTTCCGGGGCCGCGGCGGGTTTCAATCCGACAGCCTGCGTCGTCGCCGGCCCGGCGGAAAGCGATTCGTCCGCCATGCTCGTGGGCGCCGGCTCGGTTGTCGTCGACGATTGAACCTGCGCCGTCTGCGGGCGATTGTGCGCGCCGGTCAGGTCCCATTCGGGGTGTCTGGGGTAAACGAATTTCACCAGACAAAGGTAATACCCCATGACCAGCGCCAGGACCGCCGCCATCGCGATGTACATTCTCTTCGTGTCCATGGGATGGGTGGCGTCCTGATCAGCGCCCGTCGATGAGCCGGCTCCCCAGGAAATTGTCCAGCTCCGGAATCGCTTCGACTTTACGCACCGTGGTGTCGACGTCGTAGGTGAGACGCACGAATTCGATGGCGGTGTCGGTGACGATCACGAAGCTGCTCCGTGGATCGCGGTCGCGCGGCTGGCCGACCGAGCCGACATTGATGATCGCTTTTTCATCGGTCAATTCGAATTTATAGTCCAATTCATCGGGGCTGTAGAAATCGGGCCCTTCCAGAAATACGCCTGGAACGTGCGTGTGCCCGACGAAGCAGAGCCGGTCGAAGCGCTCAAAAATACTCACGAACTTGCCTGGATTGGTGTAAATATCATCGGGAAATATGTACTCGTTGATCGGCCGCCGCGGCGACGCGTGCACCGCCACGAAGTCGTTGGTCCGCAGCCGCACCGGGAGGTTTCCCAAAAATCGCCAGCGATTGGCGCGCCGCACCACGTCGGTATCTTCCTCGAAGCATTTGCGCGTCCAATAGCAGGCCTGCTCGGCGCCCTGGTTGAAATTGAACGGCTCGTAGAACACCGCAAAATCATGGTTTCCCATCAGCGAAGCGCGGCATCGGCTGGCAACCAGGTCGATGCATTCCATTGGGTTGGGGCCGTAGCCGATGATGTCCCCCAGGCACACGACGTGCTGAATTCCGCGTCGTTCGATCTCGGCCAGGACGGTCGTGAAGGCTTCGAGATTTCCGTGAATGTCGCTGACAATGGCAAACATGCCGAACGTCCCTTGTCCGGCACAGACGCCGCCTGGGGCCGGGAAAGTGATGTTATGGGCGGCGCTTGGCGGCGTCAAACCACTCCATTCGCGTCGCACTTGATTCGCTCTATCCCCATCCTTATTGTCAGCCGCGCGGGCATTCTTTATGGCCAGACAAACCATTGGCGTCAGCATGCTGGGTTGTGGCGTGGTGGGCGGCGGTGTGGCGCGCATCCTTCACGAGCAGCGCGATCTCATCGCCCACCGCACGGGCCTGACGTTCGAATTGCGCCACATCGTCGTGCGCGAGGCGGGCAAATCCCGCCCCGTGTCGCATGCCCCGATCCATGGCGATGCCGCCCGCGCCATCGACGATCCGCAGACCGACATCGTCGTCGAGCTGATCGGTGGGATCGAGCCGCCGCTGTCGCACATCCGCCGGGCGCTGCAGTTGGGCAAGCCGGTCGTCACCGCCAATAAGAGCGTGCTCGCCGCGCGCGGGCCGGAGCTGTTTGCCTTGGCGCACAAGCACAAGACGTGCATCGCCTTCGAGGCCAGCTGCGCCGGCGGCATTCCCATCATCAACGCGCTGATGCACGGGTTGATCGCCAACCGCATCGACGCGCTGGTCGGCATCGTCAACGGCACGTGCAACTTCATCCTCACCCGCATGAGCCGCAACGCGCTGTCATATGCGCAGGCGCTGGCCGAGGCGCAGAAGGCCGGCTTCGCCGAATCGGATCCGACCATGGACGTCAGCGGCCGCGACGCGGCGCAAAAGCTGGCGATCCTGGCGGGCCTGGCGTTCAACGTCCGCGCCGCCGAGACGGATATCACCACCGAGGGGATCGACAAGCTCCAGGAGACGGACATCAAGTTCGCCGGCGAGCTGGGATACGTCGTCAAGTTGCTGGCGATCGCGCAGCGGCACGGCGAGCGGATTTCGCTGCGCGTGCATCCGGCGCTGGTGCATCGCGGCGACATGCTGGCCGACGTGGGCGGCAGCTTCAACGCCGTCAGCCTCTATGGCCACGCGCTGGGACACGCGCTTTTTTACGGCCGCGGCGCGGGGCAGATGCCCACCGCCAGCGCGGTGGTGGCGGATCTGGTGAACGTGGGCCTGGGCGTCACGCCGCTGGCATTCCGACAGTTAAGTATCTTTGCCGATCAGGTCCCGCCTGCCCCGCTGCTGCCGACGGAGGAATTGAACAGCCGACATTATCTGCGTCTGACCGCGCGCGATGAGCCGGGCGTGCTGGCGCAGGTTACGCGAATCCTGGGCGACAAGGGGATCAGCCTGTCGGCGATTCTGCAGCACGAAACCGATGGCCAGAACGTGCCGGTGGTGATCACGACGCACCTGGCGCGCGAGGGCTCGATCCGCGCGGCGGTGGCGGAGATCGACAAGCTGCCGGCCATCGCCCCACCGACGACGTGTTTGCGGATCGTCGATCTGCCACAGGAATTTGCGAGCGGGTGAGTAGAGCCGGGCCGTGTCGGCCCGGACCGGGGCGGCACGCCCCGGCTCTGTTGCGATAATTCGACGAGCAAATGAAATACGCCATAATCATCCCCGACGGCGCGGCCGACGAGCCGCTGAAGGAGCTGGGCGGCCGCACGCCGCTGGAGGCGGCGGATACGCCTAACATGGACACCACCGCCCGCGAAGGCCGCCAGGGCATGGTGCGCACCGTCCCGCCGGGATTCGAGAGCGGCAGCGACGTGGCGATCATGTGCCTGCTTGGTTATGACCCGGCCGTCTATCACACCGGCCGTGCGCCGCTGGAGGCGGCGGCGCAGCAAATCCCGCTTTCCCCAACGGACTGGGTTTTCCGCTGCAATCTCGTGACCGTCGTCGACGGCATCATGAAGGACCACTCCGCCGGCGGAATCAGCAACGCAGAGGCGCAACGGCTGATATCCGATCTGTCGCGCCGACTGCGGGCGCCGGGATTCGAGTTTTACACCGGCGTCAGCTATCGCAATCTCCTGGTGTATCGCGGCAGCGAGGCGTTTGAGCTCACCACGCGCCCGCCGCACGAAATTCCCGACGAGCCAATCGCCAAACATCTGCCGCGCGGCAAGGGGAGTGAGATCCTGCTCGATCTGATGTCCGAATCGGCCGAGCTGTTCGCCGAGCACGAGATCAACCAGGTTCGCCGTCAGACGGGGCACAATCCGGCGACGCAAATCTGGCTCTGGGGCCAGGGCCACGCGCCCAATATGCCGACGTTCCAGCAGCGTTTCGGGATCGCCCGCGGATGCATGATCAGCGGCGTGGATCTGCTGCGCGGGCTGGCGGCGCTGCTGGGCTGGGACGTGCACGAGGTTCCCGGAATGACCAGCTTCCACGACACCGATTACGCCGGCCAGGGTCGCGAAACGGCCAGCATGCTCGACAAATACGATCTGGTTTTCAGTCACATCGAGTCGCCGGACGAGGCCAGCCATCAGGCGGATTGGAAGACCAAGGTCGAGGCGATCGAGCACATCGACCGGCACGTCGTCGGCCCGGTGCTGGCGAAACTGCGGACGTTCGACGAGTGGCGCATCCTGGTGATGCCGGATCACCCGACCAACATATCCACGCGTCGTCACGGCAGCGCCCCCAGCCCCTTCGCGATGGCCGGCACGCGCGTGCGCAGCGTGCTGAAAGGCAGCTACAACGAGCGCAACGCCGCCGCCAGCGATCTGTTTATCGAGCACGGCCACGAGCTGATGGAATATTTCCTGCGCGGCGGCCGGGTGTAATAATCGCGGACGGCTCGGCATGGAGATTCAATATCAGAACTCCAGAGAGGATTTCCTGGAGGGCCAGGCGGACCTGGCAACATGGTCGCGCCAGCGCGCCCGCCGCTCACCGCGGACGATTGTATTCTCGGCAGCGTGGGCCTTGTTCCTCGTGGCCTGGTTCGTGGTCTGGGAAAGCAGCCCTTACGTCAATGTGAAGTTGTTCTGGGTGCATTTCTTCCTACCGTTTGCGGCGTTCACGACGTTCACCTTTTTCCTCGGCGTTCGACCGCATTTGCGGGCGCGTAACTGGAAGCAGGTCGCCCGTCTTGCGTTCGTCAATTTCTTTTTGATCGCCGTGGTTTTGATAGGCGTTCTCGTGTCGGCCTCCTCCGGCGCATCGCCCGCCAATCCGAGCACCGAACGTATGAGTGGATTGCAACTTGTTTTGACGCACGTGACCTGGGTTTTCCTGTTCCTGGGTTATGCGATCATTTTGCTACGAATTCAGCGCACGCGCGAGCAGCTTCTTTGGGAAGGCCAACCGTCGGTGACGCGCGCCAAATCCGCGGATATTACCGCCGCGGGCGTCTGTGTGGCCGATGCGTTCACGCGCTCGGAATACAAATGGCCGGCATTCGTGCGGTTTTCCGAGACCAAAAATCTATTTCTGCTTTACAATTCCAATTTCTCGTTCCTGATGATTCCCAAGCACGCGTTTCCCGATCAGGAGCACCTTGAGGCGATGCGCGCGTTGGCCCGAACCATCGCCCCGGCTCCGGCGGCGTTTCCCGTTCAGCCGGTCGATAGTTGAGGCGGCGACCAATCGTATCGTTGAGTCGGCGTCGATCTCTTCTATAATCCCGCTTTCCCGCGTGGAAAGTTGGCGGAATCGATGGGCTTGATCGTTCAGAAATTCGGCGGCAGCAGCGTGGCTGATGCGTCGCGGATTCATCGCGCGGCGCAGCGGGCCATCGCGGCGAAACTCAAGGGCAACCAGGTCTGTGTCGTCGTCTCGGCGATGGGCGACACCACCGACGATCTGCTGGCGATGGCCCGGCAAATCTGCGAGAACCCGCCCAAGCGGGAGATGGATCAGCTTCTGGCCACCGGCGAGCAGGTGACGATCGCGCTGATGGCCATGGCGATGCACGCGCAGGGCCACGAGGCGATCAGCTTCACCGGGGGGCAGATCGGGCTGGTCACCGATAATTCGTTCACCAAGGCGCGCATCCAGTCCATCAACAAGCAGCGGATTTTCGACCAGCTTGCCGCCGGGAAGATCGTGATCATCGCCGGATTCCAGGGCGTCACACCCGAGGGCGATTATACGACGCTGGGGCGCGGGGGCAGCAACGCGACGCTGGTGGCGATCGGCGCGGTGCTGGGCGCGGACGTGTGCGAGAATTACACCGACGTGGACGGCATTTACACCGCCGACCCGCGCATCGTCAAAAACGCCCGCAAGATCGATCGCATCAGCTATGAAGAGATGCTCGAGCTGTCGGGCCTGGGCGCCAGCGTGCTGCAGACGCGGGCGGTGGAGTTTGCCAAAAAATACAATGTCCCGATCCACGTTCGCAACAGCCAGAACGAAAACGAGGGCACGTGGATCGTCGCGGAGACCGCTACCATGGAACACATCGTCGTATCCGGCGCCGCTTTGAAGATGGACCTGATCCGCGTCACGGTGAAAAATGTGCCGGACCATCCCGGCGTGGCGGCGAAAATCTTCGGCGACATCGCCGCCGCCAATATCGTCGTCGACGATATCATCCAGAACGTCATGGACGACAACACGGCCAACATCAGCTTCACCGTCGAGCATGGCGACATGCACGACATCAAGCGCGCGGTCGATCGGCTGGTGACGGAACTGGGCGGCGACACCTGCGCCACGTTCCACCAGGGCCTGGCCAAGGTGAGCGTCGTCGGCGTGGGGATGCGCGTGCACACCGGCGTGGCGCAGCGGATGTTCAAAGCGCTGGCCGATGCCAAGATCAACATTCAGAACATCACGACCAGCGAGATCAAGATCAGCTGCATCATCGACAAGGACACCGCGGATCGGGCCCTGCAGATCGTGCATGATGCCTTCGGCCTGGGCGTTGCGGGTGGATAACGCGCATCCGTTGCGGGGCAGTGTTTCGAGCGGTATTGTCTGGAACTGGCCGATGGGAAGGTTGGCGGTCACATCATGGGACGCGCAGATGCCCGCGCGGCGGTTGCAACGGCGACGCTGGCGAACGCGGGTCATGGGGGCGATTGTCCTCTGCATACTCGGATCTATCGTTCTGGATCACGTGCTCGGATCGGGGCACGGCGACGACTGGTCGCAATTCGACGGACGTCAGGTCATGGTCATTTCCGCCGACGATGCGCAAACCATCAGGGTGCGCGACGATGCGTCCGACCAGATCACGCAGGTTCGCGTGCTGGGCATCGGATCGACCGACGAGCCATGGGGGGAAAAATCCCGCGAATTTCTGGCGGCTTCGCTGACCGGCCGTATGGTCACTTTGAAGCTGGAGCCCACGCAGACACGCGATCCGCGGGACAGGCTGCTGGCGTCGGTGTTTCTGGAAGACGGGCGGCCGATCAGCGTGGATGTTGTCGATCGCGGCCTGGCGCGTGCGGATCGGCGGCAGCCGTATGCGTTTCGCGTCGAGGTCGAGCGCGCCCAGTCGGACGCCCGCAAAAAACATCGCGGTGTGTGGACGGGTTATTGATTACCGAGCACGATGCCCAGGACCCTCACCCCAGCCCTCTCCCGGATTACCGGGAGAGGGGGAAATTTGCAGGAGCGCTCTCTCAGCCGACTTTGGCCGGGTAGAACGGCTTGGCCGGCACGGCGGCCGGGTGGCCGATGGGATCGACGTTGGCGCGCGGATGGGCGGCGTCGTACACCTCTTTGATCCGCTGCGTCGTCAGATGCGTGTAAATCTGCGTCGTGCTCAGGCTCTGGTGGCCCAGCAGTTCCTGCACGCTGCGCAGGTCCGCGCCGTTGTTGAGCAAGTGCGTTGCGAAACTGTGCCGTAGCGTGTGTGGGCTGATCCCCGGATCCAGGCCGGCGGACTGGAGATACTTGTCCAGCTTGCGGCGGACCGATCGGGTGCTCAGCGCCTGGCCGTGCTTGTTGAGGAAGACGCGGTGTGCCGCCGTGCCCTGGCTCTTGGTATCGACGCTGCGCAGCTCGAAATAGCGCTGCAGCGCCTTGATGGCCTGGCTGCCGATGGGGGTCAGCCGGTCCTTGCGTCCTTTTCCACGGACACGCAACACGCCTTCCTGCAGGTCCAGGTCGCCCATTTCCAGGTCCACCAGTTCGCTGACGCGGATGCCGCTGCTGTAGAGGACCTCGAGCATCGCCTTGTCGCGCGCGCTCAGCAGGTCCGCATCGCCCGGGGCGTCGAGCAGCTTCTGCACCTGCTCCAGGTCCAGACACTTGGGCAGGCGCTTCTCCTGCTTGGGCGTGCGGATGGTGGAGAGCGGGTTGACGCTGAGCATTCCGCGGCGGATCAGAAACTTGTAGAAGCTCCGCAGCGTCGCCAGCTTGCGCGCCGTCGTGCTTTTGGTGTAATTCTGGCCGTAAAGGTAATTCAGGAACTCGCGGATGGTCAGCGGCTCGCAGCCGAGCTGGCGCTGATCCAGGTTCCCTGAGAGCGGCGGCGCGTCGGCGGCGTGGGCCTGACCGGCGCCGTGGCCGATCTCGCCGCAGAGGAACTGGCCAAACTGGATCAGGTCCGCGCCGTAGCTTTTCACGGTGTAGTCGCTGAAATGCTTCTCCAGTTTCAGGTAATCCAGGAACTGGCGGACCAGGGGCGAAAATGATTTTTCGACGTGCGTCTTGGACGCGGGTGAAGCCGAAACGGGGACGGGCAAGGCGGTAGTGGGGTTCATATGACCGGTCGCTCTGGCGAGAGCTGGGCCCAGATATTTGCCACCCGACCGGCGCTTGCGAGTGGCCCGCTGATGACGGTCCCCGTCTATCAGTGAGATCGAAACCGTCTCACGGTTGGCCGTCCTTTTCTTACTCCCGCGCACTGCGCAGGCGCATTCTCCGGACGACCCGATAATCCTATGCTGCTTTTTTCGGCAAAAAGGCCTTCAATTCTTTGGCCAAATGCTGGCCAAGCTGATGAGAGAGCACGGCGGCGTCGAACCAATCGAATGGGAGGCTGGGCCGCCGCACCATTTCCACGAGGCAATCCAGCACCTTTGCCTCCTGCCCCACTTCGTAATGCAGGCAGAAGCGATGCCGCCCTTTCACCAGGTTCAATGTCTTCATCGGTGCCATGGCCAACCTCCCGTCTCTCAATTGCCTCGGCGAGACTTCGACGAGCTCAGTCGAGTCGCAGGCTCGCCGGCTAAACGTTTTCACTGGGCTTGTGCGACTCCGCCGCTTGCCGGGGCGTTATCGGACGACAGCTGATCGAGCAATTGCCCGATCAGCTCGTGGTAAACAAACCCGCAATACCGATCCATGCTGACCAATATTTCCTTTTCGCCCAGCGGACCATTGGGATCGCAGCGGCCCTTGGCGTATTGCTTGGCCAAGTCCAGCACCGTCCCATCGGATGCATCGAACAGGCCAACCACCTGCACGAGCTGCTTGATCGGCGCCATCGGCGCCAGATTGCCCGGCGTGGGGCTGCGCTCCAGCTGGCGCGGGTCCAGCCGCGGCGCCTGCGCCGTCGTCCCCGGCTTGGCGAACAACTGCAGCGAAGCGCCCAGCTTGGGCGGGTCGTACGGGTCGTACGCCGTGATCGTCGGCACGATCAGCCCGTCGCATCCCAGCAGATCACACACCGCGTACGCCTGCCGTTCCGATTCAACCCGCTCGATCTTCAGGCTCGCATACACCTCGACGACGCGGTTGACTGGGATCATCGTCAGGCCGTGCACCTGCTGCATCTCCTGGAACACCAGATCGCTGTGCAGCAGCGGATCGACCTGGCTGACGCCGCTGAGGTTGATCGTCGGCGCCACCGCCCAGACCAGTTGTTTGGAGCCGGGCAGATAAAGCTGGCCCTCCTGCCCATATGGCTTGGGATGCGAGGAACACCCGGCGATCCACAACGTGACGGCGGCGATCCAGATGCCGACCGGTCGTCTGTTTATTTTCATCGCTTCGTCCTTGAAGCCTGCTGCAACTCAGTTGGTCGAGCCCACGGCGTCCGTACCGTGGGGCTTTTGCGCCATATTGGGCGCCCGGGCGCCGATGTCGGCGTTGACGGACCAGACCGTCTCCGGCCCGCCGCGATCGCTGACGAAATAGATTCGATTGTCCGCGGCCCAGCAGGGCGCCAGGTTCAATCCCACGCCGTCGGTCAGACGCCGCCGGTTCGCGCCGTCACAATCCACCATCCAGATATCCTGCTGTCCCAGCGGCTTGGCGCCGGTGGAATTGGACGGCTGCGCGATGGTGGCGAACGCCAGGTGGTTCCCATCGGGACTCCAGCATGGCGAGACGATCGCCGCATTGGCGCTGACCGCCACCTCGGTGATGCGCCGGGCCTCGCCGTCGGCCAGCTCCAGCGTCCAGAGGCTGAACCACCGGCTGCCGCGCTGACGGGCGCGCTGGAAGGCGATGCGATCGACACCCTTGGCCGGCGACCAGGAGGGGAACAGGCCGAAGCCGATCATCCGCTTCTCGCCGGAGGTCAGATCGACCGTCCACAGTTCCCATTGCCCGCTCTTGCCGCCCAGGCAGCTGTACGCCAGCTTGGTTCCGTCCGGGCTGAAGCTGGGATGCACGTGCTGCATCGGATCGTTGGTGATCTGCACGCAGTTCTTGCCGTCGACGTCCATGACGTAGATGTCCCAGTTGCCGGTGCGCGTGGAGCAGAAAGCGATCAACTTGCCGTCGGAGCTGAAGCTGGGGCAGGCGTAGTCGGCTTCGTCATCGGTCAGTTGGATGACCGACAACCCGTCCACCTTCTGCAGATAGATGTTGGGATGATCGCTGTGCCGCGTGCTGGTAAAGATCATCCACTTGCCGCTGGGGTCCAGGTTGACGTCGCTGTCGAAGCCTTCATCCAGGAACGTGTGCTGCTGGAATCCACCGTTGCCGTGCGGATGCGCGGCGGGGTGCTCGACGCCGTCGAATTCACCAAAGACGTTCACCCCGGCGGGCTTGGATTGATCTGCGGACGCCGACGTCACAAGAACGGACGAATCCGCCGGCGGCAAGTCCGGCTTGAGCACGGCCGGCTGCGGCGCGGTCGCCGAGCTGTCGGAATCAATGGAGGACGCCGTGGGCGCGTTGCTGGAGCAGCCGCTGCTCGCCAGGACCGCCATAAACGCCCCACCGGCCAGAATCCAACGTAGGATTTTGCCGCGCAAATCCATCATAAGCCTCGCCGGACACACGGGCGGAAAAGGCGCCCCTCGGCGGTATCGGCAGGATACAGACAAAGGGTGAGGCATCGCCGAGACGGCTTCGTCCAAACGATTATCGGACGATGCCATTGATTATCTTGACGCGCAGCCAAGAAGTGCCGCAGCGCGTCGCTCCGGCAAGATTCCGTTGTAAATTCATAAAATCGGACGACGCACACCGGCGTGGGCGCGGACTATCCGAAGAAACTGCACCCAATCACAGGGTGCGCCTGCCGCTTCCACCTCGCCGCTGGAATGCGGCGCAACGGAAACGGGTGACAGGTCCCGGGTCGCTCGGCGGCGCGTGGCCGATGCTCTGGGTACCTGTGTCCGTAAAAAAGAGTGATCCCTCTATATATATAGCTCAGACCTGAAGGATTTCGTGAAGGTTGGCTGCGCCAATTTGTCCGACGTGAATGGCTAGCGCTGCGGGGGTGCGGCGGGCGTCGCGGGGGGTGGGAACAGATCGGGTATGTTATTGATCTTCCAGGGACCGCCCTCGGTCTTGCGGAATCGTGCCCCCGCCCGCGCGTCGCCGGTCATCCCCTTGTAATGCAGCTTCATAACGGTTTCGGCCGTGTCCGATCCGCCCTCGTCCGTCTGGAATTGGATCAGGCCGTTCCAGGTGATTTCGTCGATGGGTGGCGAAACCTTGTTCTCCTGCAGCGACGCCAGACGAATCTTGAACTGATCGAGCTTGAACCGATCCTGAAAATCGGCGTCGAACAGGGCGTAGGCATCATCATATTTTCTCTGCGCGACCAGGCTGCCGAATTGGTCGCAAATGCCGGCGATCGAGCGCTGGTCCTGCGTGCGATGAATTCCCTCGACCATCTTGGTACAGATCAGCCCGGCGGTGATTCCACCGCACAGCAGCAGCCCGATAATTGCCAGGCCCTTGCCCGTCTGCGTGCCGTTGCTGTTGCGGATTTGCGCCAGGGCGACAAACGCCAGCACGGCGCCGACGATCGGAATGATCAGCAGAATATTGTTGATCATCGCCAGCATGCTGGCAACGCCGAACAGCGCCGCGACGACGGCGGTGACGTTGATGGCGACGTATTCCTGCGTGCCCAGGCCGGCGGTGGTTGACATCTTGTGCAGGTGAAGCAGCGGATCGGTGTCGGCCGCGGGATCGCGATGGACGGGAACCTCGGATGGGTTGGTTCGTGTCATGGACAAAACGGCTTCAAGTCAGAACACCATGATATCCGATTTCTGGCTATGGGACCTGCCGGGCAAATACCGGCGAAGCGCCGGGCGACTCGACTGAGCTCGTCGAAGTCAAGGCCGCCGCTAAACACATTCTGAGAGTAAACCCGTTATGAACAAACTTCAATTGATCGACGACATCCGCCGCTTTAACACCACCGCATCCAGACAGTTCCTCACCCAGTTCGACGAGGATGCGCTCAAGCAATACCTGGAGCACCTGGAGGGCGCCTATCACAAGCATGCGCGGATCGCCTCCTGGGTGCGAAAAACACCGAGGCTGCGGATGGTTTCGTGAAAAAATCCGGAGGGACCGGCCCGCGCGGGTCGGCTGGGGATTTGGCTGGCAAGCCTCGCTCAGGCAATTCTCAATCCCGATGATAGACATTCCAAACCGTCAGCTGGCTGTCCGGCCGCGCCAGCAGCAGATGGTCGATGTCATCGTTGGCCTGCTTCGCTTCGTAATCCCGGTTTCGGTGGATCTGGGCAAAGCGTTCCTTGGCCGAATAGGCTGGAGTATCGAGGGTGCATCCGCCCACCCCCAGCATCAAAAACGCGAGAATCGCACAAGCAAACACCTTCATAGCCTGGCCTTCCTCGTTGAATCGCTCAGGCGTACAGGCCTGCTGCCCGCCACGGCGGCCGCCTGAGCCGCCTTAATCTAACACCCCCCCGTTTGGATTGTCAAAATGATTTTGTTTTAGCAACGCCCGATATTTCGTCATTTGCGGGTTTAGCGGCCGGTACCAATGCATCCATGCCTATTCCCGCCAAGGCCGATCGCCATTCTACATAAGCATATGGGACGTCAAGTTCCTCATGCAGCCGCTTCAATTCACTATGAAACCGCTCGTAAACATCCCGTTGCCAATCGGCGGCGGTGGCGTCGCAGAAGAAAATGCGGCAACCAAGGGGCCGAATCGGATGCACCCCGCACATCTTCCCGACCTGGAACGGGCAGCCGCCGATCTGTCCTGAAGGCGGCGGCATCGTCCGATCCTGGCAATCCCGCACGAACGCCGCCAGCTCCAGCGTCGTCACGTACAACCGGTGCCCATATTCATCGAATCGGCAGCAGCGTCCGGAGATGAGGCAGAGCGGCCGCCGCCGATCGACCTCCGCCGCCAGCTGCGCATAAATCTGCGCCACACGCGTCCGCACTTGCGGGTGCTGCGCGGCATCCAGAACTGACTGCTTCAAAGATTGCATCGCGTCATCTTACTCGCTTGCAAATCCGACGCCGCTGTCCACAATACCGCCGTTCTTTTCCCGCGTTTTACTGATCTGGCCGGATATTCGATGCGGAAACTGCTCGTCGCCAACCGGAGTGAAATCGCCATTCGCGTATTCCGGGCGGCCACCGAATTAGGTCTGGGCACCGTCGCCATCTACACACATGAGGACCGGTTTTCGCTGCACCGTTTCAAGGCGGATGAATCATATCAGATCGGCCCGGCGGCGGGAGGGGAGCCGGTCAAGGCATATCTCAACATCGACGCGCTGATCGACATCGCCAAGCTGCACGGCGTCGATGCCATCCATCCCGGCTACGGTTTTCTTTCCGAGAACGCCAACCTGGCCCGAGCCTGCCTGGAGAACAAGATTGTTTTTGTCGGTCCGACACCCCAGCTTCTGGAAACCTTCGGCGACAAAACCGCCGCCAAGGCGCTGGCGAAGGAAAATGGTGTCCCCATCATCCCGGGACCCGATTCGGCGCTGTCCGATCCGGCCCAGATCAAGGCGGCGGCCAGGGAGATGGGATATCCGCTGATGATCAAGGCCAGCTTCGGCGGCGGTGGGCGGGGAATGCGCATCGTCAGCAAAGCCGATGAGCTGATGCCCAGGCTGGAGGAGGCGCAGCGCGAAGCCGGCGCCGCCTTCGGCCGCGCGGATGTATTCCTGGAACACTACATCCCGCGCGCCAAGCACATCGAGGTGCAGATCCTGGCCGATCATCACGGCAACATCGTGCACCTGTGGGATCGCGACTGCTCGATCCAGCGGCGGCATCAGAAGGTGGTGGAAATCGCCCCCAGCGTGAATGTGTCGCGCAAGCTGCGCGAGAAAATCTGCGACGCCGCCAAACGGCTCTGCACCGCCGCCGGGTATCGCAATGCGGGAACCGTCGAGTTCCTGCTGGACGTGCAGCGCGGACAGTTTTATTTCCTGGAAGTCAATCCGCGCATCCAGGTTGAGCACACCGTCACTGAGGTGGTCACCGGGTTCGATATCGTCAAGAGCCAGATCCTGATCGCCCAGGGCCACCGGCTGCATGAGCCGCCCATCGGCATCCCGCAGCAGGAGCAGATCGAGCCGCGCGGATTCGCGCTGCAGTGCCGCATTACCACCGAGGATCCCCAGAACCATTTCATCCCCGATTACGGGCGATTGACAACTTATCGCTCCGCGGCGGGATTCGGCATCCGCCTGGACGGTGGAACGGCGTTCGGTGGCGCGGTCATCACGCCCTACTTCGATTCCCTCTTGGTTAAGGTGACCGCATGGGCCAACACCTTCGATGAAGCGGTGCATCGCATGGAGCGTTCGCTGAGCGAGTTCCGCGTCCGCGGGGTGAAGACCAATATCCCGTTCCTGGAGAATCTGATTCTGCACCCGACCTTCATGAAGGGGGATGCGACGACCACTTTCATCGACGACACACCGGAGCTGCTGCGTTTCCGCCTGCGGCGCGATCGGGCGACCAAAATTCTCAGCTACCTGGGCGACGTGATCGTCAACGGTCGGGCGGATGTGAAGGGGAAGGTGATCCCCGGTCGCGAGTTTCCCGATCCACCAATGCCGTCGTACGCGCGTGCCGCCACCCCCCCGCCGGGGTCGCGCAACAAGCTGCTGGAGATGGGCGCCGAGAGATTTTCGCAGTGGGTTCGAAGGCAGAAGCCGCTGCTGTTCACGGATACGACGTTCCGCGATGCGCACCAGTCGTTGCTGGCGACGCGGGTGCGGACGTTCGACATGCTGGCGGTTTCCGACGCCGTGGCGCACCTGGCGCCGCAGCTTTTCAGCCTGGAAATGTGGGGCGGGGCGACCTTCGACACCGCCATGCGCTTCCTGCAAGAAGACTCGTGGGACCGGCTCGACCAGCTGCGCGCCCGCATCCCCAATATCCTCTTCCAGATGCTGCTGCGCGCCAGCAACGCGGTGGGATACACCAACTATCCGGACAACCTGGTGCGCGAGTTCGTGATCCGCTCGGCCGAGCATGGCATCGACGTCTTCCGCATCTTCGACTCGCTGAACTGGACGGCGAACATGAAGGTAGCGATGGATGCCGTTCGCCAGAAAACTTCCGCGCTGTGCGAGGCGGCCATCTGTTACACCGGCGACATCCTGAATCCCAAACGCAGCAAATACGATCTGAAGTATTACATCCGCATGGCCAAGGAGCTGGTGCGGATGGGGGCGCACATCCTGGCGATCAAAGATATGGCCGGGTTGTGCAAGCCCTACGCCGCGGGGGCCCTGGTCAAGGCGCTGCGCGAGGAGGTGGGCGTGCCGATCCACTTCCACACGCACGACACCAGCGGGATCAACGCAGGGAGCATCCTGCGGGCGGCGGATTCGGGTGTGGACATCGCCGACGCCGCCCTGGCCAGCATGAGCGGCACCACCAGCCAGCCGAATCTCAATTCATTGGTCGCCGCCCTGCAGAACACCCCGCGCGACAGCGGGCTGGACCTGGACGCGCTGGACCGCCTCTCGGATTACTGGGAAGTGGTCCGCGATGAATATTATCCCTTCGAGGAGGGGATGAAGGCCGGCACCGCGGAAGTTTATCACCATGAAATGCCCGGCGGGCAATACACCAATCTTCGCCAGCAGGCCAAGAGCCTTGGGTTGGCGGATCGCTGGAACGAGATCGCCGACATGTACGCGCAGGTGAACGTGATCTTCGGCGACATCGTCAAGGTGACGCCTTCCAGCAAGGTCGTGGGCGACATGGCGCTGTTCATGGTGACCAACGGCCTGTCGGCGATGGACGTGCTGTCGGGCGGCAAGAAGCTCAACTTCCCCAGAAGCGTGGTGGAGATGATGCAGGGCGCCATCGGTGTCCCCGAAGGCGGCTGGCCCAAGGTCTTGCAGCGAATTGTCCTGGACAGCGCCGGCGCGGAGGCGATTAAGGGCCGCTCCGGCGCCAAGCTCCCCAGCGCCGATTTTGCCAAATCCCGGAAAGAACTGGTGAGCAAGATCGGCCCGGAGGTGCGCGACGTAGACGTGCTCTCATACCTGCTCTATCCCGAGGTGTTCCTGGAATACCAGAAGCACGTTCGGCAATACGACAACACATCGGTGCTGCCGACGCCGGCGTTTTTTTACGGTCTGCAGAGCGGTGAGGAGATTTCCGTCGAAATCGAATCCGGCAAAACGCTGATCATCAAGTTCCTGACCACCGGTGAGGTGCGCGAGGATGGGACGCGCACGGTTTTTTTCGAGCTGAACGGCCAGCCCCGCGAGGTGGTTGTCTCCGACCGCTCGCGCGAGGGCGCGCTGCACAAGCATCCCAAGGCGGACGAGGACAATCCCAACCACGTCGCGGCGCCGATGCCGGGGAAGGTCTCGACCGTGGCGGTCAAGAAGGGCGCGGCGGTCAAGGCGGGACAGCGCCTGCTCTCGATCGAGGCGATGAAGATGGAGACGGCGGTTTACTGTCCGCGCGACGCCGCCGTCGCGGATGTGCTGGTCAAGGGCGGCTCCATCGTCGCCGCGGGCGATCTGCTCATCGTCCTGGAAGGGTAGCGTGGTTGAGCGCAGTCACTTCGCACTGGATCGGCTGGCGGCGGGACTCAAGCCATTTCGGCTGCACTGGTTTGCGCGTCTGCGAAGCACGAGCGAGCAGGCGGCGCGTCTGCGCCGAGCCGGGCGGCTGTTCGCACCAGCGGTGGTGCTGTGCGGGCGCCAGACGGCCGGGCGGGGACGCGGCGGAAATTCATGGTGGTCGGGCAGCCACGGCGGCGTGCTGACGGCGACGTTCGCGCTGGCCGTCCACGAGCGGCTGCCCCCGCAGCAGTTGCCGCTGATCGCCGGCCTGGCCTTCCGCGCCGCCGTTGCCGAGCTGGCGAGCCAACCCCATATCCAGCTCAAATGGCCCAATGACCTGGTCTTCGAGGGCCGCAAGCTCGCCGGGCTTTTGTGCGAGCGCATCTGCAACGCGGACCTGGTTGGGGTGGGGTTGAACGTGAACCTGAATCCATCCCAAGCGCCCGCGGCACTGCGCGATCGCATGACGTCCCTGCAGCAGATCGGCGGCGGACGATTCGACATGACCGATGTTCTGCTGACGTTGGCGGCGCACTTGCGCGGGATGGTTCGCCGCAGAATTCAGCAACCCTTTAGCCTGTTCGTGCGGGAGTATCGCCAGTACGATGCGCTGGCGGGTAAGCGTGTGGCGGTGACTGGCGGGTCGGAGCCGCCCATCGCCGGGAACTGTGAGGGCGTCGATTCGGTGGGTCGATTATTAATTCGGCGCGGGCGCGTGCTTCATCGCATCGTTGCTGGTAATATATCCATGATGGAGACCGATCGAGCGAAGGAGCGCTCTTGCCGAACCCAGCATCACTGATGGTTGGCCTTCTTCTGTGCGTCTACTGGGCGCGCGTGCTGCGCCTGTTGCGCAAGCTGCATCGCGCCGGCCGCTCGGCCAATTTCATCCCACCGGAGCGCGTTGGGCGGCTGGTTCGGCTGATCTGGATTCCCGTCGTGCTGCTGTGGATTTCCCTGCCACTGATCGAGGGAACGGGATTGGCGCGGCATCAACCGCTGCTGGCGCCGCTGTTTTCGCTTTGGCCCATTTCATGCCTGGCCGTCATCGTCGCGTTCTCGGCGCTGATCCTGACGCTAATCTGCTGGAAGGAGATGGGCCGGTCGTGGCGCATGGGGATCAATCCGGATGAGAAGACGCAACTGATCGCCACCGGTCCGTACGCGCTGCTGCGTCATCCGGTATATGCGCTGTCGTCGGTGCTGATGCTGATGACCGTCGTCGTAAATCCCTCCCCACTGATGATCCTGGTGGCGCTGATGCATCTGGGCCTGCTGCAATTTGAAGCGCGGCGGGAAGAGGCATATCTGTTGCGAGCGCATGGGGAAATCTATCAGAAGTATTGCCGGCGCACCGGCGGGTTCATCCCCCGGCTGCCGCGCACCGAAGCACTCAAGAGGATGTGACGATCTTCTCCCGCACGTCGCGCTGGCCCGCCTGCGTCTTAAGCGGCAGGATGATCCAGAAGGCGGCGCCCTGGCCCGGCGCGCTTTTGATCCCGATCGTTCCACCCAGCAACGCCGTCAGCTCCTTGGAGATTGAAAGTCCCAACCCCGTGCCGCTGTGTTCGCGTGTAACCGAGCCGTCGATCTGGCGGAACTTCTCGAAGATCACCTCGTGCTTTTCCACCTCGATGCCGGGGCCCTGGTCTTTGACGGTGATGCGCACGGCGTCCTGTTTTTCCAGCTCGCCCGAGATATCCACGCGCCCGCCGGTCGGTGAGAACTTGATCGCGTTGGATAGAAAATTGTAGAGCACCTGTTGCAGCTTGGCCGGATCGGACTGGATGATCGGCACGTCGGCGGCGACGGTGGGGACGATGGAAAGATTTCTCGCCTCGGCCAGCGGCTTGAGCAGGTTGATCAGGCCTTCGAAAACGTCCCCCAGCGAAAGCGGCTCGGAGCGCACGTCCATTCGCCCGGCCTCGATCTTGGCCAGATCGAGCAGGTCGTTGATCAGGTCGAGCAGGTTGCGGCCAGCCATCAGGATGTTCTGCAGATAGCGCACCGGCTTGGCGTCGGGATTTTCGGCGATGGTGTCGCGCAGGAGCTCGGCGAAGCCAAGAATGGAATTGAGCGGCGTGCGCAGTTCGTGGCTGACGTTGGCCAGGAATTCGCTCTTGAGACGGTTGGATTCGTAGAGCGCGACGTTCGTCTGCGCCAACTGGCCCAGCTTCAGGTCCAGCGCTTTGTTGATCGAGCGGAGCTGATCGTCGCTGGATTTCAGGTTGGTCAGCATGGTGTTGAAGGTTTCAGAGAGCTGCTGAAATTCGTCGCCGGTGCTGATGTCGGAGCGAATATTCAGATCGCCCTCGCTGACCTTCTCGGCGGTCTCCTGCAGGACGCGAACGGGCTGGAGGATCAACTGGGTGACAATCAGATAGAACACACCGATGGCCAGCACGCCGGCAATCAGCCCGGCCAGCAGGATGATCATGCGATTGAGGAAAAGCTGGCTCTCGGTGACCTGTGAAGGAATGTCAACGACGACGATCCCCAGCAGTTTCGCGGGCGCCTGGACATTGCTCGGGGCCGTCGAGGGAATCATCGCAATGGCGGTGGTGGGCGGGCCCTCGCCGCCGTGGCAGGAGATACAGGAGCCCTCGTTGTACAGCGGCATGGCCAGGCGATAGCGTTGAACCCCCGCATGCGTCGTGTAGGAGAGGGGGTAATGATACTCCGTGGGATTGCTTTGGAAGCGGTTGAGCGCCTTGGCCTCGAATTGGCCCAGTTTCATCGACTTGGGCGGATTTACGGGGAAGAGGCGTGGCCAAACATAATCTGCCAGCTCCGCCGCGTTCGCATTGCGTGTGGCCGCCCCGCGCGGCGCGGGGGGTGGGGAAACGGCCGAATCGGCCAACCCCTGCCGCTGGCGGGCTGCATGTTCCATCCAGGTCTGCCGCGCCATTCCTTCGGCGGTCTGCAGGTTCACATCCTGGATCAACCCCTCCATTCGTTTCCACGGGAAATAGAGCGCCGCCCCGATGATCAGGACCAGCGCCACGCCGAAGAGGATCTGGCACTTGGCCGCCAGGGAGATGGGCAGGTGGCGAAAACGCTTGAGCATGGATGCGGCATTGTACGGTGTGGTGAATGCAACGTTTAGCCGGCGAGACTTCGGCGAGCTCAGTCGAGCCGCATGCTCGCCGGCTACACAATATGCTTGACGAGATCGAATCTGCGAGCGCAAATGTGAAGAGAATCTCTCACCATGGATCAACCCACTAAACCTTTCGACCCTGTGACCGAAGAACCGGGCACGAAGATCGACCGGTACAAACTCCTGGAGCAGATTGGCGAGGGTGGGTTTGGCACGGTCTTCATGGCCGAGCAGGAATTGCCCATCCGCCGCAGAGTGGCGCTCAAGATCATCAAGCTGGGCATGGATACGAAACAGATCGTCGCCCGTTTCGAAGCGGAGCGGCAGGCGCTGGCGATGATGGACCATCCCAACATCGCCAGGGTGCTCGACGGCGGCTCGACCACGACCGGCCGACCCTATTTCGTGATGGAACTGGTGCGTGGCATAACGATCACCGCCTATTGCGACAAAAACAAGCTGGGCATCCGCAGGCGGCTGGAGCTTTTTGCGCAGGTCTGCCAGGCCGTGCAGCACGCGCACCAGAAGGGGTTGATCCACCGCGACCTCAAGCCCAGCAACGTGCTGGTCAGCACGCAGGACGACCAGCCGCGCGCCAAGGTAATCGACTTTGGCGTGGCCAAGGCGACGCAGACAAATCTCACCGAGAAGACGCTTTTCACGAAGTTTCATCAGATGGTTGGAACACCGGTCTATATGAGTCCGGAACAGGCCGATGGGGATCTGGATATCGACACCCGCTCGGACGTGTATTCGCTGGGCGTGCTGCTGTACGAGTTGCTGGCAGGCGCAACACCGTTCGACGCTGAAGAACTGTGTTCCAATTATGCGGAGATGCAGCGGATCATTCGCGAGGTCGAGCCACCGCCCCCCAGCACTAGGCTGAGCTCACTGCGCGACATGCTGCCGTCGATTGCGGCACAGCGGGACGTTGAGCCGGGCAAGCTGAAGACAACCCTGCGCGGGGAATTGGATTGGATCGTGATGCGCTGCCTGGAAAAGGATCGCAAGCGTCGCTACCAGTCGGCCAGCGAATTGAACGAGGATATCCAGCGATATCTGAACGACGAATCTGTGAAAGCACGACCAGCGACGCGGATGTATCGGGTGCGGAAGTTCGTGCGGCGGAACAAGCCGTCGGTGATCGCCGCTTCGGCGGTTGTACTGGCGCTGTTGGCGGGGCTGGGACTGGCGACGTTCGGATTTTTCCGCGCTCGGCATGAACGCGACCGTGCCGAGGCGGCAACGGCACTGGCGGATGACAACTTCCGCCAGGCCCGCGCCGCCGTCGAGGATTTGCTGCAAATTTCCAACCAGCGGCTGAAGGATCAGCCGGGAATGCAGCCGTTGTGCATGGATTTGATGAAGGCCGTCATCGACCGGTACGAACCGTTTCTCGCCAGACCGATTGCCGATCCAACTCCGCGGGCGGAGCTGGCGCGCCTGTATGCGCAATACGGGCTGCTGGTGCTTGAGTCGTCGGAAGTTTTCGATCAGCGCGTCATGGCCAACTTTGAAAAGGCCAGAACAATTCAGGAGCAATTACTGCAGGAACATCCGGGCGATCGGGCGCTGCGATCGGACCTGGGTTGGACGCTGATACTGGAAACATGGCGGGATCACGATGTCGCTCCTTCGCCGAAGCAAACCGGGATGAAGGCCATTGGCATCTTTCGACAACTCGTTGCGGAAGATCCCAGCGATCCGTTTGCGCGCGACGACCTGGGGTGGTCGCTTTGGATATCTGCCCGGCTGCAACGTTACAGCGATCCGACCCCGGAGATGATAACGCTGTCTAACGAAGCAGTGGCCATCGGTGAGCAACTAATCAGGGAATATCCCGCATCCGCCGAGTTCCGCCGCGATCTGGCAAATGCGCTGGAGGTCAATGGATTTCTTGTACTGGGCGCCAGCCCGACAGTTGAGGAGGCGAAAAAGGCGCTGCCCATCTATCGCCGGATTATGGAATTGCGCCAGGGGATTCTAGCTGATCTACTGACCAACCGACCCGAAGCGCTTGGGCCGCAGCGCTCCAGCCAATCGGAAGCGCGGATTGTCCAGCCCAGTATCCTTTACGCCAAATGTGACATCGGGTGGACGTTCCTGCTTGGCGCCCCAGCTTACCAGGCGCTGCACGATTGGCATAACCTCGCCAGGGACTGCGACCAATCCGCGCTGACCTGGAAGGACATCGTGGAGCACAATCCCGCGGTGGGAAGTTTCACGGGAACACTCGGCAGGGTGTTTTTGACACGAATCGACGCGGCACAGCAGGGCAACGACCGCCCCGCCACCCTGGCCGCCTCACGCGATGCCATGGCATTCTGGAAGCAACAGGCCGACTTGCACCCAGAGGTGCCTCTGTTGCGTCAGTACGCCGACGACGCGGTCAAGAGGGACGAGCAACTCGCCGAAGCGCCCGCGCAATCGCCGTCCACGCAGCCATAGGCAATAGTATGCAGCGCCAGATGGTGCAGCCGCGCAAATTTGCCGGACAAGCCTCGATTGGAATTGTTTTCCGATTCGGCTATCGTGGAATTGCGAACGAATGGCCAAATACAGCGAGCCAGAGCAACAGGACTTACACGCCCCGCCGCAGCCACCTCTTATCGGGCCAACGCTCTGGAATCTCCCGAGGGCCTCAAAGGATTTCTACCTCCGGCTCAGGAACGTGATCCAGCGCTCGGGCGCCGTGCGCTTCTTCGTTGTTTGGTGCCTGATTGCCTTCACGATCTGCTGGGCTCTTGTGGAGGGAGTGCGTGAGCGAAGATGGGTTTGGGAAATCACCACACCGATCCGATTTACCAGCGACATTCGTCGCGGCTTCTACTGGGCGATGCAATGCTCCGGTCCAGAAGGGTATCTGAACCAATACGATAAAATGGAGATCCAAGGGCCAGACTGGAACTTGTGGCTGGATTACGCGCCGTTGAGACTGCTGGTAATGGACCAGTGGGGAAAGTGGGTGCGGGGACATTACCCGCAATACGAGCGCGACTCAGGACAGGACTGGAATCCATCGTTCCGATTCAATCAGCCAATTCTTTATTTCAATGTTTTCATGGACTGCCTTGGGTCCATTTGCGCATTCTTTTTGACGCGGTTGTGGGTGATCCGCAGCAGTGTTGCGGACAAGATCGGGGGCATGCGAGAGCCAACGCGCGGCCTTGCCCCGGGCTTGGCGGCGGCGCTTCTGCTTTGGTTCAACCCGGCGATGCTCGTCAGCGCCTATGGTTGGCCGACATGGGATTCGTGGATCGTTCCGATGTTTTTGCTGGCCGCGCTCCTGGCTAGCTTGAACTGGTGGTTCTGCGCGGGGCTGACGATCGCTGTGGGAGCGATGTTCAAGGGTCAGCAGTTGGCGGTTGCGCCGATCTTTGTCATTTGGCCCCTCGTGCTGGGGCAAACGGGGTCGGCATTGCGATGGTCCGCCGGCTTGATCTTCGGAATCGCCGCCATCACGTCGCCATGGATATTCAGCTACTTACCTGCCGCTGAACTACAGCGCGTGCATCACCTGCAGTTTCTAAGCTTTGGACTATACATGCCACGATTGGCCGACGTCCGGCGGATCGTGGATGTTCCCGCGATTCTTTGCGTAACAGGCGTAGTCGGGGCAGCAGTAGCTGGACCGTGGATCGTTTATCTGGCGAATCGAAGAAGACTTTTCGCTTCTCTCATGAATCGCAAATACTGGCCCACGTGGCTGCACTATGAATGGCTGTCGATATGTATCGCGGCGTTGGTCATCAGTATTCTCGTTTCCTGGCCGTGGTGTTTGGCTCGCAATCGATCAGATTGGTATTTGGGCGCCATCGCGTCACTCATCCTTGTTTGTGCGTCCCTGGGCCGCAGACCGCGTAGCCGGCCTTTCGTATGGGCGGCCACAGCGGGGACGGCTTCTCTGCTTTGCATGAGACTTTTTCACGGAAGCCATGCGTGGTGGGACTGCGCATTTCATTACGCGTCGGTTCATTGGCCGTTTATGATCATGGGCCGCACCAGCAATTTGCCGGGAATTCTCCAAGTCCAATATGGCTGGCCACAATGGATTCATGCCACCGCTTTGACTATCCCGCCCATTGCCGGCCATTGGCCGATGATTTCGACACTGGGCTGCTGGCCCGCTGTTCCGTTGAACGTAACCAGCAAGATGCTTTTCAATTCCATATATACCGTGCTGTTAATAGTCAGCGGGATTGGCATCGGTCTACAGGCACGCCGCAAGGACAGGCGGATTCTGGTGGCGCTGATCACGCCGTGGATTCTGTTCTTCACGTTCCCGGTGCAGATTCATGAGCGCTACCTTTTATTCGCCGCGGGCTGCTCCGCGATCTGCATTGGGCAGAGCGTTGGAATGATGCTCCTGGGTGTTGTTCTCACGGGAATCACGCTGGCGATGACGCTTGACCTTATGATGTTGTACGGTCCAAGTCTAAATGCGTTTGGCCAGAATCTTGCCCAGTGTTTCCCGTCTTTGTGCTCTGCACAATCAGGGCAGACCCTGTTGAAATATATTGACGGAACGCATCCAGACATTGGTTGGGCGGTATTGATGATCGCCGCGGTCTTTCTCTATGTGAGCTTGATCCCAGGCCGCGGTCGGCAGTCTCGGCTCCGCCACCTAGCGGATTAGTCGATCCAAAGGCCCGCTGAATAGAGCAACAGCGCGAGATTGAAGCGAAACCCACCGTAGAACTGTCGTGATCTGACCCGTCGCGCGCGATCATGGTACAAATGGCCCGAAGGTGGAAACGGGATTGCAGATCATTTCTTTGGCGGTCGCAGTGGCTATGGGCATCGCCTGCGCGGCGCCGGCGTTATTGCGGCTGGTGGAGCGGATTGTTCGGTCGCTGGCGGGCTTGAGCCAGCGAAAACTGATCTGCGCGGTAATGGTTGGTGGAGTTTCGTTGGCGGCCGACTGTGCGCTCGTTCTTTGCCAGGGTTTTCAGCAGCCGCGCGTGCAGGATGAGTTCAGTTATCTCCTCGCGGCGGATACGTTCGCGCATGGGCGGTTGACCAATCCGACGCCGCCGTTCTGGAAGCATTTCGAGACGCCGCACGTGCTGGTGCGGCCGACGTACATGAGCAAGTATCCGCCGGGGCAGGGAATGGCGCTGGCGTTCGGGCAAGTGCTCGCGGGGGCGGCGATCGTGGGGGTATGGCTGAGCGCCGCGGCGGCCGCGATGGCGATTTACTGGATGCTGTTGAGCTTTGTGACGCCGGGGTGGGCGCTGGCGGGCGGAATCGTCGCGGCGCTGCATCCGCAATTGCTGGCGTGGGGACACGTGTATTGGGGCGGATCGGTCGCGGTGCTCGGGGCAGCGCTGGTGCTGGGGGCGTGGGGACGGCTGATGCGAGATGCATCGGCTGGTTCGGCGATTGTGCTGGCGATTGGGTTGGGAATTCTGGCCAACAGCCGGCCGTATGAAGGGCTGATCGTCAGCCTGCCGTTGCTCGTTGCTCTGCTGCTGCGCGTTCTGCCCGGTGCGAACCGATGGCGCGTGCTGATCCCGCTGGGCGCGACGTTGCTGCTGGTGGGGGCATGGATGGGATATTACAACTTTCGCGTGACCGGTCATGCGCTGCGGATGCCGTTCGTGGAATATTCACAGCAATACGATGTTTATCCGAAATTCTGGTTCCTTCCGGCCCGAACGCCGCCCCAATATCGCAACGACGTGATGCGCAGCCTGCACACACAGTGGGAATTGGGGGATTACGAGCGGATGCGGACGGTGCGCGGGGTGGTGTGGATCGAGATATCGCGATTGTGGCAAAACCTGGAAATTGCGGCTCAGCCATTGGTGTTGGTCATTCCACTGCTGGCGGCCGTGGGTTTATGGAATCGGGAGCGCTTCGGGTGGGTGTGGCTGACGATCGGGATTTTTGTGTTGGGGATTTGGGCGGAATCATGGTTCCTGCCGCACTATGCGGCCCCAGTGGTGCCGCTGGCACTGCTGCTGATGGTGGGCGGGTGGCAATGGTTGTGGAGTTTTCGGCGATGGGATGTCGACATCGGGAAAATCCTGATTTTTGCTACCTTTTGCGGATTCGTGGCCGGTTCGGTGGGCTGGATGGCCGCTTCACCGGTACAACCGCCACGGTTTGGACGCGCGGAACTGGTCGCAAATTATCCCCAGTTACAAACGGGACGGCATTTGATCTTCGTTCGCTATCTTCCCGGGCATCTGCTTGATGATGAATGGGTTTATAATCGGGCTGATCTGGCCCAAGCGGACATCATCTGGGCTCGGGCAATGGGCGAATCGGATATCCCGGTAATTCAATATTTCGCCGGCCGGCAGGTCTGGTTGCTGGAGGTGGGGAAGGACCAGTTACGGCTCAATACGTACACTTTAACGCACTAAGACATTTCGACCCTTGTCAAAGCAAAATGCGGTATGATATGAGGATATAATACTTTCGAATCAGGGTTTGAGGGTAGCAGCAAAGGCATTTTCCATGGCAATGTCTGGCCGAGTGTTAGTGGTCGAGGATGACCCGATCGAACTGCGCGCCGTCATAACCTTCCTCAAGGCCGAGGGGCTCACGGTTTATGGCGCGGAAAACGTGGACAAGGCGGTCGGGTATCTGGAAGAAGACATCGACGTGGTTCTGAGCGACCTGCAGATGGGGGATCTGAACGGCATCGATCTGCTGAACCTGTGGAAAAAGCAGAAGCCGGATACGCAGTTCATCCTGGTGACGGGCCATAGCAGTGTGAACGGGGCGGTGCAGGCGATCAAGTCGGGCGCGTTCGATTACCTGACCAAGCCGGTGAACGTGGACGAGCTGATCATGCTGGTCAAGCGGGCGCTGGAAAGCCTGAACAAGGACAAGGAGATCGACAGCCTGCGTCGGCGTCTGGACCAGAAATTCGGGCTGGATCGGATTATCGGCCAATCCAAGCAGATGAAGGAAGTGTTCGACAAGATTCAGCGTGCAGCGCCGGTGGACAGCACGGTAATGATCCTGGGTGAAAGCGGAACGGGCAAGGAGCTTGTGGCGGCGGCGCTGCATCACAACAGCCCGCGCAAGAACGGCCCGTTCGTGGCGGTCAACTGTGCCGCCGTTCCCGCGACGCTGGTGGAAAGCGAATTATTTGGCCACGTCCGCGGCGCGTTCACGGGAGCGACGGGGCGGCGCATCGGCCGCTTCGAACAGGCTGACGGCGGAACGCTTTTCGTCGACGAGATCGGCGACTTCGAGCTTGGCCTGCAGGCCAAGCTGTTGCGCGTGCTGGAGCAGTTCACCGTGACGCCGGTGGGCGGGCATGAAGATCGCAAGGTGAACGTGCGCGTGCTGGCGGCGACCAGCCGGGACATCCGCAAGATGGTGGCCGAGGGCGCTTTCCGCGAGGACCTGTTCTACCGGCTCAATGTGGTAACGATAACATTGCCGACCCTGCGCGATCGGCCCGACGACATTCCGACGCTGGTGGAGCATTTCCTCAAGGAGATCACTGAGCAGAAGCACACCGCGCCGCGGCGCGTCTCGCGCGAGGTCCTGGAGCGCTTCCAGGCATATCGCTGGCCAGGAAACGTGCGGGAATTGCGCAACACGCTGGAGAGCATGATGGTGCTGGCCGATGGCGAGGTGATGACGGAAAAGGATTTGCCGGAGCGCGTCGCCGCCGGTTCGACACCGTCGATTTTGCCGCGCGAAATTCCCACGGGCCTGACCATGGAGGAGTTAGAGAAGCTGGCGATCACCAAGGCGCTGGATCAATGCGCCGGCAACCGCACGCACGCGGCGGGTCGGCTGGGGATTTCCGTCCGCACACTGCAGCGAAAGCTGCGGCAATACGAGGTTGAAGGGGCTCCGAAAGCCCACCCCAGCGACGTTTTGTCCGGTACCTGACAAAATGTGTCGCCGGCCGGTACCGGGACACCGGCATCTCGGAATAGTCCTGCCTATTCCAGCTATTCATCATAAAAAGTAACGCTGCTGGCTGACCTTACAGCGGGATGCGCGTGCTGGTATGACGATTGCTCCTACTGCCAATCGAGACGTGGAAGGCGACAACGTCTCGAAAAGGAGCTTATATGTCAATCAGCATGGAGAGATTTGCCTCAAACGGCCAATTTGCCACCCTTGCTACAAATTCCCTTCCTTCCCAGCCGGTGCCGCTGTTTCGCATGCAATGTCATTGCTGCGGCTTCGAGCCGGAGGATACGGTGGTCCCCCCGCGCATCTGCCCCAAATGCCACAGCCAGGCATGGGAAAGATTCGCCCGGCCCCACAGCATCCTGGATAATGCGGAGCGAAATGTTGCTTAATGGCTGAAGATTGACGTGAGTATTTCTGATGGCGGCTTGTTTGATGATCGTCGAACAGCCGCCATCAGTGTTATTCGGGGGAGCTATCCCAGCATTTCCGTGATCGCCGAAGCCACGTTGACAGCTCTGAAATCTTCAGGATCGGGAGGGATCTGCTCGGCCACCCAGATGCCTTGATCCCCGTCGTCGCGTCCATGGCTGCCGCGCACCAGGCCGGGATTTTGAGCAACGCCGTTGATGGTCCGATCCCAGAACAATTCCAACGGGTCGTATCCGGGCTTGCGGTGAATATCCACCAACCTGGCGAACAGCGGGGCATCGGCGGGATCAGACCACCAGCGATAATCAAACCACGACTGCGGTGCAGCGGTGAGAACCAGATCGCCCGCCCGGCGATGCCGCAGGGACGGCGGAGGCGGCGCGCAGGAGATTCCCCGCTCCTGCAGCGCGGCGCGGGCACGATCGACGGCGGCGGAATTCCGCGCGTAAAGGTGGGCGATCTGGTGATCCACCATCGCCAGCGCCGCTGAGCGATCGTAGTCGATCAACTTCCCATCGGCGGTGGAACGCATCACCAACAGGCCGGCATCAGCCAGAATTCGATTGGGCTGTGTATACGAATTCACCTCGCTCATGGCGTATTCGCTGAGCAGCACGATCTTGCCGGCATCGCCGAGGACGGCGCCGACGAGCGGATCGAGCGCCATCGTTGCGTCGCGCACGGCTTGCACCGCTTGAACGGAATCCGGGCCGAAACGCTGCAGGTCATAATCCAGGTGCGGCAGGTATACCCATTGGAGCTGCGGAGAATATTCGCGCCAGATCATGGCGGCGGACTTGGCGATCCATTGGCTGGAGGCAATCCCCGCCATCGGGCCCCAGTAATTCATCAGTGGAAACGGCCCCAGCGCGGAGGACAGGCGCGCCGCCAGATCGGTGGGCTGCGACCATAGGAGGCTGGTGAGCTTGCCATCCGGTCCGTGATTGGGCTTGGGGGTTACGACAATGTCGGCCGCCGGTCGCATCGCCGCGCCAAAACCCGGCATCGAATTCTGGAAAAAGAGCAGCGCCGTCTTCCACCGGCTGCGGCCGGATTCGTCTTGCCAGAACCGCGGCACATCCAGAAGCTGGTTGGATTGTTCCCAGAAGCTCATCTGCTTTCGGTATTCGACGAAATTGTCAGGATCAACCAGCGCCTGGTCGGCAGTGGATCGAAACGTCGGCAGGCCGTTGGCGATGATGCCATGCTCAGCCGGCGGTCGACCGGTCGTCAGGGTCGCCTGCACGGAGCAGGTGACGGCGGGGAAGCTGGGCGTCAGCCCGATCGGACGCTTACCAACCAGCCATCGCCCCAATGCGCGATCAGCGGGAACCTGATTCAACAATGCCCCGTTTAGCCCCGGCATGTCAATGATGCAAACGCGGTTGGCCATGCTTCTGCTCAAAATAATGGTGGGATTCCCAGCAGGCGGAAACGCAAAAGCGCCAGCGCCATCTTCGCGGATCGATCGCGGATCATCTCGCGATCGCCGGGGAAATGGAAGGTGCGCGCCGTCACACCGCCCGAATCGGCCAGGCCGATGCAGACCATGCCGACCGGTTTCTGCTCTGTTCCGCCTTCGGGACCGGCGATGCCGCTGATCGACAGGGCGAAAGAGGCCTGGGCGCGTTGCAGGGCGCCGACGGCCATGGCGGTCACGACCGGTTCACTGACCGCGCCGTGACGCTCGATGATTTCCTCACCAACGCCGAGCAACTGCATCTTTGCGTGGTTGCTGTAAACGACCCAGCCGCGCTGAAAATAACGGCTCGAGCCGCTCACATCGGTGATCATTTTCGCGAGCAACCCGCCGGTGCAGCTTTCGGCGGTGGTGACGCTCAGCCGCGATCTTGCCAGCAATTCGCCGACGACCGATGCGAGCGTTTGATCTTCCTGACCAATAATCAGTTCGCCCAGGGCGGCGCGGCATTGTTCGGCGGTTTGCTGCAATTGCCGATCGGCCTGGGCCGGATCATTCGCCCTGGCGTTGATGCGTAGCGAGACGATCCCGCTGCTGACGGTCGTGCCGACCGAGGGATTGCGGGTTCGGTCCATCAGGTTTCCCAGCTTCTGCGCGACGGCGCTTTCCCCCAGGCCGAAGGTGTGCAGTGTCCGCGAGCGGATGAACCGCGCCTCGCCGATGGCGGCTATATTGGGCGCGACCTCCAGCTGAAACATCAGCTTCATTTCCTTGGGAACCCCGGGCATGGCGAAGATGCGGCAGGACCGTTCGGCGCTACGGTGGACGGCGTCGATGCCGGTGGCGGTGCCGGCGGTGTTGCGGATCATCCGCGCGCCGGTGGGAATCATCGCCTGGATCTTGTTTGATTCCGGCATCGGCCGGCCGCGCTTCTGGAAGAAATTGCTCAGCTCTTCAAGCCAGGCGGAATTGGATTGCAACGGCCGGTCGAGCACGGCGGCGAGTGCCTGGCGCGTCAGATCATCGGCGGTCGGGCCCAGGCCACCGCTGATCAAAACGCAATCGCACCGCCGAATCGCATCGCGGAGGGCACGCTCGATCGCCGCCTGATCGTCGCCCACGGTCACATGGGCCAGCGGCTCGCAACCCAGCGCGGCCAGTTGGGCGCTGAGCCAGGCCGAATTGCTGTCGATCGTCTGGCCCAGGACGAGCTCGTCGCCAATGGCAAGGATGATGGCCGTCATGAGGGATAATCCGCGCGCTCTGCTCGTTCGATCACCTGGGCGAGGTGATGAACGACGGTGACCAGCTGGCGCTGGCGATATGGATTGAGCGGGACGGCGCCGTAGCGGATGCGATAGAAAAGCCTGGTGAGCCGGTAAATGTCGTCAAAGGCGCCGCTGGGCAGGAACGAAAGCGTCTGGCTGAATTCCAGCGCCGTCAGATGCTTGGGACGGCCGATTTGGTGTTTTTCCAGGACGCGCAGCAGATCATCGTAAAATCCCAACTGGCGAACCAACCGAAGCTGGTCGGGAGTGGACAGCGGACCCAGTCCGATGCGCTTGGCACGGCGGCGCATGCGCCAGCGCTCGACGAGATACCAGCATATCGCCACGGCGGCGCCCGTGACCATCAACGCGATGGCGGCGCCCAAAATCGTGCTGGCGACGCCCATCTGGATGGTTTGCCATTTTGCCCATTGTGCCTGAAACTTTTGCTGCCAGGCGGAAAAGCTCTGGCTCCCCGGCAAGGGCGCCCGAGCCAGTTGAATGTCCAGGTTGTCCACGAGATTCTTTCGCTGATTTCGATCGTAGGCCACGACGGAATTGGCCCATTTGTATTCCAGGTAATCGAAGATCTTTTTGATCCCGATGAAATAACCACCGCTGGCGCGTGCCCCGCTTTCGCGCCCGCTGGTGGGGTCGAAAGTCTCCCAATTGTTCCCGGTGTAAACCTCGCACCAGGCGTGCGCGTTGGATTGCTTGACGGCGAAATAGTCGCCAAGGCTATTAAAATCCTCGGGCCCGCATCGGAAACCCACCACCAGCCGGGCGGGGATGTCAAGGCTCTGGCACAGCAGGGTCATGGCGCCGGCGAAGAACTCGCAATGGCCCTCCTTGAAGTCATAGAGGAAGGCGACGATCGGATCCTTATCACCCCACATCCGCTCGTTAGTCAGATTCAGTGTGTATTTGAACTGGGACCGCAGGTGCCGTTCGATGTTGGTGGCGATCTGGCTATCGTACGAATGATCACCCGCGAGCGCGTGCTGCGCGAGCGGGGTTCCCAGCGCATCGGCGCCGCAGACCTCGGGGCGCTGCGCGTATTGGCGGATTTGCGGATCGATCTGCGAGTTTTTCCACTGATCCCCGCCGTCCTGGCTGGCGGGCAGCTCGCCCGTGCTGTTCACGGTGTACTGAAACTGCTGGGCCATCGGATCGACCGTCTCCAGGACCCCGTCGCGGGGAGAAAAGCGAAGCGTCACGTCCCGCTCGGGATTGATGTTGAAGAGCCCGGGCATGGCGAAGAGTTTTGTGGTGCCGGTCGGCTGCAGAGTCACCACCTGCCTGTAGGTGTGAGCGGGGTGATAAGGGCTGGCGACGCGAAGGGTCTGCCCGGCGAACGCCTGCTGGTTTTCCCCCACGGGCGTGGAGCGTCGCCATTGCCATTGGCCGGCCCGGGGATCGTTGCCGGTGTAAACGTCCAGCACGGAACCGCGCAGTAGAAGCGTCAGGCCCGTCATGACGCGCTTATCGTCGTAATACAGCTCGACACGGGCGGCGACGTCGTCGCTTCGCGTGATCTGCGCCACCTTCTGAAAACTCACCTGGTCATTGAAGCCGGTCAGCGTCTGGCTGGCGCGTAACTGGATGGGGCTGAACATCCCCTCACCGGTGCCGCGCGGAAAGAAGAGGAAGACCAGCACTGCCATCGCGACCGACACGCTGGCGAGCAGCCCCGTCAAACGCCGCATCGAGCGCGACAGATACCGCTGATCCTGCTGCAGCGTCGCGGGATTGATCTGCGCTTCGGGCTGGCCGTAATCCTCTTTGGCCTGATCGGTCTCGACTTTCAGGTGGAACAATAGACAGCAGTAAAGTGAGAGGAACAGATAGATGATGAAGCAGATGCCAAAGAGGAGGCTGGCGGTGCTGATGGCGGCGGCGACCATCAGCAATAGGCTCAGCACCAGAAGCTGGGCGTAATCGCGGTTGGCGCGCTGCTCGAAGAGTTTGATCAGGTGCAGGAGGATGATGTATTGGCCAACGGTGAGAATCGGCGTGGTATCGCCGGCGCGAACCTCCAGCGCCACCAGCCCCAGCGCCGCCAGGGTGACGACGTTGGCCAGCAGCCGCGGCATCGGAACAAAGCGATGCGTCTTGACCAGCCATGCATTGATGGTGATCCCCCCCGCCGCCAGGATCCACAAACCGGGCGCTTCGGCAGCCAGGGCGAAACCGGTCACGCCCAGCATCAGCAGGAGATAAAGAGCCGGCTTGAATTGGCGGATGTCGTACACGTTGGGCCTTAAGTAGACACGACTTGCCGCACCGCGTCGGTGGGAACGGGGGGTGCCGCGGCGGGACCGACGGAGAACCTGGCCCCTTTCATGCTGGGCTGCTGGTCGGCGGGCATGCAGCGGTCGAAATCGACGTCGGGATTGAAGGAGAACCACGCGTTGGCCCGGTCCGAATCGACGGCGACGACCACCAGCGGACCGCGCATCTGCTCACCCATGCCCACTTGAATCTGCTGCGGCGTGAAGAGCACGGGCGTCACCGAGTCGCGGACCATCGCATAGTTCTGCGTCAGCAGCATGCTCAGGGTGCAGGTGCGATTGGCGGGGAGCTGCGCCAGGGTAGCCAGAATATCCCGGCAATGGCGCTTGCCGCGCTGCAGCGGGATGACCGTCCAGCCATCGGCCCAGACGCTCAGGCCGACCGTCATGCCCGAATCGAGCGCGCGGTTGGCGAGTGATGCGGCCATGGCAATGCACTTTTCCACGGCGCGGTGTGTTGGCAGTGTGGAGTCGGCCAGATAGGTGTCGACCAGGATCAACAACCGTGGCGGGGAGATCTGCACCATCTCCTTGGAGATCAGCTTGCCGGCGTGGGCGCTGCGTTTCCAATGGATCCAGCGGGGGTTCTCGCCTTCGCGGAATTCCTTGACGCCGAAGAATTCATCCATGCCGTCTCGGCGTGGCTTCATATTGGCGCCGCCCCGCTCGGCGGAACGACACATCGACAAAAGGCGCGGGCTGACCGCCCCGATGGCCGGATAGATCATCAACTGATCATTCTGTCGCCGCACCAGGGCGCGCTTGATGAACCCGAACGGAAAGCTGGTGCTGAGTTGATGGTTGCCCAGATGGTGCAGGCCGCGGCGCTTGGGAATCACCTCGATCGGCACCGTGGCGGTCATGCCGGGGGCGGCATGCAACATGTACGCGTGCGGCTGTTTGGTAAAAGCCTCACCGCCATCCAGCTCGGCCAGGCAGACCGACAGGCTCGGCCACAGCCGCTTGGAATTGAAAAACCGGTATTGAATCACCGCGCGTTGCCCAACAGCGGTCTGGTCGGGCAGCACGCGTTCGACGCGCAGCTTCAGCAGAACGACACGACAGACCGTCGCGCTGATCATCAAGATCCCGATCATCAGGCCGAATACGCCGAAGAGGAGGTTCGCCTGGCTGTTCACCGCGGCGACGCCCATGAACATCATCATGGAGCAATAGACCAGGCCGGTCAGTGAGAAATCGACCGACGGTTTGCGGCGAATGGGGGTTATCGGATCGAGCGGCTTGGGCACGATCGGGCGGCGCATCGTCAGACGCCGCAGCGCCGTCAGGCCCCGCGGCCGGTAATCACGCATCAGGTTCGACTTGGTGATGGACACGGTACAACCTCACAACTTCAGCGTGGAGCGGCGATGCGGTCGAGGATCAACTGCAGGACGCGCGCCGTCGCCGATGCGTCGCCGTTATGCA
>Ga0182024_10002177_pt1 | contig 49224 bp, 63 predicted proteins | sample P32metaG_FD_120480 | JGI IMG/M metagenome (GOLD analysis project Ga0182024, IMG submission 120480) | Permafrost microbial communities from Stordalen Mire, Sweden - P3-2 metaG (Illumina Assembly) | ecosystem: Environmental > Terrestrial > Soil > Wetlands > Permafrost | place: Sweden: Stordalen...
GGCAAGGGCTTTAAGGCCAATGCCGAAAACAAGCGGCATGGGCTCGGACTGGTGCGGCGGCTCATCGAGCAGCTTCGCGGAACCGTGAAGGTCGATTCAGATCATGGCACCGTTTGGACCATCAGATTCCCCGTCGCTTACGCGGCGCCGCCATGAGCAGGCTGGCGCGAGAAAGCCGGTTCGCGCTGGCCCTCACGCGCCTTGCGGCATCGCCCGCTTCATCAGCGCATTTTCCATCTTCTCCGCCATTTCGCGAAGGTAGGGGTTATGCGCTTCCCTCCCCGCGCGGCCGGCGTCGAGTTCGGTTTGGAAACCATCGCGCAAGGGCCAATGCGCGGGCAGCAATTCGAAGCCGGATTCCTCGATGGCGGCGATCGCGTGGGCAAGCTGCTTTTCCGACCGGCCGACCTTGGACAGCACGATGACGATGCGCCCCTCCGCGCCCTGTTTGGCGAGCTTGCGGGCGAGCGCGAGGGTGGGACGCAGATCGTCGCTGGAGGTTCCCGTCGGCAGGAACACGACCGCGCTATCCTCGGCGAGCTCCTTGGTGATTTCGTCGGCCAGGCCCCTTGTGTCGGCGATGACGACGTCGATCTCCTCGTCGCTCTTGTAGAGCTTCTTGAGGCTCTTGAACGGCCGCGCGTCGATCTCCGGCTGCACGCTGTTGCGCATGCGCGTCGCGTTCCATTCGACGCAGGTGAGCTGTTCAAGATCGAAATCGGCGAGCAAGGTCTTGTGGCCGCGATGGGCCGCGCCGACCGCCAGCAATCTGGCCAGCGTGCTTTTGCCGACGCCGCCCTTCTGGCTGACGAAGCTGATCAATCGTTTTTGCGGACGACCCTTGGTCATGATTCCCCCCGTCGCCATGCAGAGCTAATACCAAAGCGCGGCGTCGGGCAATTGAGTATTCGGGCTCATCGGTCGATCGCGTTTGGCGCTGGCTCAGCTTGCTGCGCCGACCCGCAGGCTTTCCATCAGCCGCCGATGCCCGTCCGGGATCGGGACCGGGCGTTGCGACGCGCGCTCGACATAGACATGGGTGTAGCGTCCCTGCGCGGCGGCGAACGGCGCGCCCGCCTTGAACGCCGAAACAATATATCGCACCGACGTGCGCCCCAGTTCCTCGACGCCGACTCCAACCTCGATCGCGTCGGGAAAGGCCAGGCTGGAAAAATAGACGCAATTGTTCTCGACGACGAGGCCGATGACGTCGCTGGATGCGGGATCGAGCAGCCCGGCCTCGATCAGAATGGCGTTCACGGCCGCGTCGAAAAAGAAATAATAGGCCGCATTGTTGATATGGCCGTAGGGGTCGTTGTCCGACCAGCGCGTCGACACCGGCACAAAGCGGGCGAAGGCCTCCCGCCCCAAGGGCGTCGGTCTTGGCGCTCTCGCTCCGGCCGCGGTCATGGCCGCAAACTCAAGGATTCGGGCCGCGCAGGCTTGCAACGCCGCGCCAGGCGGCGGCGACAAGCGCCCAGGCGAGCAGCGTCTTGACCAAGGTCGCCGCAAAGAACGGAACGACGCCGCCGATCCAGGCCTTTTCCGGCCCGATCAGCACGGCGAGCCAGGCAAAGCCGAAGGCGAAAATGACGAGATGGCCAAGCGTCATCGCCGCCAGCAGCCAGCCAAGGGAGCGATCCCAGCCGCGCTCGGCGAGCCATCCGACCAGCACGGCGGCGGCGAGGAAGCCGAGGAGATAGCCGCCCGTCGGCCCCGCCATATAGGCAGGACCGGCGCCAAGGCCGGCGAACACTTGCAGCCCCGCCAGACCTTCGGCCAGATACAGCAGCACGGTGGCGGCGCCCAGGCGCGCGCCAAACGCGGCGCCGAGCGCCAGCACCACCAGAGTCTGCAGCGTCATCGGGACGGGATAAAAGGGAACCTGCGCCTTGGCGGATATGGCGAGCGCGAGCGCGCCGCCGATCGCCAGCGCGGCAAAACGCGCGATGCGCGAGGCGGCCTGCTGCGGCCAAAGCGTCGCGGCAAGGGTGGGGCGCCGATTGTCGTTCATAGTCCCTCCGTTGAGGCCGCGCGCGCCGCGAAGGCGTCGCCGACTGAAGTTGCAAGGTCGCATCGTTCGCGCTTCCTGCGTATAGAGGAGCCTTCCGCGCGGAACAAGCCGCGGGCGCGGCGGATTTGAAAATGGCGCGAGGGGCCCGATGAAGGCGATTGCCGACGACGAACTGATCTTCGAAGGGCCGCAGGAGGCCGCGACGGGCCAGATGACGCGCCTGTCGCCCCTGGTTCGCCGCCTCATCGCTAACAATCCCTCGCCTTTCACTTTCACCGGGACCTGCAGCTATATCGTCGGTGAAGAGGAACTGGCGATCATCGATCCTGGCCCGCTCGACGAGGCCCATATCGAAGCTTTGCTGCAAGCGGCGGCCGGCGCGAAAATCGCCCATATCCTCGTCACCCATACCCATCGCGATCACTCTCCCGCGGCGGCGCGGCTAAAAGCCGCGACAGGCGCGCCGATCCTCGGCGCCCGACCCTATCGGCCCCGCGCGGGCTTTGCCGGCGCGCTGAAGGGGCTCGACGCTTCGCACGATCTTGCCTATGCGCCCGACCTCGCGCTGGAGGACGGCGCCCGCATCGAAGGGCGCGGCTATACGATCGAGGCGGTGGCGACGCCGGGCCATGCCGCCAACCATCTCGCCTTCGCCTTGCGCGAAGAGAGCGCTTTGTTCTCGGGCGACCACGTGATGGCCTGGTCGACTTCGATCGTCGCCCCGCCGGACGGTTCGATGGGCGATTACATGGCCTCGCTCGACAAATTGCGCGCCCGCGGCGAGACGATCTTCTGGCCCGGCCATGGCGGCCCGGTGCGCGAGCCGCAGCGCTGGATGCGCGCGCTTGGCCATCACCGCCGTCAGCGCGAAGCCTCGATCCTCGCTCGAATCGAGGCCGGCGATGGCGCCGTCCCGCAGATCGTCGCCAAAGTCTATGAAGGGCTGAACCCGGCGCTGGTCGGCGCGGCGAGCCTGTCCACCCTCGCCCATCTCGAGGACCTCGTCGCCAGAGGCAGAATCGCGATGGAGGGAGAACTCGGACTGTCGGCGCGGTTCAGCGCTATCGGCGGGTGAAAAAGCGCGTTGCGCGAAACGGCGCCGCCGGTCATTTCGCCTGCGCCAGTTCCTGCACGTCGGCGGCGAATTTCTCGATTCGCTGGGCGTTGGCGCCGAAGTCATGGCGCCCGACCCGCGAGGCCGAGCGAATGTCGATGCGCGTCTGATTGGCGAGCGGCTTGATGCGGATCGCGATATCGTCGACAAAGCCCAGGAACAGCGACTTTTCGCTCGCGTCGATATGGCCGACCCCTTCGCGCACGCTCGGCGCGATCGCGTCGACAATGCGCCAGCCGCGCGCCTTGGCCGCTTGCAAGGCGAGCTGATAGGCCTCGTTGACCTCCATATCGACGAGGATCGGCTGCACATTGGGATAGGCGCGCTTTTGCGCCTCACGCGCCTGCGGGCTCGTCTCGGGCGGCGTGCGCCCGTTCCTGGCCTCAAGCGCGTGCGCCGAGCGCAGAAAGCTCGGCGGCGTCTCGAGATCGGTCGAGACATCGTTGAGGGTCGGCAGGGAGATCGCGCGCCAGGACAGATAGGCGGGATAGGCGACGAGCGCGAGCGCCAGCAGGAGCCCGACAAAAGCAACGCCCGCGCCGCGCCGCCCCGTGCGCCAGATGACGACAGCGGCGGTCGCTGACAACAGACCCGCCAGGCAGGCCAGCACGAGCGAAGCGCCGAGCACCGCAAGGGCGCCGGCCGGGTCCACCGCCCCGGCGCGCGACAAAGCCACCGCCATGCCGGCCACGGCGAGGGCGAAGATGGCCAGACGGCGGCTCCATATCGCCGCGCGGGAATAGGGCTCTTCAAGAATCAGGCGGCGCATGGACTCAGGTCGGGCAAGGCGTCGCTCTCTTCAACGACGCCGGACGCCCTTGCGTCAATGGCGGCGCTCTGAACGTCATCGATAGGGTCCTTTGCAAGATGACCCGGGCCTATTGCGCCTTGTCATGCTCCGCGATGCCGACCGCTTTGTAATCGTAGGTCGGATAGAATTCGGTGCGGTAGGCGCCCCAGGCGGTGTCCTCGAGAACGCGGTTGACTTCGCGGATGCGGGACGCGGGAAGGCGCAGCGTGACGATCTGGCCGATGCCCATCGCGACAACCCAGCTCACCACTTCGACGCCGGGCGGCGGAAAGGCCTTGTAGAAGCCCTGCCTGGCGAGCTGCGCATTCAGTTCGCTCAACGGGCGCGATTGATCGTGCCGGAGAAACACGGTGAGCAGGATGGCATTGTCCGGCGTCGCCGCGGCGGCGCCGGCGGGCGGAGCGGCCGCCGTCTGGGCTTCGGCGCTGCCGGCGCTAGCAAGAACAGCCGAGAGGGCGAATGCCGCGACGAACGATCGTAATGGGCGACCCACGGCCTCTCTCCTGATGTGCGGCGACCTTTCCCATAGGGTTGGCCGAGGATCCGAAAACTAGCCATTCGCGGACGGCGCCGCCACACGGCGTCGTCTGGAGCCGATCAAACTTGCGTGTAGGTGCGGCCGGACCGACGCCGCGGGGACTGGGCGGGCTGATGAAACTGGCGCGCCCGGAGAGGCTCGAACTCCCAACCCTCGGTTTCGAAGACCGATACTCTATCCAATTGAGCTACGGGCGCATAAGGCTTTTTTCAAAACTGGGCACAAACTGGGCACAGTCCTGATGTAGGCGACCATACAGCACCACGCGGCTGGACGACAAGCGTTCACGCCCGCTTCGCAATCGGGTTCGGTGGCAAATCGAACAGCAAGACGACCCGCCCCGATCCGCATCGCGGGCATTTCAGCCGTCCCTCAAGCATCGACACGGGGAATGCAGCGCCGCGCGTCCACACGAGCGTGTCGAGGTCGAGGCGGATGCTCGCCTTGCACTCCCTAATTCGCTTCATGCCCGCGCGGGGTCCCCACGCGCAGCGGGTGGTGATGGTCCAGCCGTTGTCGCGGGCTTGGGCGATGGTCTCGATCATCTAGGAACATTACACGAACACAATGTGACGGAGCAATCAATCTAGAATGTCGCAAAACTTGGAGTTTTCGCCCCGTTGGCCGTAGCGACGTCGGTCAGGTCAATTAGGAGTTTCTGAAATTCCGCTCGTGTTGTCATCTGCGCAGCGCGAGAAGAAAAAATCAGTCTTTGCTGTTCGGTTACGAAGGGCGAGATTATCCGCTGTAGTTGAGAAAGATGAGCGTTAGCCCGCGAAATATACGTAGTCTGATAGAGGAGACCAAAATACGCGGATATCATAATTCCCATGGCGGGAAAGAGCGCAATGTTTAGCCACCTTTTTTGCCACGATTCTGAATTGCGTCCCAGATATTCGCGATAGTTTTCTCTGGTAATTCGCCGCAGTTTCAGCACATTCACTAACGGAACGGATAAAATCAAAAGTATTACTAGCATTATCAAATATAATGACATTACGCTTGCTCTCTCTTGTGATGCGATAGCGACACTCGCATACAAGTTATCACGAAACTTATCGAGCCCAAGCGTGGTGACGGTTAGAATAGTATCTCCGCCAAAAAGCAATAATGGCTTCAGAATCCACTCCCACACCCCGCTGCCGATTCCGCCGACGATAAGCACCCCCAAAACGCCCGCAATCCATTTGAGTGCACTGCGCATTTATTTCCCCCCAAACAGTTCAACTGAGCTTACACCGAGACAAGGTTATTTTCTTTAAGATAGATGAGCATCTTGGCGCGGGCGTCGGCTTCGGTGACTACTTCGGTGATTTTATATATCACCTCTTTGTACGAAACATATTCGATGTGCCAATCGTTATCCGCCATCTTTCTGATGACCAGATTTACGTACCCGTTTTCTTCCGTCTTGAAGAAGCACGGCAACATCTCCCCCAGCTCCGCGACGGTAAAGGCGGCAAAATTGTCGTCCTCGATGCGTCCGTAGTTCAATTCTCTCTGCACGTTGTGCCCCCATACCCACCAAAACAAGCTCTCCTGCTTGACGCCCAATTCCTTCAGGCGCTTGGCCAGGTCGAGACTGCAAACCTGATTTTCAAGTTTCATACATTCACGAAATTAGATTTCTTATAAGGCGCTGTCCTGCACGTCTCGCACAGCGGCGCTCTCTCCTTGCGGACAGCGCGACGCGGCGTCTCCCTCCCGCACCGTCGGCATGGTATCCACTTCACGGCGGGGAGCCTGTTGATGCTCATGCGAGCGTGAGTTGGCGGGGCTTCGGCTTCGCGGTGACGTAGTAGACATAATTCTTGTCTGGCAGTCGCTCGGTGCGAAACTCAAAACCAAGGACCTTCAGGTCCGCGATCCTCGCGCCCAATCTGAGACTGATACGCTCATGGATGCATCGGAAGTTGTCGATGCGGCCGTCGCGTTCGAGTATCGCGACGATGCGCTGTAACTGTGTCATAGGCGGGTGTGTATAGCGACTAAGATCATCACGCCGAGCACGACGCCGAGGATGGTCGCCCACGCCAGCTTGAACCAATCAGCGGATGTCATAACTTGCTCAGTCCTATCGCCACCGCCAATATTATCCCGCATCCGATGACGCTGGCGACGACGACCACGCCGAACAGCTTGCGCCACTGCACCTCTCCTTGCATCGCCCGGCCTTCTTTGCGGCCTTGTGCGAGGCCGTAGCGAAAACCAAGTGTCCACTCTCCGACCTTTTCCTTCAATGCTGGTCTTTGGTTCATACGTCTGTGAATGTTTCTCCTTGCAACGGCGCGCTGTCGCGCCACGCTTTGAACTTCGCGGGGTCGGGCAGGTGCTGGGCGTAGTTCTCCAGCACCCACCCTTCAATCTCCTGTATGAATTCCATCGCGGCCTGGTTGTCGGTCGATTTACTCATGATCGACTGGCCATATCGCTCAACGCGCTTGGTGACTGGATTGAACGCCTCGAAGTAGTTGAAGTTCTTCTTCAGGATTTCGTGCACCTGATCGTTGGTGAGCGACTGCCAGTCCGGGACAATGCGTTTGAGGAAGGGAATAACCGCTCCGAACATGTAGCCGCGCATCGCGTCGGACACTTCCGACTTCTCTTGCTCGATAACGAGGCGCGTTCCTTCGTGGGTATCGAGGTATGCGCGCCACGCTATCGCTCCCTTCATGTTCAGGAACAGCTCTCGATCCTTGATGACTGCGCGGAAGGCCATACGTCAGAGCTTCCCCTCCTTCTTGAGGCGGGCGCGTATCACGCCGACAGTGGGCGGGCTGACTTTCACCTTTTCCATAATCTCTGGCGTCGTCTTGCCTTCGATGAGAAGTTGCTCGATGCGCGCAGTCTCGGGGTGCTGACGGCGGGCGTGGAACTCGTTGATCTCGTCGCCGAGTGCTTTCGATGCCTTGGACTGCGGCCGCCATGGCTTGCCGTCCTTTCGAATCTTGTCTCGCTTGTGCCGCTTCGGCTGTTTGGTCTCGGGGACGGCCTCCGGCGGATTGTTCGTCGTCATCTGCGCGAGGAGCGCGATCACCATGTCGGCGCTCGCATCGCGCTCGATGATGATCTCGCCGTCTTTTGCGATGCTGATTGTGTAGGTCATATCAAAACGGAATGCTATCCGGATCGATGTCGTCGACCTTTCGCTCTACGGCTCGCGGCGCGCCGTCTCGCGTCCACTGGTTCAACTGCGCGTACCACTTCCCGCTCTGCCCTACCTTCACGTCGATATTGACCCATCCGTCGGGCTTGGTGTGGTTCTCCAGGAAGGTGACGAACTCCTGCGTGCGGATCGAGATCGAGCACTTGACGTAATCGGGCGCGCCTTCTCTCGGCTCTTTCACGATCATGCCCTCGGTGAATATTTTATCTGCCATATTAGGCGTTATTAGCTTCTAATCGCTCCGCAAGCGCCTCGCCGATGTCCTCGTAGTTCTCCTCGGATAGCGCCATGCCTGTGAGGTCGAATACGGAATCCTCGCACTGCTTCTTCGTCTTGCAGGGCAGTTCGAGGGATTTGAGAAGGGCCATTATGCGGTCCTTGGCCGCCAGCTTGACCTTCGCGGGGTCTTTGTCGCCTACGGGCTTTGCGACGGTCCTGGCGGCTGTTTTGGAGGCCACAGGGGCACTGGCGGCGTTGCCGTCGTCGTCCTCCTCCGTGGCGAGGCCCAGGACGGCCGAGAGGGCATAGCGTCGAAGATAGGTGATGGCCGAGCCGTGGCCCTGCGGCGTCGCGTCCTTCGGTGTCATGCTCGCCGTAGCTTGTAGCCATTCTCCCGATGAGTGCATCAGTATAGTTGTCAGCCCCATGCCGTCGGGAAACTGGGAGAACGAAAGGCCATGCTTTGCGAGGTGCGGCCGGACCGTCTCGATCACGTTCTCTAGGCTCGCGTACTTCGATTTGAAGAAGGGGTTGGTCGCGTCTTTGACGACGTTCTCCACTTCCTTCTGAAACTTGCCGAGTGCATCGGCGAGATTTTTGATCTCCGGTGATTGTTGCATACGTTAGTGTTGATGTTGGTAAGCTCCCTGCGGCTCTTCGCCCTCGTCTTGCCCCGCGACATAATCGGACTGTCCCCCGAGCATTTCAGCCCTGCGAAAATGCCAGTCGCCTTTGGCGTGGGACTTCGATGCGTGCTCGTCTGAAAGTTCGCGGGCGCGCTTCTCGTTCTCTTGTTTGATGTCGATCATACTTTGAATGTTAGCCCGTAATGGTCGCCCCATTCGATGATGTGCGCGGTGTCTTGGTCTTCGAGCCAGCGTTCAAACGCATCCTCCAAACCGTCCTTGGTGCCGTGGTAGTCCTCCATGAAGATTTCTTCGAGATAATTGGTGAATGATTGGTGCTGTTTCATACGCGGACGCGACCGAGCATCTCTTCTAAATCCTCGTCGCCTCCCGCTATCATTCTGGCGGCGACTTCTCGTAGGCTCGTTTCTGGTATCTCCACTTCGGGGATTTTCACTCCCCATTCTTTTTGTCCCATAGGTGATGTGGTTAGCCCCAATCACCTTCCATCCCTACTCACACGATGCGGGCATTTTCCATAAAACGCCTTGGCACAGTTGCAATTGTGGCAGAGGACCTGAAATCCTATTGGGAATCTATTGCTGGTAATCCATCGATACAGAGACGATCCAGAACCCCTTGATCGAGCCTTCCGTCGCATGATGTAGCCATCGTCGTTGATATGATCGATGCAGAGGAATTGGACCTCCTTCTCCCCACAGCATGCGCAGTATGGATTGCCACCTGAATAATGTTGAAGAACTCTGATGCGCCGTCTTCGGGCAAATTCCCGATCGGTTTTCCGGCGCTTGTTGGCGTCTCTCATAAAGAGAAAGTGCTCGCTTCACCTCCGACCCTCCCTGCTCTTACAAGACAGGTGCGTGCACGCGTGGGTCAGAGGTGGAGTGATGTAAGAGCTTAAACGTGAACTGTTGCTAAAGTCATTGCCGCTGAAAGCGAGAGCATCCCGAGGATGCTGACGGCCTTCCTGTTCTTGGAGCGGAACGGCATCAAGAGAATGGCGGGGACGATGAAGAGCCATCCGAACTTGCGCGTTCCGGAAACGATAACCGCGAATTGAATGTGCGGAATAGAATTCCATTTGTGATTGATTTTGAGATGCGCTCGTGGAGAAAGGAAAAGCCGCCGGCAACTTTTCTCTGTTGGGATATGAATTACGCCAACAGCGTCTTGCTCATCGCACGCACTTCCCCCAAGAACACATCTCGTTGATAATTGATTTCGCTATGGGATGATGTCAAAGAGCAGAGAGAGGCGGGAGCAACGGCGTCCCACGTTGGGAAGAGTGTTGCGGAGCCGCCTGTCTCATCTGCCTACAGTGTACCTCTCCTGCGTACGTTCGCAAGAAAAGTTATCCACTTTTTCGGTTCGGCGACACCTGCGAACGTTTGTCAAGATATCGCTTGTTGGCGATGTCGCTCATGTGCTTCGCGAAGCCCTTCTTGCCGCCGTATTTCTTGCGGCGTGCCTTTGCGGAGTTCTTTCCCATTTGGGATGCGGTCATGGTCATAATCGAAATATTTTATCGTACAGTTTTTGCTCATCTTTCAACGAAACGGGGATAATGAAAATGGATTTACCGTGTGTCAGCAGATAGAGTTTTTCAACAAAGCATGAGGCGCACAACATACCGTTGAATTGCTTGATTACTTTCATCCACACTGAACGAGGAGTAAGCCAGTCGGGATAGGCTCTGCCGCACTTTTGGCATGTGTTGGCTAGTTAGTCTCGTCTCCTCCGATGTCTTTGTTTCTTCACTGCTCAATCGTACCAAACGTTCGCTGACTGTCCAGCGCGCTATCCCCACTACTTGGCATCGTGGGGACGAACGTTGAGAAAGCACCGCCGCGATGACCTGCCCGTCAAATGACTAGCAAACAGAGTCTCCACCTCAGTGCATAACACCAGGACGTTCGCCTTCTGAAGATAAAAAAGATTTCCGATTGCGGCATTCGGTTCTGCGAGCGCTCTTCCGTAATTCTCGGTAACGGCCTTTAGCTCGAACCCGTCCGCGATGTAGTCCGCCATGCTTTTATCGGTCGAGTCCCATTGAACGACCTGCGCCTCCTCGGCGCGCGCAAAAACGGGAATCGCCAAGCAAATTGCCAGAACAGTCCATCTCATTTGCCGCCTCCCAAATCATCTCCAATCTCTCAACTTAGAAACATTCCCCCGCCCCGCCAACTTCCTCGGCCGCGCAAAGTTTGCCCTCGTATTCCTGACCTGCGCCGCCAACCGGCCCGTCCCCAACCCCGCCCGCTCCGTCCTCATCGGCCGCGTCAAGGTCGGCTGACCGTCCCGCAAGGTCCGCACGTACGCCCGCCCGCGCGGGAGCGTCGTCAGCTCTGCCTCCGGCGCGCCGATCGCCCGCGCTATCACGCGGGCGTCCTCCGCGCCGATGCGGAATGAGACAACGGTGCCGCAGTTACCGAGCACCGCCTCGTGCAATCCGTTCTCCGATATCTGCGCGATGAACTGGTGGGCGAGGACGATTGATAAATGCCACTTGCGCGCCTCGCTCAATATCTTCGCGAAGGCCAGCGATGCGAAGTTCTGAAACTCGTCGATGTAAAGCGTGTAGTCCTTGCGCTCGCTCTCGTCGGTATCAGCTCGCGCCTCCGCCGCCTGGGCGAACTGCGAGACGAGGAGCGCGCCGAGCAAGCGTGCGGGTTCCTCTCCGATGCCGGAGAGGTCGCATATTATGATAGTGCCGCTGTCGATGATGCGGCGGATGTTTATGGTCGAGGTCTGCTGTCCAATGATGAGGCGCAAGGGAAGCGCGTCGGCGAGCGCGGCGACCTTGTTCTGCAATGAGCCGATCTCCTGGGCTTGCTGTCTCGCATCCTTGTGAGAGAATTCTTCCCATGTCTGACGCGTTTCGCTATCGCTACATTTGCGCAGGAGTTGGGACCGATATCTGTCATCTGAAAGAACCCGTCGAATATCGAGGAGCGTTGTGCCGGGGCTGTCGAGCAATAGCCGGACTGCCGCTCGAAGATAATAGAGGAGTCTTGGTGTTTCAGGACCGAGCTTCCAAATGTCGCTGAACACGGACACGATGTCGGCCGTCACCCGCCACCGCTCGTCGGGCGCGACGTTCTGAAGGGGATTGAGGCCAATGGGGAAGGCAAGGTCCGCCGGCCGCCAGTAGACGACGGGCTCGGGGGAACTGTCTGCTATCCGCTTGGCGGAATCGCCGTGCTTGTCGATGTAGCAAAAGCCCCTCCCCTGCGAGAGGTCCTGCGCCATGAGGCTCTCAAGCCACGTCGTCTTGCCCGTGCCGGTGCCGCCGATTGCGTAGGAATGATGCCTCCAATCGAGGTCGGAGACAGTTACTGGTTCCTCATTCGAGGTTCGTTTGCCGAGAATTCGCATATAGCCGGACACCGGCTCCTTGTCCTTGCGAGCCGCGTAGGTCGAGGTGCGAGGATACTGGTGCCGGTGTGAACGAAAGAGCCTGCGACAATTGTATCGTGCGGCGGAAGGGCAACCATTGCGGGACAGAGCGATAAGTCGTTATCTGGCGTTAATCGGTGCGGGAGGATGTGATGCGAACCTTTGTTGCTCTGGTGGTGATCATTTATCTGGTAGGTGTCGGCGTCATGTTAGCGCCGACTTTCTCATCAAAATGGAACAGCGGAACTGCATCTGACCTCCTCGCGAGTGTTTGGCAGGAGCTTCCTGGGGCGCTGGCATGGCCGGTGACGATGTATCACCGGATGATGGATGAGCCACCCGCAAAGACGTAGGAACGCGTCGCCAATGAAAAAGGCCGCCCACCGAAAGGGACGGCCGAAGTCTTATTTCGAGAGTATTGGTCTGTCTAACGGTCAGGGGCGAGGATGGTTCCGCGCCAATTTCGCTATTCGCGCATTGACCGGCCTGGGCCTATTCGTGAATGGCACGTATTTGCGGCAATCGCACCGCTTGCAATGGCCGCGCGTCCTCGATGAACGCCATTCGTGGGTAGTTCCTGCATGGTCGCAATTCGAACAGATAGGCATAAGCTATTTTCAATATGCGCGCGCTGAAAACTAGGCGGGTATGTTCGTGATTCTCGCTCTCCACCCGATAAGGGGAGAGCGCGAGACACTATCGGGTAAATTGGTCTCTACAGATTCTTCAGCACCTTCACGTCACTGCCCTGGGTCTCCAAGGCGATTTCGAATATCAGCTGTAGCTTCCCCGTCTTGCCGTTCTTCTCTGCCATTTCGACAAGCGGCTTTTCGAGGTCGCGGCCCATGTAGCCGTATTTTCTCTTCGTCTTCACGGCCTTGACTCCGTGTCGAGTCGCGACTGGTTGCAAGTAGCTGTACCCGAATCGTCGGAATACGAGGTCAAACAGCACGTCGAGATGTTTCTCGCTCATCGGCCATTTCACTTTGGCCACGGCTTCGAGGACGCGCTTGTCGGCCGCGGCCTTCTTCTTCGCGTCATCCTCGCGTTGCTTTTTTCGCGCCGCGAGCTCTTGCTTGGTCGGCTTGTAATGGCCGCCAGGTGCGGAGCGTACCCAGTGCTTCTCGCACTCGGGAGCGCGACAGAACACCTTCTTGTGGCCGAGGCCTTCTCCGGAGACGACGATGCCACTCTCCTGGTGGTCGCATCCGTCCTTCCTTCCGGCAATCTCGTGATACGAGCTTCGGCCGATGAGATCGTCGTCGTTCGAGTAATTTCCGCTGAGCTTCACGAGTTCGGGACTCTTGGCGAGCTGGAGCGCGATATACGCGGCGGCCCGCTGGGCGTAGCAGTTCGGGTTGGAACATGCCTCGGCCGCGCCCTTGCCGAAAAGATTGGTGCCTTTGCCCCTGCACTCCTCGCATCCTTCGAAGACGGCCTGCGCTTCTTGGTCGCCTTTCCATGGCGGCGACTTCATTGCTTCGGCGTAGACGCGCTCTTGAATCCATTCGCGCAGTTCGCTGGTGGTCGGCGTCTCGTGATACTGGCTATCCTTGTGGCCGACCGTGTACTCTACCGCGTCCTTTTGGAGCTTTTCGTCCAGGCGAGCGATGAGGGACGCGTGCCCGGCGTTCATTCGGCCGTCGCGGAATGCGTCTTTGCCCGGCTTGACGAGGTTCGTGAGAACAAGCCGGTCGCGCACATAGGTGACGGACTTACCGACCTTCTTCGCCACTGCCTCGACGTCGTAGCGGCTCTCCTCAATGAGCTTCCGGTACGCCTCCCCTTCTTCGAGAGGATGAATATCGACGCGCTGAAGGTTCTCCACTATCTGCATTTCGCGCGCTTGGACGTCCGTGAGTTCTTGGACGCTCGCGGGAATCTCCGTCAGTCCCGCTTTGATGCTCGCCCTGAACCGTCTGTTGCCCGCGACGATTTCGTATTTCGACTCGCCGCCTTTGATAGGTCGCGCGAGGACGGGAACGATGACGCCCTGCTCCTTAATGCTCGCGACCAGCTCGTCGAACTCAGTCCCCTCGAATTTTTTGCCGCGCGGATTGGTTTTCGATTCCACCGCATCGGCTATCTTAATCATTCTCAAACTGTCAGTCATACATTGGTTAGTTACCCCGCCTAGTTGTCAACGAACGTCTGATGTCATTGTTGCATGCGTACGCAATCGCGCAATTGTCGAACGGTGAATCGTGTGTCGTGGAATCGTGCATCGTCCCTTCGCGAGGGGAGGAGAGAACTGGTTCTCCGCCGAACTGGACGTCTGGTGCCGAAGGCCCGACTAATTTCTGTTTGTTGGAGCCGCACGTCCTTTAGGACGTAAGGGACAACAGCGACGAGGCAACCGGACGCTAGCGAAGCGCGGTGTCCGCTTGTCCTTGGCGCTGTTGTCCAGCCCGGGAGATTCATCTCTCCGGTATCAGACCTGATAAGGAACAATAACCAACAAACAGAAATTAGTCGGGCGTTAAAGCACGCGGACATGTGAGGCGGAAGCGTTTGATTTCCGGCGCTTTCTGGCACCGGAATTGCGCTTACAAGATACCCTTACTTAGAGGGTATATGTAGAGGCACTTGTGAGGGTAGCTGTAAGGGTATGAGGCTTGGCCGAATTGATCGAGACGCCAGTATGAATTCTCCTGCGCCGTCGCTTCCGTACGCCAGCTGTCGCTACGCGGATTTTCTCTTGGAGTTTTTTCCTTTCAGCGAGCGAAAGACGTGAGTAGGCGTTCATAGAGTCTTTTTTCCGGCCAGCAGGTCGCGGCCTTTTTTGAATTGTGCAGCGAACTCGGGATTGGCGATCTCCCCTCCTTCCGAAGGAATCTCTTTATTACTTATCTTCCTTTCCTTACTTCCTTTGCGTCGAGTGGTCGTCGAGGGTTCGTCGAGCATTACGCGAGCCGATGAATATTTCGGGTATTTCGGCTTCGACGGGCGGTCGATCCTCTGGTGTTTGAAAAAGTTCTTTATGAACCAGTGCGGCTTGCCGTCGGCTTGGAATTTGATGATCTTCCCGATCTTCTCAAGCTCGTCGAGTAGTTGGCGAGGGTTCACCGAGTCGTAGGGGAGTATCTGAAGTTTGATCCATTCGGGTCGGTCGGGGAGCGTTGCGTAGTTGTCGTCGCAGATTCCCCAAAGCCCCATGTAGAGAAGTCGGGCAAATGGAGTGAGCGATCCTATTTCTTCGTCAAGCCAGAAGTCTGGATTGAGCATTCTATTTCTTGCCATACCTCACAATCAGAAAAGACGGCACGTCGCTGTGGGCAAGCGCGCCGCCTTTTATGATAATGAGATTCCCACAGCTCATACCCACAGTGAAGCACGGATGAAGCGATTGGTGTAGAAGCGAGGTGTGGATAAGGGTGGGGATGGGAAAATGAGCGACGGCATGCGGAGAGAGGAGCTTGAGGTTAAAGAGGCGCAACGAGCGCATGACCGGGTGAATGAATTAGAAGATCAGCTCAACGATGGCGCGATGAAGGCGGCGGACCTCGCCCTTCGTACGCTAATCGCGATAAATGGTGCGGCAATCGTCTCGTTGTTGGCGTTCACGGGTTCCCTCTTAGGGAGAGACGTTACCTATAAGGCAAAAATATCACCGATGATTGATAGCTTTTGGTGGTTTGGCGGAGGGATGGCGACCGCCGCACTTGCGATGCTTTTCATTATTCTTGCGTTCTTTGTCGGCGGTTTGAACCACCACTTCCGCGATAGGACTTTCAGATATCCGTATTTCAACCCGACCAGACTTTCGGCGATTCTAGAGACTGTCAGTTATGGATTTCTGCTTATTGCGGTTGCTCTGGGGGTTGGATCGCTCGTTGTCTTCATCAAGGGCTGTATGGTCGTTCACGACGTGCTCGTATCCCTTACAACGTAGGAGCCCCTTGCGGGGCTCCTGCGGGGCAAATAGGTGGCAATTAGAGGGCTCTACGGGGTCTGTGAGACCAACGCGCGGTGCTTCCACCATATCCACACGGCTGATACGAAGGTGACGATGGCGATGAGGCCGTTCACTGCGTTGTTGACTACGGTCGCGTCGACGCCGGTGATGCCGAGGAAAGTCATTCCCGTGCCAATCATCGCGACGACGCCCGCTACTTCTCCTGATGTGATGTTCATATTCTGATTGATTGGTTTTTAAATCGACCAGCCATCCTCAAAGCTTCCCGGCCTGGATGTAGGCCGCGACGATAGGAATGGGGACGAGCGTGATGAGGCCTGCGTAGGCGTAGGCGATAGCGCGGGAAGTCTTTAGCGAATTGATGTCGTCCGTATTTTGCTTGATCTGGGCGTCGGTTGTGTCCTGGCGTTTGGACTGACCATCGTTGAGTTTCTGGATGTCGGACCGCATCCCTTTCATCTCGGTGCGAATCTCTATGATGAGGTCGTGGTCCGACTGATATTCGACGAGGTCTCTGGGCTGTTGGGGTTCCATATTGCGCGTTTTAAATTGCGTGGTACGCTTCGGGAGTGAATTCAAATCGCGTCGAAAAGGGGATATTATTCTGGGTAGGATTTTTCAGCCTATTTGTCGGATTATGGCCGATATCTTTAGGGTGCTTTTTCATATTTGTGCTGCTGTGCTTCCTGAAGTAACCTTTGATGCGACAGCGCCTATCGTGACGAACTTGGCGAGATGAGCCATCGTTGCGCTGACAATTCCCTTTTCGTCTCCGAAGAGCCTGAGCAAGGGGACCGCGACGCCTGGGCTCGACAGGACGAGCGTGGCGAGAGAAGCGCCGATGAGTCTCGGGCTTCCCGTCGCCAATCCTGCGATCACGCCGCCCGCTTTCAGGATCGAACTCGGATAGGTTCCTACTTTTGTGCCGCCGGCCTTTTGAATGTCCTCCATCGCTTTGAGCACTTCGAGTTTCTTCGTGATACCTGGCACAAGTCGTTCGAGTTTTTCGAGTTGAAGGTCCTTGCCTTTGCCGCCTGCGTTCGCGATCCTGTTGACGGCAGAGTCGAGGAGGTTGCCGTCCTTTCCGAGGACATCTTTTAGTACGGACGTGGTGTCTTTTTTCTGCGCTGTATAGTCAGCGTCTTTTTCTGTGAGGCCGGGAACTTGCGAGCGGTAGTCTTTATTTAGATTTGATCGTATGCCGCGCGCGACCTCCTGCACATTCTTTCTGAGCGCCTTTTGGTAGTCGGCCGTTCCCGCTAGATCATCCCGGAGATTGAGAAGCTTTCCGGAATCCATCGTGCCGTTTTGGAAGTCAGGTTTGTATGTGTTGAAGAAGCGTTGGAGTTCATTGATGCCCGCGGAGTCGCGGACGACGGAGGAGGAGTTTGCGCTGATTTGGCCGTCTGTCACGTCGAGTTTGCCGACACTACGAAGTTGGTTTTCAAGCCATGTTGGCGAGACATCGATCGGGGTCGGGTTTTCTCGATATGGAGCGTATCCGGCCCCCGCCTCGTCGAGAGAGGCGAGCTTAGCTTGGCGCCGGTACGGCGCGGTGCTCGGGGTCTATGATCACGATGCGATGCCGAAGCCGATCGTGGAACATCGCGAGGGTATGAATTTTTTTGATGAGCGCGCCGGTCGAATCGATTACGACCATTGCAGGCGGGTCTTGCTCTCTAAGATGTCGAGCTATGAGCGCGCCGAGGGTCTGGGTCTTTCCATGGCCAGCGCCCGCGACGAGCACCGAATGTTCGAGCAGGCGCGAGATAGGAATGTCGAACGGTATGGGAGTGTCATACAGGCCGCGGAAGGGCGTTCCTCGGAAAAAGGAGTCCAGAGTCGCGGCGGTCAACGGGACAGAATCGGGTTGCTTCCACTTGGCCTCCGTCCTTTCTACGTTCGCAAGAATACGCTCGCGGAATTGTTTGAAGAGGCCGAGCGCCTCTGGCTTCTCTAGAAAGAATGGCCCGACCAGCGGTCGAAAATCCAGCATCTCTCCCCGCATAGAATCAAGAAGCGCGACTGTCGCGAAATGTTCGCGCTCAATGTTTCTCGGATTTACGCTGAAGGCTTGCGAGGGAAGCCTTTTCGCGAAGGCCACGAAAGCCATCGCGGCGGCGGCGATGAACTCCGCTACGAGCGCCTGGGGGTCCTCCAGCTTCTCGCTTTCCCTGATGAGATAATCGAGATAGCGGCCCTTTTCGATGTTGTTTGTATATTTGGGTGGTTCGAGGGAGGCGTAGCGCTCCTCCTGGAACAGGCTCCACGCGGCGTCAAAATAGGCAAAGAAGATCGATACGGAGGGGAGCCACTTATTGCGGTCGTGGGCATATTCGCCAATCTCCCTGGCGAGTTTGTCATTGAACGACTCTCTGTCGATGACCGTGGCGGCGGCGATGCGCAGCCTCAACGATTCCAGGAGGTTTTGGACGTCGCCGTCGACACGCGATCTATCGCGCTCCTGGCGGCGCTCATCAAGATTGCCCTTCGATTTGTCGACGACTACGTCGACCAAGTGGGCTGTCGCCTGGAACAAAGCGGAGAATAGCATAGCCGTTGATTCAGCGGCCTCGATCCAGATATTGCGCTCATCCTTGCCGGTCATCGCTATAACTCAAATGTCTTCGGCATTGGAAGCGAGGCGCTCGCTGTCAGGAATCCTTTCAAGACCTCCAACTGTTTTCTGATCTCATCCTCATGGACTTGCGTAGCCACAGGATTGTTGAAGCCGCAGACACTGAACGGACCCTGCATTATTTTTCTTATGCTGATGTCGTGCTCCAAGCCGCGAGTCTGGTCGCGTTCCATATTCTTTCGATAAAAGAAGCAGCCCGCGGCGGCGATCCAGCAAACGGCAGCCAAGTTGGCGTTGAAAAAAGTAGCTGCTAGTCCGACGAGAAATAGGATACGGGCCGCTGTCTGCAAGAACCACGGCTGGATGGAAGTCTCGGCTCCTGGCGGGTAGTTCACGTTCCCGTCGAAACTGAGCGTCTGATCGTAGAGCGAGCGCTCCCGGATTATCGCTTTTTCTTCTTCGTTGAAATCGACCTGGCAATGGACGTAGTACAGCGTATTCTGACGCTTCACCTCTGAGTGAGTGATCGAAACTTTCATCGCCCCCCCGGTCGCGTTCGCACACAAAAATGGGCCACCGAAGTGTGCACCTCCGATGGCCCGGCTCCAATTAAGAAGCTTGATAGTCTTGAGTTACAGCAAGGTTGTGCGCCTCAAAGTAAGCAAGTACGTCCGCCACGCGCCATACCGGATGTGAGTTCCGAAATCCTCCGAGCTTCACGCATCGGGGAAAGAGCCGAGGGTTGGGTTCGACCCACTCCCTGTAGGTGCATTTCCGCCGGCTACCTGACGAACGAAGTATCTCGGGTTCCATCAGCCTCCAAGTTTGCGCCCGGCAATACGGCCAGCCCATTCTTTTAAGACCATGCCAATCCACTATCAGTTGTTTCTCGAAAGTCATCACAAGGCTCCAAAGGTTGAAGCATCGCGATGCTGTTGAGGTTAAACCGCTAGCAGCGCCTAGATTTTAAGCAGAACGACCAATTGACCGCAATGAAAATGTTCGATGTTGACGTGGCGACGCGTGGTTGCTCGTGGCGTCACATTATGCCGTCACAACGGCGGAAAGCTTGGTTTCCCATTTTGTGACGGCGTCGCGCATCTCATCTTTGAAATCATGACGCTGGTATATGCCGACGATGCCGACGAGACTGCCGGACACGTGATTGAGAAGTTTCTCGATCACTTCGAGGCGGATGCCGAGCGCCGCGAGGTTGGTGGCGAACGTGCGTCGCAGGTCGTGAAGCGTCCACGGCGCGAAGTCAGCGCCGAGCTTTTTGTCGAGTGCGAGCTTGGTCTTCATCCAGCCGTTGAACGCGTTTCCAGTATCGCCACGCGCCGGAAAGACTATCGAGGATTCCGAACCGGCGGCGGTAGGAATGATAGACAAACTTAAAGAACCTAAGGGGATGGTATGCGCGCGCCCATTTTTCGTAATTGTAGCCGGGAGACATAAATTATTGTGTTTTATCCAATCAGTTCGTAATTGGCCTATCTCACCGCGCCGCTGTCCTGTGAGGATGAGGAGACGGACGATGTTGCTAAATATCTTACCATCCCCAGTGGCGTGCCAGATCGCCTTCAGCTCTGCGTCTGTGAGCACGCGGTCGCGCGGGGTGTGCTTCGGTAGTTGCATTCCTTCCATCGGGCTCGCAGGAATGTAGTGACGCCGGACACAGAACTTGAAGAACGTCCGTCCGACGGCGATCGCGTGCCGGCATTCGCTGGGCGTCTTAATGAGGCCGTCGGTAATTGCGACGATGTGGTGGTGGTCGATCGCGTCAAGCCGCATGTCTCCCAGCGTCGGAAGAAAATGGACGTCGAGCATGCGGAGATAGTCGCGCTGGGTCCGCTCCTTCTTCTGCGAGCAATGGATGGCCTTGAAGGCTTTGTAGGCTTCCAGGAACGTCGTTTCCCTCCGGGGCATCGGCTTGACCGACTTGAGAGCCAGCAATCGCCTGCGGGCTTCCTGGAGGCTCATATCGGGGTAGGAGCCGAGAGCCACGCGTCCGCTACCCAGCCTGCCGATGAAGGTCTTTGACCTCGGGCCGACCCTCACTCCGAACGACGGAAATTTCGTGTCCCAGTAGTCGGTCCTCTGGCCGTCGTCCGTCGGGCGAAGGGAGCGGATCGTCAGATCGGTGAGAGGTGTATTCGGCATGACCGATGCTCTAAACTGGGCACAAACTGGGCACAAGGTTCGCGCGCGTAGCGACGATACGCGGCGCGGCACTATACAACCGACGAAATTGATATCAAAGAGGAAATTTGTATTTTTGGAGAACCACGCGTCGCCACGAAAAGGCGCAAAATCGGTTTCGAAGACCGATACTCCATCCAATTGAGCTACGGGCGCGCGGGGGACGGCCCGCCAATAGCATGGCGCGCGCCTCCCCGAAAGCGGCGCAAATAACGCAACGTTGATTTACCATACAATTGGTAGCATGCTAGAGCGAAGCACCGCTGAGGCCATCAGCGGAGCGAATCATGGCAGAGGAAATGTCGATGAGCGGCAAGAACGAACCGTCGAAGCTCGAAAACAAATATAAGGACGGCAAACGGCGTCTTCGCTCGACCCTCTGGTTCGACAATCCCGACAATCCCGGCATGACCGCGCTCTATATCGAGCGCTACCTCAATTTCGGCCTGACGCCCGGCGAATTGCGCTCGGGCAAGCCGATCATCGGCATCGCGCAGACCGGCTCCGACCTTTCGCCGTGCAACCGCCATCATCTGGAGCTGGCCAAGAGGGTGCGCGATGGCATTATCGCGGCCGGCGGCGTTCCCATCGAATTTCCGGTCCATCCGATTCAGGAGACCGGCAAGCGCCCGACCGCGGCGCTCGACCGCAATCTGGCCTATCTCAGCCTCGTCGAAGTGCTCTACGGCTATTTTCTCGACGGGGTCGTGCTGACGACCGGCTGCGACAAGACGACGCCGGCCTGCATCATGGCCGCCGCCACCGTCAACATTCCCGCTATCGTGCTGTCGGGCGGACCCATGCTCAATGGCTGGCACAAGGGCGAGCGCACCGGCTCGGGCACGATCGTCTGGAAGGCGCGCGAGGAACTGGCGGAAGGCAAGATCGACTATGAGCAATTCATGGAGATCGTCACCTCCTCGGCGCCGTCGGTCGGCCATTGCAACACGATGGGCACGGCCTCAACGATGAATTCACTCGCCGAGGCGCTAGGCATGAGCCTGCCGGGCTGCGCGGCCATTCCCGGCCCGCATCGCGAGCGCGGGCAGATCGCCTATGAGACGGGCAAGCGCATCGTCGACATGGTGTGGGAGGATTTGAAGCCTTCCGACATTCTCACCCGCGAAGCGTTCGAGAATACGATCGTCGTCAATAGCGCGATCGGCGGCTCGACCAACGCGCCCATCCATATCAACGCGATCGCCCGCCATATCGGGGTCAAGCTCAATATCGAGGATTGGGAGACGATCGGCCACAAGGTGCCTTTGCTCCTCAATATGCAGCCGGCGGGCAAATATCTCGGCGAGGAGTTTCACCGCGCCGGCGGCGTGCCGGCGGTCGTCAACGAATTGATGAAAAAGAAGCTCATCCATAAGGGCGCGCTGACCGTCAACGGCAAGTCGATCGGCGAGAATTGCAAAGGCAAGGAAAGCGGCGATCTCGATGTGATCTACCCGATTTCCAAGCCGCTGAAGGCGGACGCCGGCTTCATCGTGCTGCATGGCAATCTGTTCGACAGCGCGATCATGAAGACCAGCGTGATCGATGAGGAGTTCCGCAAGCGCTATCTGTCGAACCCTAGGGATCCCGACGCTTTCGAGGGCCGCGCGATCGTGTTCGACGGACCGGAAGACTATCACCACCGGATCGAGGATCCCAAGCTGAAGATCGACGAGCATTGCGTGCTGTTCATTCGCGGCGTCGGACCGATCGGCTATCCCGGCAGCGCCGAGGTCGTCAACATGCAGCCGCCCGCCGCCTTGCTCAAAAAGGGCGTCCACGCCCTGCCCTGCGTCGGCGATGGCCGGCAATCGGGAACCTCCGGCTCGCCTTCGATTCTCAACGCTTCGCCGGAAGCGGCGGTCGGCGGCGGCCTCGCTTTGGTGCGCACCGGCGACCGGGTGCGCATCGACCTGAAGAAACGCACCGCCAATATGCTGATCACCGACAATGAACTTGAATTGCGCCGCGCCGACTATAAGAAGCACGGCTTCCCGTTTCCGGCGAGCCAGACGCCCTGGCAGGAAATCCAGCGCGGCATCGTCGACCAGCTCGACGCCGGCATGGTGCTCAAGCCCGCGGTCAATTACCAGCGCGTCGCCCAGACCAAAGGCATCCCGCGCGACAATCACTAGCGCGCCGCCTCCTTGCTCGCTAAGAGGGGCGGCGATAAGGCGCCCCGAGGCGAACCGAGGTGATGAATGGTCTCAGACCCGAGCGAGCAACCGATCGGCGAACCCGTCGATGCGCGCCCCGCCAGGCGTCCCGCACGCGTAACGCTGTCGGGACGCGCGGTCACGCTCGTTCCGCTGAGCGCCGAGGCCCATGCCGACGCGCTGTTTGAACAAGCCAATGGCGGCGACAAGGATCGCGTATGGACCTATCTGTTCGATGGGCCCTATACGGACCGCGCGGTGTTTCGCGCCAATATCGAGGCCAAGGCCAAGTCGGAGGACCCGCTGTTCTTCGCCATCCTCGACAAGGCGAGCGGCAAGGCGGTCGGCTACCAGACGTTTCTGCGCATCGAACCGCAGCACCGCGTGATCGAAGTCGGCAATATCCTTTATGCGCCGGCGATGCAGCGCGCGATCGGCGCGAGCGAGGCGCAATATTTGTTCGCGCGTTATGTCTTCGACACCCTCGGCTATCGCCGCTACGAGTGGAAATGCAACAATCTCAACGCCCCCTCCAAGCGCGCCGCGGAGCGGTTCGGCTTCACGTTCGAGGGCGTGTTTCGCCAGCATATGATCGTCAAGGGGCGCAATCGCGACACCGCCTGGTTTTCGATGCTCGACACCGAATGGCCGGCGCGGCGCGCGGCGTTCGAGCGCTGGCTCGCGCCCGATAATTTCGATGCGGCAGGACGGCAAAGAATTTCCCTGTCGACGCTCAATCGCCCGGAGGCTTCCTGATGCTGACGATCGCCCAGAAGCGCGCGCGCTTTGCCGAACTCCATAAAGGCCCCGGCTGTTTCATCATCCCCAATCCCTGGGACGTCGGCTCGGCCAAATATCTGGCCTCCCTCGGTTTCAAGGCGCTGGCGACGACGAGCGCGGGCGCGGCTTTCGCGGCGGGCCTGCCCGACGGCGGCATGACGCGCTCCGCCGTGCTGCATCATATCGGCGAACTGGCCGGCGCGGTCGATCTGCCTTTCAACGCCGATTATGAAGCCGGCTTCGCCTCGACGCTCGATGAATTGCATGAGAGCGTCGTGCGTTGCATCGTGACGGGCGTCGCCGGTTTTTCGATCGAGGATTTTACCGGCGATGCGCGCGGGCCATTCTTTGGCCGCGCCGAGGCGGCGGCGCGCATTCGCACGGCGCGCGAGGCGATCGATGCGAGCGGCGAAAAGGTGCTGCTTACCGCGCGCAGCGAGACGGTGCTTCGCGCCCATCCCGACGGCCTCAAGGAGGCGCTGGCGCGCCTCGCGGCTTACGCGGAGGCTGGCGCCGACGCGCTCTACGCGCCCGGCTTGCGCAGTGCGGACGAGGTCGCGCAGGTCGTGCGCGTCGCGGGCTCCTTGCCGGTCAATGTGCTGGCCGGCGCGCCGGGATTCACGTTGCGCCAGCTCGAAGACCTCGGGGTGCGCCGGGTCAGCGTCGGCGGCTCGCTGGCGCGCGCCGCCTGGGGCGGCTTCATGCGCGCGGCGCAGGACATTGCGCAGTACGGGCGATTCGACAGTTTCGCGCAGGCGGCGCCTTTTGCCGAGATCAACAAATTATTCGGCAGCGATCCGGCTTGACCGCGCCATCGCACGAGGACGAGGCGCCGCGGCGCGCGCGACCCGGCGATGTCGCGGCCATCGAGGCGCTGCAACGCGCCGCCTATGCGCGCAATCGCATTCTGCTTGGCGTCGAGCCGATGCCGCTGCAAGTCGATTACAACGATATCGTCGCGCAGATGGAGGTCTGGCTGTTCGGGCCAGGCGGCGCGCTGCGCGGCGTGCTGGCGCTGCAAGCCGAGCCGGACGCGCTGCTGATCTGGAGCGTGGCGAGCGCGCCGGAAAGTCAGGGCGCGGGGCTCGGCGGCTTCATGCTGGATTTTGCGCACGCGCGGGCGCGGGAGTTGAAATTGCCGACGATCCGGCTCTACACCGGCCAGAAACTGCGCGGCAATATCGACTGGTATCAGCGGCGCGGGTTTGCTATCGACCGGGTCGAAGCGCTCGCCGACCGCACGATCGTTTATATGCGCAAGCGGCTCGATTGAGGGCGCAAGGGGAGAGGAAATGTCACAACGTCTGAAGGGCAAGGTCGCGCTGTTGACGGCGGCGGCGGCGGGGATAGGGCGCGCGACGGCGCAGGCCTTCCACAGGGAAGGCGCGCATGTGATCGCCACCGATCTCGACGCCGCCAAGCTCGAAGGGCTGCAAGGCGATCTGCGCCGGCTCGACGTGCGCTCGACCGAGGCGGTCGAATCGCTGGCGAAAGAAATCGGGCCGATCGACATCCTGTTCAATTGCGCCGGCTTCGTCCATCACGGCGCGGCGCTCGAATGTTCCGACAGCGATTGGGATTTCTCTTTCGACCTCAATGTGAAGTCGATGCATCGCACCATCCGCGCCTTCCTGCCCGGCATGCTGGCAAAGGGCGGCGGATCGATCGTCAATATTTCTTCCGGCGCCTCTTCGGTGCGCGGCATTCCCAACCGCTATGTCTATGGCGCCTCGAAAGCCGCCGTCATCGGCCTGACCAAGGCGGTGGCGGCCGATTACATCAAGCGCGGCGTGCGGTGCAACGCGATCTGCCCCGGCACGATCGAAAGCCCTTCGCTCGATCAGCGCATCGCGACGCTGGCGAGCCAGACGGGCCAGACGGTCGCGGCCGTCCGCCAGGCCTTCATCGACCGCCAACCGATGGCAAGGCTCGGAACGGCGGAGGAAATCGCCATGCTGGCGCTTTATCTGGCCTCGGACGAGAGCTCCTATACGACGGGCCAGATCCATCTGGCCGACGGCGGCTTCGCCCTCTGACCGCGGCGGCGGCCCACCATTTGGCGTCGCCGGCGCAGCCCGCCGGGCGAGGCGCCGACGATCGCTCATCCCTCGTTAAGGTCAATTTTTAGGGTTAAGTCAGCGTTAAGCTCTTCATGCCAATTTGCCCTTCATCGAGAGCTTGCGCGAGCCTGTGGGCCCGCGCCGACCGAAGGGGTTTTGTCATGGGCAGCTTAAGGGCCCTCTTTCTCGTCAGCGGCGCCGTCATCGCGATGACGGGCCTCGCTCAGGCGGCCGATTTGTTGCCGCCGCCCCCCCCAATGGAGCCAGCGCCGATGGCCAGCGCGGATTTTTCCGGCTGGTATCTGCGCGGCGACGTCGGCGTGGGCGTTCAGACCGGCGGCATCAACCCTTCCATCAGCCCGAACCCGTTGATCGGACTGCCTGGCGACGCGTTCAACAGCTTCTATAATCCGTCGGTTTCGGCATCGGCGATGTTCGATGTCGGCGTCGGCTACCAGATCAATAATTGGCTGCGCTTCGATGTCACCGGCGAATATCGCGGCGGGTCGCATTTCCAGACGCTCGAACAGGTGGCGATACCCTCGACGGCCACCCAGTTCGGCGACTTCTACCGAGCCGACATGTCGTCGTTCATCGGCCTCTTCAATGGCTATGTCGACCTGGGGTGCTGGTATGGCATAACGCCGTTCATCGGCGCCGGCGTCGGCGTCGCCAACAATCACCTGTCCGGTATGACCGACACCGGCTTTGCCAGCAGCATCGCTGGCGACTTTCCCACCGGCGGCTATTTCAGCGACGGATCGAAGACCAGTTTCGCCTGGGCCCTTATGACCGGCCTCGATTTCAACGTCACCCAGAATCTGAAGCTGGAACTCGGCTATCGCTTTCTTGATTACGGCAAGTTTGGATCCGGCGCTTCGCATTGCTTTAACGGCACCGGCGCCGGCGGCGGCTTCAGCGTCGGCAATTGCGGCGGCTCCAACAACTTCATATCCACCGGCAACCTGATCTCGCAGGACTTTCGTCTAGGCTTGCGCTGGGCCTTCAACGATACGCCGAGCTATGCGCCGGCGCCCGAAATGCCGCTCGTGCGCAAATACTAAGACCCAAGCCAATTCGCCAAACACATCTTGCGGCGCCGGGTCAAACCCGGCGCCGCAATGCATTTGGGGCGCCGCTCGCCGACCCAAAAGCTCAGTGGCGTCCGCGCCGGGACTTTTCGGGCCGCACCCGTAAATCGATGAAATTACGCAGTTCCGTCCGCCGCAGCGCCTTGTCGGTGAGTTCCGCGCCGAGCCCCAGCCGCCAGGCGATGTCGCGCCGGTCAAGATCGGCCTCCAAGGCGCGAAGCTGCGCGCCATAGGCCAGCGCGTCTTCCTCTTGCGCAAACAGCCCTTCTAAAGTCAGGCGGGCCCGCCGGCCCTCGATGATGGCGGCGATCTCGCCGAACGAAAATTCGGGATGATATTGCACGCCCCAGAATATTCCCCCGTCATATCGAATCTCGGCCGCCTGCACGGGCGAGTTGGCGTTGGCCGCAAGCGCCACCGCCCCTTGCGAGGGAAGCGCGACAATATCGAGATGGCTGCAAGGCGCATCAAAGGCGGCGGGGCGCCCGGCAAGCAGGGGATGGCCGCGTCCGGCCTCGGTCGGCGCGATATTGCGGGCAAAACCGATCTCGCGCCCCAAAGGATTGCGCCGAACCTCGCCCGCGCTCGCCGCAGTCGCGACCTGCAAGCCCCAGCATGAGCCAAAGAAGGGAACCTGCGCGGCAAAGACCGCCCGCGCCAGTTCGATCTGCCGCGAGACCGCCGGGCCGCCGTCGTAGAGATTGAGCGCCGAGCCGGTTGCGAACACGCCGTCATAGGATTCGAGGCCGCCGGAATCGGGCAGAATGGCGCCCTCGTCGGCGGGAAAGCAGAGGTCGCAGATCGCGTCCGGCGCGAGTTCGTGCAGCGTATCGGCGTAAGATTGGCTCGGGGTCTTGCCAAAGGCGGCGCGCTGGGCCTCGCGCGCCTGCGAGGCATTGCCTTCGACGACGAGCAGACGTAAGTCCATTTCAAACACCTTCATGCACGAACGCACCGCTTTATCGGATCGCGCGCGGCTGGGAAAGCGTTCGAGGCGCGGTTTGATGAGCGATATCCCGGCCAAGGCCAGAGCCAGTCCCTGGCACGCGCTCTGGAACAGTCCGATGCTGCTGCTGTCGCTGACCGCGCTGATGTTTGCCGGCCATTCGGTGGTCGGCCGGCTGGCGGTCGGCGAGATCGCGCCCATGACTTTGACTTGCGCCCGTTGGGGCCTTGCGCTGATTCTCCTGGGCTTTGCGGCGCGCGGCAATTTCCGGCGGGATCTGGCGGTTCTGCGCCCGCGCTGGATTTTTATTGTTGCGATGGGCGCGCTCGGCTTCACCGCCTTCAATGCGCTGTTCTATAGCGCCGCCCATCGAACCAGCGCCTTGAATCTTTCCATCCTCCAGGGCGCCATCCCGGCCTTCGTGCTGATCGGCGCGCGCCTCGTCTTCGGCGTACGGGTGACCGGTTGGCAGGCTTTCGGCACTTTCATCACCATGGTCGGCGTGGTGGCGATCGCTGCCCAGGGCGATTTGGCGAGACTGCTCGCCTTGGCTTTCAACGGCGGGGATCTCATGATGCTGCTCGCCTGCGTCTTCTATGCCGGATACACGATCGGCCTGCGCGACCGCCCGCAATTGTCCGGCCTCGGCTTTTTGACGGCGATGGCGGCGGTCGCCTTCGTCACTTCCATTCCGCTATTGGCATTGGAAGTCTTCAACGGCGCCTTCATTCTACCAACGCTGAAAGGCCTCGGCGTGCTTCTTTACGCGGCTCTCCTGCCGTCCCTCCTTGCCCAGATCTTCTACATGCGAGGCGTCGAACTGATCGGCCCGGGCCGCGCCGGCGTCTATGTCAATCTGGTGCCGGTGTTCGGCGCCCTGCTGGCGGTCGCGCTGCTGGGCGAAGCCTTCGCGCCCTTTCACGTCGTCGCGCTCATTCTTGTGGTCGCCGGCATAGCGCTCGCCCAGCGGGCCGTGAGGCCCGGCTTCACAAGTTCTTGAACCGGACCGTCATCTTGCGTTTGAATTGTCGCGCCGGATTCTGGCGCTCGTCACAGGAGGCAAACAAATGGGTCAGCACATCAAACTGAAAGCCAGCGATGGGGTCGAGATCGGCGCCTGGCGCGCCGAACCCGTCGACGCGCCGCGCGGCGCCATTGTCGTCTTGCAGGAAATCATGGGGGTCAATCATCATATCCGCGCCGTCGCCGACCTTTACGCGGCGCAAGGCTATCTGGCGATCGCGCCCGCCCTGTTCGACCGCGTAGAGCCGGACGTCGAAGTGGGTTATGACGGACCGAGCATTCAGCGCGGGATGGCGATCGTCGGCAAAACCGACCGCGACAAGACGCTGCTCGACATTGCCGCGGCAATCGAACTTGCCAAGACCGCCGGCAAGGTCGGAGTTGTCGGTTATTGCTGGGGAGGCACGATGGCCTATCTGCCCCTCGCGACTATCGGATATCGACGCGGCGTCCTGTTATTATGGCGGCGGCGTGCTCGCGGCGAAGGACGATTCGCCCCGCGTCCCCACGATTATGCATTTTGGCGCACGCGATGCTCACATCCCGCTCGCCGGCGTGAAGGAATTCGAGGCGGCCCATCCCGGACTGCCCGTATACATCTACGAAGCCGATCATGGCTTCAATTGCGACGAGCGCGGCAGCTACGATGCGCCAAGCCCGCTCTGGCGCGCGCGCGCACGTTCGATTTCTTCAAACAGAAGATCGGCTGAAAAGTCCGGCGCCCCTCGTCAGACGAGCGGCTCGGCTTGCGACGGCTATTTCACCAGCTTGGGAGCGCCCGCCCGCGCGGTTTCGCCTTCCTGCATGACGCCGAGCCGGCGCGCGACTTCGGTATAGGCCTCGATCATGCCGCCCATATCGCGGCGGAAGCGGTCCTTGTCCATCTTGTCGTTCGATTTGGCGTCCCACAGGCGGCACGAATCGGGGCTGATCTCGTCGGCGACGACAATGCGCATCGTTTCGCCTTCCCAAAGCCGCCCGCATTCGATCTTGAAATCGACCAGCCGGATGCCGACGCCGAGGAACAGGCCGGTGAGGAAATCATTGACCCGGATGGCCAGGGCCATGATGTCGTCGATCTCCTGCGGCGCCGCCCAACCGAAGGCGGTGATATGCTCTTCCGAGACGATCGGATCGTTCAGAGCGTCGTTCTTATAGTAGAATTCGATGATCGAGCGCGGCAACTGGGTGCCTTCTTCGATGCCGAGGCGCGTCGCCAGGGAACCCGCGGCGACGTTGCGAACGACCACTTCGAGCGGAATGATCTCCACTTCGCGAATCAGTTGTTCGCGCATATTGAGCCGGCGGATAAAATGCGTGGGCACGCCGATATCGTTCAGATTCTGGAACAAATACTCGGAAATGCGGTTGTTCAACACGCCTTTTCCTTCAACGACCTCATGCTTTTTGGCGTTAAATGCGGTCGCGTCGTCCTTGAAATGTTGAATGAGCGTTCCCGGCTCCGGGCCTTCATAGAGGACTTTGGCCTTGCCTTCGTAAATGCGTCGGCGGCGGTTCATGGGCAATAACCGTGGCTTGAGGAAATCCATGGATCGGCCTTTTTTTCTTGAGCACCCCCCGGCCGAAGGGCGCGGTGGAGATATAGGGATTGGGGCCGCGAGAGCCAAACCTTAGGCGACTCTGGAGGGCTGGCGACCAGCCCCGGTTCAGCCTAGCTGATTGGCGCCCACGGCACAACGACTGGGGCTTGAGCGGAGCGGCCGATTCGCCGCTCGGGTACGGCCGTTTTGAACCCGGCGCCTGGCTATAGACGAAAGTTCCATGGCGGGATGGGTCGACGCGGCGCGAATTTGACATCATTATGAATGGCGCCGACGGGTAGGACCGGACGCGACCCTTAAGGGGTTGCGCCGGGCCTGCCGCCTAAAAAAATTCTAGGGGAGAAACGCATGACCATGGCAGCCACGGCTCCATTGTTGGACGAAGACCGTCGAATGACCGGCACCGAGAAGACGGTGATTTTCGCCTCTTCACTCGGAACCATCTTCGAATGGTATGATTTCTACCTCTACGGCTGGACGGCGACGCAGATCGGCAAGGCTTTCTATTCGGCCTTCGATGCCAATACTCAATTCATCTTCGCGCTGCTGACCTTCTCGGCCGGTTTTCTCGTTCGCCCGTTCGGCGCGCTGGTGTTCGGGCGCGTCGGCGATCTCGTCGGCCGCAAATATACCTTTCTCGTCACCATCACGATTATGGGTCTTTCGACCTTCTTCGTGGGCCTGACGCCGGGCTACCAATCCTGGGGCTGGCTGGCGCCGGTAGTCCTGATCGCCCTGCGTCTGCTGCAAGGTCTGGCGCTCGGAGGCGAATATGGCGGGGCGGCGACCTATGTGGCCGAGCATTCCCCGCATGGCCGGCGCGGCTTCTACACCTCCTGGATCCAGACGACGGCGACGATCGGCCTGTTTCTGTCGCTGCTGATCGTCTATCTCGTGCGCAACAGCATGACCCCCGACAGCTTCTCCGACCCCTCGCTGTGGAGCGGCTGGCGCATTCCTTATTTGCTGTCGATCATCCTGCTCGCCATTTCCGTCTGGATTCGTCTTCAGCTCGCCGAATCGCCGATTTTCCAGAAAATGAAGGACGAGGGCAAGGGATCGAAGGCCCCGCTTTCGGACGCCTTCGGCAATTGGCGGACCGGCAGGATCGCCGTCATCGCTTTGTTCGGCCTTACCGCCGGCCAGGCGGTCATCTGGTACGGCGGACAGTTCTATGCCCGCATCTTTCTCGTCAACACCCTGAAAGTACCCGCCAATACCGCCGACATCGCGCTTATCGTCGCGCTCATCATCGCAACTGGCGGCTTTCTGGTGTTCGGCTGGCTGTCCGACAAGATCGGGCGCAAGCCGATCATCCTGGCCGGCTGCCTGCTCGGCGCGCTGACCTATCAATACGCCTTCGGCCTGCTCACCCACGCCGCCAACCCGGCGCTGGAGGCGGCGCTGGCCAGCGCTCCGGTGACCGTGACCGCCGATCCGGCCGACTGCAACCTGCTGTTCGATCCGGTCGGAGGCCGGGCGTTCAAGAGCTCGTGCGACGTGGCGCGCCAGGCGCTGATCGCCTCCTCGGTGAACTTCCGCATGGAAAGCGCCGCGGCCGGCAGTCTTGCCAAAGTCACGGTCGGCGACAAGTCATTCGACTCGGTCAATGGCAACTCGCCCGATACGAAGGATTTCAAAGGCCAGAGCGACGCCTTCAAGAAATCCGTCACCGACGCGGTCGCCGCCGCGGGCTATCCCGTCAAGGGCGCCGATCCCGCGGCGATCAACATGCCGCTGCTGATCATCGTTCTGGTCTATCTCGCCATCCTCGTGACGATGGTCTATGGCCCGATCGCGGCGGCTTTGGTCGAATTGTTCCCGACCCGCATCCGCTATACCGGCATGTCCCTGCCCTACCATATCGGCAACGGCTGGTTCGGCGGGCTGCTGCCGCCCATCGCGGTCGCTCTGGTCGCGGCGACCGGCAATATCTACGCCGGGCTTTGGTATCCGATCGTCATCGCGGCGATGACTTTCATCGTCGGCCTCATCTTCGTGCCGGAGACCAAGGATCGCGACATCCATCACATAGAAGGCTGAAGGCGGAGTTAGATCGCCGCTTTCAACCTGACTGGAAACCCCGCGATGCCGGGGCCTCGCGGGGTTTTTCTTGGGCGAGCGGAGCGGCGCGGCGAATTGGGACGGCTGCTTATCGCGCCGCCGGCGCGCCGGCCCTGCGCATCTCGACCAGCCGACCCCGGTCGAGCACCGCTATGTCGCTGGCCAGGCGCTCGACTTCGCTGACGCGATGGCTGACGAACAGGATGGGAATGGCGAACGCGGCGCGCATTTTCTCGATGTAGTCGAGGATTTCGAAGCGGCGCGCATCGTCGAGCGCGGCGAGCGGTTCATCCAGCAGCAGAAGCCTCGGGCTGACCAGCAGCGCCCGCCCGATCGCCACCCGCTGCTTCTCGCCGCCCGACAGGCCGTCCGGGCGGCGCGCCAATAGGGCGCCCAGGCCGAGCAGCGATGTCACCGCGTCGAAATCGACGAAGCGTCGCGCAAGAGGCGCGAATCTCTGGCCGTAGCGCAAATTCTGCTCGACGCTGAGATGGGGAAACAGCCGCGGCTCCTGGAAGACATAGCCGATGGCGCGGCGGCGAGGCGCAAGATCGACGCCATTCGCGGTATCGAGGAACAAGGTCCCGTCGACGGCGACGCGGCCGGAGGTCGGGCGCAGCAGGCCGGCGACGATCATCAGCAGCGTGGTCTTGCCGGCGCCGGAGGCGCCGCATAGCGCGAGCGTGCCGCCATGGGCTTCGATGCGCGCCTCCAGGCGAAAGTCGCCGAACGAGTGAGCGGCCTCGATCTCGATCACGTTTCGGCCACTCTTGCCGATACGCGCGCCGCCAGAAATTCCGAGGCGACAAGGGCGCCAAAGGCGATGGCGATCGCCACCAGCGTAAGGCGCACGACGCTCGTCTCGGCGCCCGGCTCCTGCGTATAACCATAAATCGCGGTGGCGATCGTCTGCGTCTCGCCGGGAATATTGGCGACAAAAGTGATGGTTGCGCCAAATTCGCCGATCGCCCTGGCAAAGCCGAGAATCAGCCCGGCGATGACGCTCGGCAATGCGAGCGGCAGCGTGACGGTGAAGAAAACGGCCAATGGCGGCGCCCCTAAAGATTCGCCCGCCTGCTCGAGCCGCGCATCGACCGCCTCGATCGACAGGCGAATCGTTCGCACCATCAGCGGAAAGCCCATGACGGCCGCCGCCAGCGCCGCGCCGGTCCAGCGAAACGAAAAGACGATTCCACAGCAGGATTCGAGCGCGCGGCCAAAAATCCCGCGTTGTCCAAAGGCGATCAGCAGCAGCCAGCCCGTGACGACGGGCGGCAGCACCAGCGGCAGGTGAACGAGACCATAGAGCAGCAGTTTGCCCGGAAATTGCCGGCGCGCGAACAGCCACGCCATCGCTATGCCGAGCGGCAGGCTTGCCAGCGAGCCGATCGTCGCCACTTTGAGCGAAAGCCCGATCGCCGCCCATTCGGCCGGTGAAAATCCGACCCACCCGCCGAACCCTTGCTCCACCCGCGACGCTCCCTGCGCCACAGGGTTGCGACCCGCGGCTTTCGACGATCCACCTATATTCGGTCGTATATAGCGCGGCGGGGCGAGGCGGCCAACTGCCTCGGTCAGTCCTGCCGCTCGACCTTGTTGCGCAGCACGCCGATCTTCTCGACTTCCAGTTCCACGATATCGCCATGTTCGAGAAAGCGCCCGAGCTCCAGGCCGCAGCAATTGCCGATCGTGCCCGAGCCGAAAAATTCGCCGGCGCGAATGGTCTCGTCCTGAGAAACATGGGCGAGAATCTGCTCGAAGGAAAACAGCATGCCGGCCGTGACGCCGCGCGAGCGTATGTCGCCGTTCACGCGCACCTCGACGGCGAGCGACTGCGGATCGCCGATTTCGTCCGGCGTGACGATCCACGGACCCAGCACATTGGCGCCGTCGAAACTTTTGCCCTTGGCCGGTCCCATCCGGCCTTCCGTTTCAAGCGCCTGCATGTCGCGCGCGGAAAAATCGTTGAAGATCGTGTAGCCGAAAATGTGCCGGCCCGCCTCGCTCGCCGGAATATTGGCGCGCGTGCGGCGCGTCACGACGCCCAATTCCAACTCGTAATCCATCAGTTTGCTGTAACGGGGCCAGCGAATCGTGGCGCCCGGGCCGCCCACGACCATGCGGTTGGTGATGTAATAGATCGGCACCTTCCGGAAGACGGTCGGCAATTCACCGAGCGGCTCGGCCATCGCCGCTTTGAATGCCGCCTCGCCATGCCTGGCCAATGCGGAAACCGCGCGCGACCCGCGCGAGGATTGCAATATGTGCGTCGGGAACGACATGCCGTCGCGCATCTGACGGGGCCGGGGCAGCGGCGCGAGCAATTCGACGGCGCCGACATCAAGCGACAGATCGGCCTCCGCGCCGCGTCGTTCGAACAACTCGCGCGCCGCATCGAGGCCGGCGTCGTCGGCGTCGATCAAAGCGAGCATCGAAGCAAAGGCCGGGTTCGCCGCGCGGTCGCGTATCGCAGCGGCCGCCAGATCGAACAATCGCGCATCGCCCGAATGGACGAGGCCGATGCGCGCGGCGCCGTCGCGCCGGAATGTCGCCAGCTTCAAATTGTGCTCCCGTTCCCGATGATCGTCGCCGTCGCGCGTAAATCGCCCTCGATCCGCGAACCGGTCTGGCGGCCGGCCTTGCGCGGCGCTTAGATTTTCGGTCCGGCTTCGCGCACGATCGACGCCATTTCGAGAGAGGCTTCGTCGCCCATGCCTTGAAGCCCGGCGACGACGCCCGCGCGGTCGGCGGCCGGCCGGTTTTGGCTCGCCTTCCATTTTCCGGAAATATCGGTGATCTCGATTTCGACGCCGATGATCGCCTTGATCTGCGCTTCGACGAATTCGGCGGGCGCGTCGCCGACGGCCCAGGGCGCGGCCCGCGCGCTCTCCTGGCTGCGGGTCAGCGCCTCGATCTGGGTGCGCAGCCAGGCCGCGTCTTCGATGACGCGCGGTCGCCCGCGCGCCTGCACCATCACATAATTCCAGGTCGGGACGACCTTGCCGGTCTCGCGTTTGGTCTCATACCAGGACGGCGTGATGTAATGATCGGCGCCCCGAAATATGACGAGCACATCGGCGGCCTCGCTTAAAGAGCGCCATTGCCCGTTCGCCCGCGCCATATGCGCTTGCAGAGTTCCCAGCTTCGAGGCTTTGGGATCGATCAGAAAGGGAATGGAATTGGCTTCCAACCCCTGCGCGCCATGCGAGATCAACAGCCCGAGCGGATGGCTGCGCATCAGCGCATGTTGCGCCTCGAGTTGATCCTGACGATGGGGCAAAGGTTGGTACATCGAGATATCCGGGTCGCGCGCGCTTTTGTCCATGATACCAACAGTGGCGACCCCCGATCCATCGGAATCGTCTTTGCGAGCCAGATCTGGCGGCCAAGAGCCCTTGTTAACCCTGCCGAGCCTCGGGCTTCCCCGCGGGGTCGGCGCGTGGCAAGCATGGGCCGCCGGAATGCCGGGCCTTCCCGCGATCCGGCGGCAAGAGAAGGCTGGAACGAGAAGAGTATGACGCAATCAAAAACGCGCGGCGAAATCGCGCCGCCGATCGCCCGTAAACAGCCCGAGCCAAGATCGGCCCATGGCGTCCATTGGGTGGACGATTACGCCTGGATCAAGGCGGACAATTGGCGGCAAGTGCTGCGCGAGCCCAGCGCCCTGCTCCCCGCCATCCGCGAGCTGCTGGAGGCGGAGAACGCCTATTCCGAGCAGGTGCTTGGCCCCGCCAAGCCGCTCCAGCGCAAGCTTGTCCGCGAAATGCGCGCGCGCCTGAAGGAGGACGACAGCGAAGTTCCCCAACCCGACGGCCCGTTTGCCTATTACGCGCGTTTTCGCTCGGGCGGGCAGCACAGGATTTTCTGCCGCCAGCCGCGCGAGGGCGGCAAGGAGGCGATCCTGCTCGACGGCGACGCGCGGGCGGCGGGCAAGGCGTTCTTCCAGTTTCTCGATGCGCGCCATTCCCCCGATCATGGCAAGGTCGCCTGGAGCGCCGACGAGAAGGGCTCGGAGATTTTCACAATTTGCGTCCGGGATATCGACAAGGCGCAGGATATTGACGATGGCGTCGACAATTGCACCGGCCACCTCGTCTGGACGCGCGATTCGCTGGGCTTTCTCTATGTCGGCCTCGACGAGAATCACCGCCCGTGCCGCGTGTTGCTGCACCGGATCGGCACGCCCGCCAGCGCCGATATCCAAGTCTATGAGGAGGCCGATCCCGGCTGGTTCATCAACATATCGGCGACGCGCCTCGGCGCCCTGGCCATGATTTCGGTGCATGGCCACGATTCTTCCGAGGCGCATGTCGTCGATCTCGACCATCCGCAATCGCCGCCCCGATTGATCGCCGCGCGCGAGGCCGGCCTGCGTTATGAAGCGATGGACTACGGCGACCGGTTTTTCATCCGCGCCAATGCCGACAGCGCGCAGGACTTCAAAATCGTCACCGCGCCCAAAGACGATCCGGGCCGCCGGAACTGGCGCGACTTCATACCCCACCGCCCCGGCTGCCTGATCGTGGCGGCGTCCCTGTTCAAGAATTTTATCGCGCGGCTGGAGCGCGAGGACGGCGTTCCCCGCGTCGTCATTCATGAATTGGCGACCGGCGAGGAGCATTTGATCGCCTTCGACGCCCAGACCTATTTTCTCGGTCTGGAGAATGTCTTCGAATTCGACACGTCGGTCTTTCGCTTCGGCTTTTCCGCCATGAATTGCCCGCGGGAGACCTATGATTACGACATGGGGCTTCGTCAGCGAAAGCTGCGCAAGAAGCAGATGGCGCCCAAGGGGTTCGAATCGTCCGACTACCTCAGCCGCCGGATTTCCTGCCTCGCGCCCGACGGCGAGAGCGTGCCGATCTCGATCCTGCATCGGCGCGACACGCCCATCGACGGGACGGCGCCGCTGCTGATCTATGGCTATGGCGCCTATGGCCAGGTGATCGACGCCTCCTTTTCCACCAATCGCCTGTCGCTCGTCGATCGCGGTTTTGTCTATGCGATCGCCCATGTGCGCGGGGGAACCGACAAGGGCTGGCGCTGGTATGAGACAGGCAAGCTCGCGCATAAGGCCAATACGTTCGGCGATTTTATCGCCGCGACAAAACATCTGATCGATCATGGATTTGCCGCCGCCGACCGCGTCGTCGCGCATGGCGGCAGCGCGGGGGGCATGCTGATGGGCGCGATCGCCAACCGAGCGCCGCAGCTTTACGCGGGGATCATCGCCGACGTGCCGTTCGTCGACGTTCTCAACACGATGCTCGACCCGAGCCTGCCGCTGACGCCGCCCGAATGGCTGGAATGGGGAAATCCTATCCTCGACGCTCAGGCTTTCGAGACCATCCGCGCCTATTCCCCCTACGACAATGTGCGGCCGCAGGACTATCCGGCGATCCTCGCTTTGGCGGGGCTGACCGATCCGCGCGTCACTTATTGGGAGCCGGCCAAATGGGCCGCCAGACTGCGCGCCACGGCGACCGGGGGCGGGCCGATTCTGTTCAAGACGAATATGGACGCCGGTCACGCCGGCGCTTCCGGGCGCTTCGACCAGCTCGACGATGTCGCGCTGGCCTATGCTTTTGCGCTGGCCTGCACGAGCGGCGCCTTGCGGAAGGGCGAGGCAACGAGCGGCCCCGACTCCGGGCGCGCGTCGATCCGTCAAACGGCGCGGGTCGAAAAAATCGCCGAATGACACCGGACTCGCCGCCTCCCGCATTGCTTCTCGCGCGGCGACCGCTATGGAGCCTTCGCCCCATAGCGGTCCGGCCCGGTGTCAGGCCTTGGGCTGATCGAGAAAGCCCGTCACGCTCTTGAGCCTTCCATCGGCAGCGACAAAACCGAAATCGGTGCCATGTGCGATCGGGCCCGCATCCGGCGCGCCGAGCGTCCAGGAAAAACGCACCCGGTCGTTATGGCCCTCGACCGCGCCTGCAAGCACGAAGCTAAAGCCGGGAAAGCGCTGATGCACCGCGCCGATCAGCGCATCGATTTCGGAATGTCCCTGCCCCTTCATCATGGGATCGACGTAAGTGGCGTCCTCGGTCCACGCCGAGGCGATCAATTTCTTCCGGCTTTGAGCGTCCGTCTCGTTCCACAGATCGATGTAACGCTCGGCAATCTTGGCGGCTTCGGTCATTTCCAGTCTCCTTCAATGTCCGCCGGTCCATCCCGGCTTAGCGAATTTTGAGCGGGCCGAGGCGGCGCGTCGATTACGCCTGAGGTAATGGCGGCGCGCCGCCGCGCCGGCTATTCTGTGGCCATGCAAACGCAGCTCGCTCCCATCGGAGAACAGGTCCGCCATTGGCGCCAGCGCCGCCGCCTGAGCCAGCTTGATCTGGCCTGCGAGGCCGAGATCTCGACGCGCCATCTCAGTTTCATCGAAACCGGACGCGCGGCGCCGAGCCGGGAAATGATCCTGCATCTGGCAGAAAGCCTCGACGTGCCGCTGCGCCAGCGCAACAGCCTGCTGCTGGCGGCCGGCTTTGCGCCGCTCTTCCAGGAGCGCTCCCTCGACCATCCCGCGCTGCGCCCGGCGCGCGAGGCGATCGAGACGCTGCTCGGCGCCCACGAGCCCTATCCAGCGCTGGCGATCGACCGCCATTGGAACCTGATCGCCGCCAATCGGGCGATCACGCCGCTGATGGCCGGCGCCGCCGCCGAATTGCTGAAGCCGCCGATCAATGTGCTTCGCTTGAGCCTCCACCCCAGGGGCCTCGCGCCGCGCATCGCCAATCTGCCGGAATGGCGCGATCATCTGCTGTTCCGGCTGGGCCGGCAATTTGCCGAGACGGCGGACCCGGTTCTATCCGACCTGCTGGCCGAACTGGCCGCCTATCCGGATGGCGGAGCACGCCGCGCGGCGCGAGATCTTTCGGCGATCGCCATTCCCTTGCAATTTCGAACGACGAGCGGCGTGCTGTCCCTGCTCAGCACGACGATGATGTTCGGCGCGCCGCTCGAACCGACGCTCGCGGAACTGGCGCTGGAGACGTTCCTGCCGGCGGATGCGGCGACGGCCGAGGCGTTGCGGGCGATGATGGCAAAGTGAGGAACACTCGCCTCGCGTCGCGAGGGATCGCCGAATCCGGCGTAAAGCGATCTCGATGTCGTCAGTGGAGTTCTTTCATTCCGCCAGGCGTATCGATCATCGCGCGATAGCGGATCTGTGCGCCCTTTCGCACCTCGGGAGGGTTCGCCACCCCCAATTCCTTGTAGAGTTCCCGGCACCATGCGGGATCGGGATGCTCGATCTGGAATGAGGCCAGACGGGCCCCGAGGTCGGGCATTGCGGGCGCCGGCGATCCGCGATCGCCCCAATCGATGACGGGCGGCGCGACGCCGTCAAAAGGGAGCGAACCGTCCGGGAGCAGGGAGAAGAGCCAGGATCGATCGCCCCGAGATACGCGCGTCTTATGGCCCAGCAAAACCTCGTGGCGCGAAAGGACGGAATCGAGATCGTCGGTTCGTGCGACCCATCCGCGAAGCCGGCGACCTTCGCTCCAGGCCGACCGAACCGTCTCCGCATCGCCAAGACCGAACCAACGCGGTCCGGAAGGAGTCTCGGCGGCCGGATCAACGGCGATCACTTCCAGGAATGCCTCAGCGCTCAAACACAGCAGAAGGTTGTGGGTGCCCATTTCAGGATGCTTGCCGCCGGCTTGCATCGGGATACCGATTTGTTCAAGAACATGAGCGGCGCCTGCCTCGAGGGATGGCGCGACAATTGTCAGATGATCGAGTCTCAGCATCGCGGCTCTTCAGGCCGCTGCGCCGCGGGATCGCGCGGAACGCCGATCACAAAATCGGCCACGCAGCTTGCTGCGGCGCCTGGTCGCCGGCTAGAGTGCCGCCATGTTCCCACAATGCCGCCCCCTCCCGAGAACGCTATGATCCGCCACATCGTCCTGGTGAAATTTCCAGCCGACGCGCGCTCGCCGGCAATCGACGCTTTGTTCCGCGCGCTCGACGATTTGCGGGCCGCCCTGCCGGGCATGCTGAACTTTAGCGGCGGCGCCAATGTCAGTCCGGAGGGATTGGCGCGCGGATTCACCCATGCTTTCGTCGCCGATTTCGCCGACGTCGCCGCGCGCGACGCCTATCTTGTCCACCCCGCGCATCAGGCGGCGGGCGCCCGGCTTGTCGCGGCGGCCGAGGGAGGCATCGACGGGCTTATCGTCGTCGATATCGAAATCGGCGGCTAGCAAGCCGGCGCTGGCGCGCTGGGTCACTCGTCCTCGTCCCTGACGTCGCGGCTTTCCTCGTCCGGCTCGTCGCTCGCTTGTATTGCATATTTGCCGTTGAGCCAGCGGTAGAGATCGACATCGGCGCAGCGGCGCGAACAAAACGGGCTGTATTTTTCGGCGCGCGGGCGCCCGCAAATGGCGCAGACGGGCGCGCTCTTGGCGCTGGAATTGTCATTGGCTGGGGGCAAAGCATTCGTCATTCTGGTCTGGCCGCTGTTTGGCTTTAGGCAATATGCGCCCATCGGCCATGCGCCTCATAGCCCTCCCCGGCAAGCAAGGCCGCCGTTTCGGCCAGCGGCAGGCCGACGACCGCCGTGTAGGAGCCGATCAGCCGCACGACAAACGCGCCCGCCAGGCCCTGGATCGCATAGCCGCCCGCCTTGCCGCGCCATTCGCCGGAGGCGAGATAGGCGTCGATTTCGTCGCGCGAAAGGCGCTTGAAGCGCACGCGCGCCTCCACCAGACGACGGCGCGGCGCGCCATTTTCGGCAATCAGCGTCACCGCTGTATAGACGCGATGCGCGCGCCCCGACAGAAGGCGCAGGCATGCGGCCGCCTCGTCCGACACTTCGCATTTGGGCAGGACGCGCCGTCCGACGCACACGACGGTGCCGGCCGCCAAGGTGAGGCAGCGGCCAAGCTCCGGACGATTGAAAGCCACGGCCGCGGCAATAACCGCTTTTTCCCCGGAGAGCCGTTGCGCGAGCGCGCGCGGCGATTCGCTGCGGCGGGGCGTCTCGTCAATGTCGGCGGGGATCACCGCATCGGGATCGAGGCCCATCTGCGCGAGCAAGGCGAGGCGCCGGGGGGAGCCGGACGCAAGGACCAGCAGGGGGCGCGGGGCGGATGGGCTCATCGCAAATGCCGCATGCGCTTTAGCGGAGCCACGCCGGCGTCACTTGAAACGATAGGTGATGCGGCCCTTGGTCAGATCATAGGGCGTCATTTCAACCAGCACTTTGTCCCCCGCGAGCACGCGGATGCGGTTCTTGCGCATTTTGCCGGCGGTATGGGCGATGATCTCGTGATCGTTTTCAAGCTTCACGCGAAAGGTCGCATTGGGCAATAGCTCAACAACGAAGCCAGGAAATTCAAGCAATTCTTCTTTCGACATTGGGACCTTTCATTGTGGCGTCGACGCTTGTTCAAGCGCCCAACGCACACCGCCTGGCGAATCGCCATCCGCCTGCAAGCGGTCTTCGTTCAAATCTCTTAACGCGAGTCTCTATCGTCTTGAGAAAGCGCGCCTCGGCTTCCAAATCGCGGCGGACCCTATATTATTTCGGGAAAAAGGGGAAACCGGTTTTGGCGTCGCCGATCAAGACGAGGCGGAAGCCGTATCCGCCCGCCGCATCTGCTGGTAGCGCCGGATGCTGAACGGGATCGAAGCCAGGTAGGCGAGCGACAGCGCGACCAGCATTTCCATCGGAAAATTGGCCAGAAGCAGCACGCCGGCGGCCAGTCCGAACAGCACCACGGCGACATATTCGCGCGGGACGCGGCCGATCGACTTGCCGGAAAAATGCGGGATCTGGCTCGCCATCAGGAAAGCGATCGCCAAGACATAGACGATTTCGAGCGGCACGAGCGCGTGAATATTGGGGACATTGAACAGCGAGAAATGAAGAAAAACCGGCAGCAGGCCGGTGACGGCGCCGGCCGGCGCCGGCATGCCGACAAAGAAATAGCCGCGCCAGGCCGGCTGATCCTGGTCCTCGATCATCACATTGAAACGCGCGAGGCGCAGCGCGCAGGCGATCGCGAAAATAAGGGCGGCGAACCAGCCCAGGCTCTTCATTTCATGCAGGTCGAAGACGTAGAGCACGACGGCCGGCGCCACGCCAAAATCGATAAAATCAGCCAACGAATCGAGCTCTGCGCCGAACCGCGAAGTGCCCTTCAGCGCGCGCGCGATGCGCCCGTCGAGGCCATCGAGCACGGCGGCGGCGGCGATCGCGCTGACCGCCCATTCGATCTGACCTTCAAACGCGAAGCGGATCGCGGTCATGCCAAGGCAGAGGGCGAGCAGCGTCAGCAGATTGGGGATCAGCAGCCGCAGCGGCACGCCGCGGAAACGGCGCGCGCGCAACCTTCTTGTCGAGGCTTCGCCGGAATTGTCGATGGAGGGTTCGACCATAGCGTCAGCTCTGCCGGAAGACGCGCAGCGGCTCGTCAAGCGCCGTCTCGGCAATCACCGTTTCGCCGGCGATGGCGCGCGAATGGACGCCGACCAGAATATGGGCCCGGTCGGGCAGATAGACGTCGACGCGCGAGCCAAAACGGATGAGGCCGATGCGGTCGCCCGCGCTCAAATTCGCGCCCTCGTTGACGAAGCAGACGATGCGCCGCGCGACGAGACCGGCGATCTGAACGATTCCGAAGACTCCCGCCGCGCTCTCCAGCACGATGCCGTTGCGCTCATTGTCCTCGCTCGCCTTGTCGAGATCGGCGCTGAGGAAAAGGCCGGGCTTATAGGCCACGCGAGCGATGCGCCCCGCGACCGGCGCGCGGTTCACATGGCAATCGAACACCGACATGAAGATCGAGACGCGCTGCAGCGGTTGCGCGCCAAGCCCCAATTCAGGGGGCGGCGCCGCATAGCCGCTGAAGCTCACGATCCCATCGGCGGGCGAAACGACGAGACCCTCGCGCAACGGCGTGACGCGGGCGGGGTCGCGAAAAAAATAGGCGCACCAGGCCGTCGCTATGGCGCCGATCCAACCCAGCGGACTCCAAAGCCAGGCAAGCGCCAGGCTCGCCACGAAAAACGCCGCGATGAAAATATAGCCCTCAGGATGGATAGGGGTCAGTTGGCGGCGGACGGAATCGAAGACAGACATCAAGGGCGCTCGTTGGTTGCCAGGGTCTTTTGGCGCCAAACGCCAGAAGAGTCACGGGCGCGAGGGGAAAGCGATCACCGACGGTTCGCTCGACTCAGGCCTCGATCGGCTCCTCATCGCCCGCCTCGATCTCAGCGCGCCGCAGCGTCTCCTGCGCGGCGTCGACCTCGCGCTGGCGGCTCCATAGCGCGGCATAGACGCCGCCTCTGGCGAGCAATTCGTCATGCGCGCCGCGCTCGACGATCACGCCTTTGTCGAGGACCAGGATTTCATCGGCATGCACGACGGTCGAAAGCCGATGGGCGATGATGAGCGTCGTTCGCCCCTTCGACACGCGCTCGAGCGCCGCCTGGATCTCGCGCTCGGTAAAACTGTCGAGCGCGGACGTCGCCTCGTCCAGCACCAGAATCGGCGGCCCTTTCAGCATGGTGCGCGCGATCGCGACGCGCTGCTTTTCGCCGCCCGACAGTTTAAGGCCGCGCTCGCCGACCTGGGAAGCATAGCCCTGCGGCAACGAGCGTATGAAAGCGTCGATCTGCGCATTATTAGCGGCAGCCGTCACTTGTTGGTCGCTGGCGCCGTCGCGACCGTAGCGGATATTGTAGAGAATCGTATCGTTGAACAGAACCGTGTCCTGCGGGACCATGCCGATCGCTTCGCGCAAGGAGGTCTGCGTAACGGCGCTGATATCCTGTCCGTCAATCGTAATGCGGCCGCCCGAGGGTTCATAGAAGCGAAACAGCAGCCGCGAGATCGTCGATTTGCCGGCGCCCGACGGACCGACGATCGCAATCGTCTTTCCCGCTGGCGCCTCGAAGGAAACGCCGCGCAATATTTTGCGCGCCGGGTCGTAACTGAACTCGACGTTCTCGAAGCGGACCGCGCCTTGGCTGACGACAAGGGGCGGGGCGCCGGGCCGGTCCTGAATCTCCGGATTCTGCTCGAGGATGCTGAACATCGATTCGATATCGACGATCGCCTGCTTGATATCGCGATACACCATCCCCATGAAGTTAAGCGGCTGGTAAAGCTGCAGCATCATGAGATTGATCAAGACGAAATCGCCGACCGTATTGCGGCCGCTGCGAATGCCCACGACGCACATGATGATGACCGCGACGAGGCCGGTAGTGAAGATCACCGCTTGGCCGGCGTTGAGGATGGCAAGCGAAACATACGTTCGCACGCTGAGGCGCTCATAGCGCTCCATCGATTTGTCGTAGCGGGCCGCCTCGCGTTTTTCCGCGCCGAAATATTTCACCGTCTCGAAATTGAGCAAGCTGTCAATCGCCTTGGTGTTGGCGTCCGTGTCGCTTTCGTTCATCGAGCGGCGGATCGAGATGCGCCAGTTCGTCGCCAGCGTCGTGAAGACCATATAGGCGGTGATCATCAACGAAACGACGAGGACATAGCGCCAGTCGAACGAGAAGAGAAACACGCCAAGGATCAGGGCGAACTCGACGATGGTGGGAACGGCCACCAGCATCGAAGTGCGGATGATCGTCTCGATCGCATTGCGGCCGCGCTCGAGAACGCGGGTCAGCCCGCCCGTCTTGCGCTCCAGATGAAATCGTAACGACAATTGATGCAGATGAACGAAAACCTCGATCGCCAGGCGGCGCACGGCGTTCATCGCCACCGCCGCGAACATCGCATCGCGCCCTTGCGTGAAAAGGGCCATCAACATGCGCAACAGACCATAGAGGATCGTCAACGCGACGACGCCGGTCAGTATGGCCGGCAGGGGAATCTTGTCCGCGGCGTTTTCGCCCGTCAGCGCGTCGGTCGCCCATTTATACGCATAGGGTATGGAGATTGTGGCGAACTTGGCCGCCACCATGAGAACTACCGCCAATAGGACGCGCAGCTTCAGATCGGCCCGGTCAGTCGGCCAGATATAGGGCCACAATTGGCGAACCGTGCCAGTCAGCGTCGCTTCCGCCCGCGGGCCCTCCCCGGCGGCAAGGAATTTCGTCGATTTCTGGTGTTGCATTGGAGCTCGCGGCGATGGACGGGCTTAGATATAGGGCGAAGCTCGCTCGCCCGCACCCCCAAGAGCGCGCCATCTTGCCGTTTTTTGACCGGATCGGCGCACCGTTGTTCGTGCCGGATACAGCGCGGGAAGGGCCGGTTAGCCCGCATCAAGCACTGAAAATCGTATTCTATAGTGACTTTTCGCAATTGTTTAAGGCCATAGCGGGCGATCGGGCTCCCACCAAGACTTCGCCGCAATTTCTTTATTATTAGTCTTGCTGTAGGCTTTGGATTTGACTATGGAAGAACGCGGCACAGGTCTCGAATCGTCGTGAAGACCTCGCTGTTGACCTGTTAAGCGACGATAGATCGGTTCTCGCGCCGGGAGCCAAGGCGCTGCGCAATACCGAATTGGGAGCAAGGCCACACATGTCCGATACGCTGAACTATATTGAGCTCGCCGCCGAAATTGTCTCGGCTTATGTTTCGAACAATTCTGTGCCGGCCAGCGACCTCCCGACCTTGCTTGGCGACGTTCATGCGGCAATTGTGCGGGTGTCAACCGGAGCGGCGGTCGTTGTTCCCGAGGTTGCCAAGCCTGCCATCGCTCCCAAGAAGTCGATCACCAATGACTATATCATTTGCCTGGAAGACGGGCGGAAGTTCAAGTCCCTGAAGCGTCATTTGCGCACGCAGTATAATTTGTCGCCGGAGGAATACCGGGAGAAATGGGGTCTGGCCTCCGATTATCCGATGGTTGCGCCCGCCTACGCCAAGGCCCGTTCGGCCCTCGCCAAGCAAATGGGGCTCGGCCAGCAGCGCCGTCGCCGGAAATAGGCGCTTTTGGAGCGAAGCCGGCCCTTATTCTGTGGCCGAAGAAGGGTTCTCGTTTGCTTTGCGAGACCCCATCGCGGGGCGCGCCAACGGCGTTATTTGGCTTGATCTAGCGGATACATCGACGCGATAGAGCGGCGCGAGGCGCCGCCCTTTTGTCGCGTCCGCGTTTGGCGGGTCCAAGCGCTTGACGCGCGGCTCTGTCGCAGATCACAAGGGCCAATGAGCACGATCAAGAATATTTGCGTCTATTGCGGATCGAGCCTTGGCGCCGACCCTCGCTTTGCGGAGGCCGCTGACGCGCTGGGCGCCGCAATGGCCGCGGCCGGCATCGGTCTTGTTTTTGGCGGGGGCGAGGATGGATTGATGGGGCGCCTTGCCCATGCCGTGCTGGACAATGGCGGGCGGGTCACCGGCATCATCCCCACTTTCCTCGTCAAGCGCGAACATGCGCTCAATGAGGCGCAGGAATTGATCCTCGTCGCGGATATGCATCAGCGCAAGCAATTGATGTTCGAGCGCGCGGACGCCTTCATTGCGTTGCCAGGCGGCGTCGGCACATTGGAAGAACTCGTCGAGCAACTGACCTGGGTTCAATTGGGGCGCCATTCCAAACCGGTGCTTATTGCCGACATTGGCGGCTTCTGGCGCCCCCTGCTCAGCCTTATCGCGCATATGCATAATCTGGGCTTCATCCGCGAAGGCTTCGACCTGCGCTACCTCGTCGCCGAGAAGATCGAAGACGCATTGCCGATGCTCGAGCAAACGGCGCGCAGAATTCTCTCCCAGACATCTTTGGCCTAGGGCTTATTGGCGGGCTTTCCTTGGGCTCGACTTGATGCCATTCTGTCATACGACTGCCTGGGGCAAGAGATAACGCCCCGCAGGAGGGAGCAGCATGAGCCATCTTTATGAAAAATCGTTCGCGGTTGCCGCGTTGGTCGCCGGCGCAGCCTTTTTGAGCGGCGCGGCCTTCGCCCAGACGGCGGCGCCAGCGCCGGACGCGCCGGCCAGCCCCCCTACGGCAACGGTGGCCGACGCTCCGCCGCCCAAGCCCGCCAAGCCGCACAAGAAAGCGACGCCGATGGTCGTCGTGCTGGTGACCAATTCGCGCGCCGTGCCGCTTGCCGAGCTCGACGCGGCCCCGACCGGCGGCGCCCCCGCCAAACAGATTGTCGCGAATCTGGCGCCCGGCAAGAAAACCTCCGCGAAGCTCGCGCATGGCAAGTCCTGCGTCTTCGACCTGCATGGCGCCTATGCGGACGGCTCGAGCACCGATATTGCCAGCGTCGATTTGTGCAAGGACAAGAACGTCAATCTCGTCGACTGACGCCGCTCGATCGGCGCGCCCTGTCTCAAACAATCTCCGCGCCGCCTTCGAGGGCGGCGCGGCGTCTTGGTTAAGGTCGGCGCGCGATTGGGCGGCGGATAGGCTTATTTCACCGCAGCGGCGTAAAGCTCGGCGACATAATCCCAATTGACCAGGTTTTCGACGAAAGCCTTGAGATAGTCGGGCCGGCGATTGCGATAGTCGATGTAATAGGAATGTTCCCATACGTCGACGCCGAGGATTGGCAGACCGCCATGAACGAGCGGGCTCTCGCCATTGGCCGTTTTGGTCACGGCGATCTTGCCGTCCTTGACCGTCAGCCACGCCCAGCCCGAGCCAAACTGCGTCACGCCCGCCTGAATGAAATCTTCCTTCGCCTTTTCAACGGAGCCCAGCGAACTGACGATGGCTTTTTCCAGGTCGCCGGGAATCTTGCCGCCGCCATGCGGCTTCATCCATTTCCAGAAATGGGTGTGGTTGAAATGCTGGCCGGCATTGTTGAAAAGGCCAGGATTCTTGCCGAACGAGCCCTTGACGATCTCCTCAAGCGACTTGCCCTCCCATTCCGTGCCTTTCAGCAGATTATTGCCGTTGTTGACATAAGCGAGGTGATGCTTGTCATGGTGAAACTCGAGTGTTTCCTTCGACATATGGGGGCCCAAAGCGTCGTGGGCGTAAGGCAGTTCGGGAAGGGTGAAAGTCATGGGCTCGGCTCCTATGGAACGATATCCGGGTCGAAAGGGGCCGGGCGGAACGCCGGCCCTCAAACAATGCGGCGCATTGTTAGACCGCTCAAGCTCCCGCGGCAACCGCCAGCGGAACCTCCCCGTCCGTGCGCGCGTTGGACTTGTCGCTTGACCGGTTGCGCGCCGCTTTTCTGACAAAATGAACCCGTTGGATTACCCATGAGTTGGATTGCCTTCCTTCTTGGCCTGATGCTCGCGACGGCGGGCGGCGCGGCGCTGGTTTTGAGCATCGATCTGCTGACGACCGAGCTTGGCCTCCTCTATGCGACCTGCGGCGCCGTCGCGTTCAGCGGCGGCATCATCGTCATCGCGATCGGCCTGTTGATACGCCGGGTCGACGCGTTGCGCCGCGCGTTGCCGCCGGCAAACGAATGGCGGCTGTCGGAACGTTCGGAGCCGCTCGTGCCGCCGCTTGTGGCGGGCATCGAGCCGGTGGTTCTTGGCGAGCCCGGCGCAATGCCTTCGCGCGATGGGCCGGCCACGGACCTTTCCGAACCGGCGACGAGCCCAGGGCCCTCTTCGTCCCTCGACGCCGGCGATCCCGCGGAAGCGCCGATCAACGAGAACCGCAAGGGACATCTGCCGTCGCTCGAAGCGCCAGAAGGCGCCGCCGAGGAGCCGGCGCCGCTGCCGACGTTGGTTGGCCGCTACAGCGCGGGCGGCGCCAATTATTCGATCTTCTCCGATGGTTCGATCGAGGCTTCGACGGATCAGGGCGATTTCAAATTTGGCTCGATGAGCGAGTTCAAAGCCTTCATCGCCGCTAAGAAGGGTTGAGATCAAGCCGCTGGGAGGTTAGGCGCCGGCGCCGGCGGATTTGTTTGCCGGCGTCGCTGCGGCGGGGGTGTGCGGTTGCGCGGCGAAAAGACCTTCGACAGCGTAAAAATGATCGTCAACGTCAGGGCGTAAACCACGACCTGCAGAACCGAAGGCTGGTCGGAGTAACCGATCAAAGTGTGCAGCACGCGGCC
>Ga0182024_10002178_pt1 | contig 49204 bp, 36 predicted proteins | sample P32metaG_FD_120480 | JGI IMG/M metagenome (GOLD analysis project Ga0182024, IMG submission 120480) | Permafrost microbial communities from Stordalen Mire, Sweden - P3-2 metaG (Illumina Assembly) | ecosystem: Environmental > Terrestrial > Soil > Wetlands > Permafrost | place: Sweden: Stordalen...
CCAGCCGCTCATAGGCCTGGGCAAGCTGCATATACCCGATCCAGAATTCCGGATCGAGAACAGTGGCCTGGCGCGCGAAGCGGACGGCTTCCGAATAGTCGCCTGCGTTGAATGCCGCTTGCGCAGAGAAGGCATGATAGCTGGCCCGCAGCGGGTCGAGTTGGCGCGCACGCTGCAATGCGACTTCGGCCTCTCCGTGCCGTCGCATATGCGACAAAACATTGCCCAACAATCGGTGCCCCAGCGAATAGCTGGGATCGAGTTCCGTTGCCCGGCGAAACGCTGCCTCCGATCCCCGCCAGTCCCAGTCGAGCCAGAATTTCACCATCCCCAGCGAAGTCTGACTCTCGGCCAGATTCGGCTCGGCAGCCACGGCATGCGCGGCGGCCTCGCTAGCCCTCGGCCAGGCCGTGGCCGGGGGCGCATCGCTGTTGACAGGACTCGAGGCGTAGGCGTCCGCCAATCCGGACCAGGCAAGTGCATATTGCGGATCGAGTTCTGTGGCGCGCCTGTAGTTTTCGATAGCGAGCCGTGTTGCGACCGGCGAGTGCTGGTTCCAGAAATAGCGGCCCCGCAGATAGAAGTCGTAGGCCTGCCGGTGTCGGGTCTGGCGGTTTGCCAGCGCCTTCAGGCGTTCATGGGATAGCTGCACGCTTATCTGATTGGCGACAGCCATACTCAGCTCGCGCTGAAACTTAAGCATGCTCCTCGGCAGGATGTCGTTCGAGGCCGACCAGATCTGCGTCTGATTGGACACCTGGATTAGTTTCGACGCTACCCGCACGCGGCCATTCTCCGTGCGTATGGAACTCTCAACCAGAAACGCTGCCCCTGTTTCGCGCCCGATTTCGGCCAGCGATTTGGTAGTTCGTTTGTAAGGCATCACTGATGTACGGCCGATCACCGCTAGGTGGTCGGGATCAATTTGCCCAAGCGCCACGATCATCTCTTCGGTAAGCCCATCGGCAATATATTCCTGCTGAGGATTACCGCCGAGGTTTTCGAAAGGCAACACGGCGAGGGTTACTGGCGGGCTGTGAGCCATTTCACCGACCACTTCGCATGGCTGCGACAGAGACGACAGTTCGACTTGGCGCACTTGCGCCACAAAACGGTACCCTCGCTTGGGGACTGTTTCAATCAGTTCCGGTTCTTCACCTCCACTACGGAGCCGCTTGCGTAACTGGGATATGATCTGCGCCAATGAGTCTTCCTGGACGAAGCTCTCTGGCCACAGCTGATTGATGAGTTCTTGCTTTTCAACTAAATGCCCGCAGCCCTCGACCAAGAGGAGCAGCACATCAAAGACTTTGGGTGTCAAGGCTACCGGTTTGCAGTCGCGCAGAAGCTGCTTATCCCCGGGGAGAAGCAAGAAATTTCCAAAGTGGTAGCCGAATTTAGATTCGGTTGACATAAGGACAGGCCGCAAATAACGATGAGGCACATTCTACACCGATCCTGTAGGTCTCTGAATGCGAGCACGTTTAGCTCTGCGAACGCACGCGCATAGCACGCGCGTAAATTGCAAGCGCGTCAAAATCAATTTCAGGAAAAAATCAGGATTCCGTCAAGACTTCCACCCCGGATGCGAAGTAGCTTGACGCTCGTGGTGATGCTCTGGTTTCACAACAGAATGCTTGAATAGTCATTGAGGTTAACGATGAAATCTTTGGTTCTCGTCGCCGTCATGCTCGCTGCAATCGCGGCAAGCGCACAAATGAGTGATGAATCTGCAATTCGCGGTATTGTGGAAGAGGAAGCCGCTGCGTGGACCAAAGGCGATGCAGCCGCCTACTCGCGTCACTTTGCGGAGAATGGTACCTTCACCAATATTCTGGGGCAGTTCTCCATCGGACACGACAACTTCCTAAAACATCATTCGGAACTCTTCCGGGGCCCCTATCGCGGGACAATTCTCCATCACGACGTCGTCTCGCTGCAGCTTGTGCGCCCCGACGTCGCAGTCGTCGAAGTGTTGACCTCGGTTACTGGGTTTCAAAAGCTGGCGCTCGGATTGAATACCGATAACAAGGGGCGGCTTCGCACCCGGCTATTGCAAGTGCTGGTCAAGGACAAAGGCGAGTGGCAGATCATTGCCTACCACAATGTGGATGTTAAGTCGCAAACCCCAGTACCGGACCCGGAGTTGGCGAGCATTCATTACTAAGAGTGCGATTCCGCCGCGGCAACGCCAAAGTCCCTCTGCATTGGGAGGCGAAAGACCCGGACTTGGTGGGATTGGGGAGCTATCTGGTGAGCGGAGTTGCGTCTTGCAACTCTTGCCACACCAAATCGCGAAGGAGATGTAGTCGGTCCTCTTGTGCAAGCTTGGCTCTAGCGGCGTCAACCGCGACTCTAGGAAGCGGCCCCAGGTGTGCGGTATTCAGCCACACGCGGCCGTCGAATGGACCGAAGTCCTCGGCATACAAATCATTCGCATCCACGAGAGCCATGTTCTCACGACCCAGAACTACGGACACAGCAAGAAGTGGTTGCGGTCGCATCTCGCGAGGAGCGCGATATTCTTATCGCTCATTTGAATCCTCGTGTTATTGATTCCTCTGCCACTAAAGAAACTGTTCAGCCGCCTTACGGAAGGGGAACCCTTCCGAGAGCAGTTGCAGTCCGGCAAAGCCGCGGGGCTCAGAGCCACGCGCCCCGCGCTACAAAAGAGGAGCACCGGCCGATTAGTGGAGGCCTTGGATGATGTATTCGGAGGAGATCTTGCGGTTGTAGCGGTAGGCGTAATTTCTGGTGTCGCGGGAGCAGACAACGAAGGGACGGCCAGTGACGGAGGCAACTTCGGATAGGGAGATGGACCGGAGGAGAGTGCGACTCGTGCCGGCGAGTTCCACGCGCCAGATTTCGCCGCCTTGGGAGTTGACGCGGCGGACGAGAATGGCGTGCCAATCGGAGGTGAAGTCGAAGGGGCGGTCGCCATTTTGGAGTTGCGGAAGAGGGCGCGGGGCGCTCCCGTCGAGGGGAAAGAGCTGGAAGGCGGTGTAGTCATCGTTGGCGGTTAGCAGGGTTTTGCTGTCGGAAGTGGCGCAGATGCCGCGGATGCCTTCTGGAGTGATCGGCGATTCGTTGCCTTGGAGGTCGATGAGATAGGTGCGTTCCCGGTGGCCGGCCTCATTGCCCACAGAAAAAATGCGGCCGTCCGGAAAAAAACGGGCGTCGAGATGTTCGACTTTGGAATGCGTGAGCTGGCGCGGTTCGCCGGCACCGGTTGGAAGAAGCGCGAGCTGGTCGGGGCCGCCGGGAAGACGGCTGAGGGCCCACTTGCCATCTGCCGAAATATCCATGGGATCGCCATCACCGAGGCGGACGGCGGGTGAGCCATCCATGTTGCGAAGAAAGGTGCCGTAGAGCTTGCCGCTGTGTTGGTCGCCGAAAAGGATTTGCTGGCCGTCGGAGGAGAAGCGCATGGTAGAAACCCAGTCCATCCAAGAGAAATCGCGCTCCTTGGTGCTGCCGGGGGTGGAAACCATGAGGATAATGCGGGCATTAACGTCAGCAACCAGGACGCGGCCATCGGGAAGAGCATCCTGAATGTCGATGTCGCCGGGAGCGGAGAGCAGAGCGCGGACATGGCCGGAGAGCGTGGTAGCAAAGAGGGAGCGGTAGACGCCGTCAGATACGGCGCTGAACCAGATTTCGTCGCCTTTGGGGGACCAGGCGAGACCTTGCGCGGAGGAATAGGAATCGCTGAGCTTCTGGACGTGACCGCCGAGATCGATGACGGCGACAGAGCCGAGGTCGTCGCCGAAGATGGGATGGTCGACGAAGGCAATTTTTTTGCCGTCTCGTGAAAAGCGCGGGTCGCTGACCCAGCCGGAGGTTTCGTAGAGAACCTTGCCAGCGGGATATTCGAGGCGATAGAAGTGGGTCTCGGGGATGAAGCGGACGACGGCGAAGTCTTTGCCGTCGGGAGCCCAGTCGGCGTATTGGACGGAATCGAGGATCGCGCGAGGAGCGCCGCCACCGACGGGAAGTCGCGCCAGAGTGCCGGAGCGGACGTAGCCGGGGCCGATGTTGTGGAGGTTTTGAATGACGAGGAGTTCGCCGGCGCTCGAGACGGAGGCGAGCGCGTCGGCGGTTACGCCGAGCGGACGCATACCTTGGCTATCGAGGCGCGCCGTGTAAAGAGACATCGCGGTGTCGGAACCCCAGCGAGAGGCGGAGACAATGCTCTGGCCGTCGGAGAGGAAGCGGGCGGAGTCGACAGAGCCTTGCTGGAAGGTGAGTTGGACGAATTGGGGAGGACTCTGATGAGTGCCTCTGCGGGCCAGGAACCAAGTGCCGACAAGCAGGAGGGTGAGGAGTAGCGCGGCAGAAACGGGGATGAGCCAGCGCTGCGCGGGATGCCGGGGCGGGCCTTCGACCAAGGCGGGGATGGCGGAGGAGCTGCGGATGCCGCTGAGTTCGCTGAGCTGGAAGGCAATGTCGCCGGCGGACTGGAAGCGCTGCTGGGGAGTTTTCTCCATGCAGTGATGGACGATGCGGTCGAGGGTGGGAGAAATTTCGCGATTGGAGGCGGTGAGTTCGGGCGGCTCGTGGTTGAGGATGGCGGACATGACATCGGCGCTGCTTTCGCCGTGGAAAGCGCGACGGCCTGCGAGCATTTCATAAAGAACCACGCCGAAACTGAAAATGTCGCTGCGCGTGTCGGAGGGCTTGCCGCGGACTTGCTCGGGGGACATGTAGCCGACGGTGCCGAGGACGAGGCCGGCTTGGGTGCCGGAGGGCATGGTGTCGTCGGAGTTGGCGGGGGCGGTTTGCGTGAGTTTGGCGAGGCCGAAGTCGAGGATTTTTACGCGGCCGTCTTCGGTGATGAAGATGTTGTCAGGCTTGAGGTCGCGATGGACGATGCCGCGTTCGTGGGCGGCGGCCAGGCCGTGGGCGATTTGGATGGCGTATTCGACGGCGCGGCGTTCGCGGAGGGCTCCGGAGGCGAGACGGTCGCGGAGGGTGGAACCTTCGAGGAGTTCGGAGACGATGTACGGGGATCCAGCAGATGAGTTCGAGACGTCGAGTTGATCGACGAGTGGAGCGGTGCCAACGTCGAGAATGGTGAGAATGTTCGGATGATTAAGAGCGGCTACGGCGCGAGCTTCTTGTTCGAAGCGACGGAGGCGGTCTTGGTCAGTAGCTAGAGAGCTGGGAAGGACTTTGATGGCGACGTCGCGCTGGAGACGCGTGTCGCGAGCGCGGTAAACCTCTCCCATGCCACCGGCGCCGAGGAGCGATTGAATTTCGTAGGGGCCGAGTTTGGTGCCAGAGGGTAAGGGCATTGTCGCGCGGCATTATAGAACGAAAAAGCGGAGGAATTCGAGGACCACTGCGGAAAATACGCTGAACGGATCTAGGAGATGTGGTTAGCGGGGAGCCGGGCGTCTTTGAGTTGCTTGCGTTGCTGTTTTTCGTATTTTTTTGCCGCTTTTTCCTGCTGCTTGTCGGCTCTTCGTTGGGCTTTTTCCTGAGCTTGCGCTTGTTTCTTCTGGTAGAGGTAGAGGGCTTTCTGCTGCTTCTGGAGGGATTTTTCGGTTTGGGGTTTGGTTTTTGAAGGAGTCGAGTCCTGCGCTTGCGCTGGTAACGACGACGCGGCGACCAAGGCCAGGAGAAGGGTCAAGCCAGCGATTTGTTTCATGCGGATTTTCCTTTGGCGATCGGAAACGAGAACAGTTTATACCGATGCCAGGCGTTCGTGAGTGCAATGAGGCGATCTGGTTAGCAGGTGTTGAAGATTTAAACGACCTTAGGTGAGTACGTTAATCGTTACCAAACGCCTTGATGAATCCTGAATTTTGACGGAGAGCGAGAAAAATTCAAAAGAACGAGTCTCGAGACCCGCCACTGCAAGACCCCTCCTACGACTGCGAGGCGAAGCGGGAGCGGGCTTCTTCTACTATTTTTGTGCCGTTGCTCGAGCCGATGCGAGTGGCGCCGGCGTCGAGCATTTTGAGGAGGTCGTCGAGAGAGCGGATGCCGCCGGAAGCTTTTACGCCGATGTTGGGGCCGACGACGGTGCGCATAAGGGTTACGTCGGCCGCGGTGGCGCCTGCGGAGTTGAAGCCAGTGCTGGTTTTTACGAAGTCGGCGCCAGCCGTGGCGGAGAGGCGGCAAGCGCGAACCTTTTCTTCTTCATTGAGGAGACAGGTTTCGATGATGACTTTGCAAATGGCGTTGGCGGAGTGAGCAGCGTCGCAGATGGCGCGGATGTCGGCGGAGACGGACTGATCGTCGGCGATTTTGAGGGCGCCGACGTGGATGACCATATCCAGTTCGTGGGCACCGTCGCGAAGGGCGGACTGCGCTTCGAAAAGTTTGACGGCGGCTTGATTGGCGCCTAGCGGGAAGCCTACTACAGCGCAGGATTTTACTTGGGAGCCGCGGAGAAGTTCGCTGACTTGCGGGGTGAAGACGGGATTTACGCAGACGGAGGCGAAGCCGAAGGTGAGAGCTTCCTGGCAGAGGCGGGCGACGTCTTGGCGGGTGGCTTCGGGCTTGAGGATGGTGTGGTCGATGAGCGCGGCGATGCTTTGCGCGGTGTGAGGCGAGCTCGGAACAGCGGGAGTCATTTGGCGGAAGCACTCTCTGCGCTAGCAAGGGTGAGAACGCCGACGTCGAGGAGATTGCGATAACGCTCGGCGTAGTCGAGGCCGTAGCCGACGACGAATTCGTTGGGGATGGAGAAGCCGATGTAGTCGGCGCGGACGGGAACGAGGCGGCGCGAGGGCTTGTCGAGGAGCACGGCGACGCGAAGAGCCTTGGGATTGCGCTGCTCGAAAATGCGCAAGAGATATTGCAGGGTCATGCCGGTGTCGAGGATGTCTTCGACGACGATTACGTTCTTGCCTTCGATGCTGGAGTCGAGATCGCGGGTGAGGCGGACTTGGCCGGAGGAGTGGGTGTTTTTGCCGTAGCTGGAAACGGCGATGAAATCGAAGGAGACTTCGCCAGGAATCTCGCGAGCGAGATCGGCCAGGAAAAAGACGGCACCTTTCAAGACGCCGACGAGATGGAGGGGCTCGTCGGCAAAGTCTTTGCGGATCTGGCGGGCGACTTCGCGGATGCGGCGGCGGATACGGTCGCGAGAGATGAGGATTTTGACGGATTCGGACCGCGTGGCGCGTTCCTTAGAAGCGGTAGCGGGCTTTTTCGCGGCGAGTTTTGCTTTTTTCATTCGAGAAGCCCTCAACGTGGAACGGAGAATGTAGCGCAAGCGGAGGCTAAGGACAAGGCGAGGAATGTGGCGAGGAATGTGGCTTGCTCGACAGCGACTGCTTGCGGAAGCACACGCCAATGAATTTTGTGCTAGTCGTGCGGGTACGCGGGGGATGCGCGGAATGGCACTTCTTCGCTGCCCAAGTCGAAACATCCGGTGACGCGGGGCTCGCGTAGAGAAGGATAGAGGGCACTCGTTAACGAGATTTCTCAATCTTGATCAAGGGCGCGAGGCGGGTTGCGGCTGGGGGACAGTTGCAGCCCGCGGCGCGAGTCTTTTCACGAGAGGTGTTTTACCGAAATGATTGTGTACCATGCTGGGGGCTCGAGGGGGCGCGGCATGGAGAATCCTGGCAGAGATCTAATCCGGCAAGAAGAAAACTTGCCGGAACCTTGGCTGCGTGGCACGCACGCGGATCTGCCGGCAGTAGCGCGTGGCGTCTTGCATGCGCTCGAGCTTGCTCGCGAAGATGTGCATCTGTGGTGCGAACCGCTCTCGGACGAGCAGATCGGGATGCAGGTTTTGGGGTTGCCGTCGCTGGCGTTTCAGCTGCGACACATTGCCGGGAGTTTGGATCGACTGCTGACGTACGCGGAAGGCGGCGAATTGAGCGCGGAACAGGTCGCGGGCGGACGGTCGGAACTCCACGCGAGCGGTTCGCGCGTGGAGTTGCTCGAGGAGTTTGATGAGAGTTTGGCGAGTAGCGCCGCACGCGTTCAGAATTTGGCGAGCAGGGACCTGGAAGCGGCGCGATTTGTTGGAAGGCTGAAGCTGCCTAGCAGCCTCGGCGGATTGCTGGTGCATGTGGCGGAACACACGCAGAGGCACGTCGGACAGCTCGTCACCACGGGGAAGATTTTGGCTGGATTACGTGGGTCGCGTGGTTGACGGTGACGCGCGGGAGTACGTACTCTGAACGTACGTGTTAGAACTTCTTAAGAGCACATTGCTGATTGTTAGCGCGCTGTTCCCGATTGTGAATCCATTGGGGAGCAGCCCAATTTTTTTGTCGCTGACACGGGAATATGCATCGCCGACGCGGCACATTTTGGCGCGGCGCGTGGCGTTTAACAGTTTTGTGCTGCTGGTGGCTTCCTTCCTGATTGGCTCACACATTTTGGCGTTTTTTGGGATATCGATTCCCGTGGTCCAGGTGGGAGGCGGGTTGATTGTGATTTCGACGGGATGGTCACTGCTGACAAGCAACGACGATCGCGAACACCGGGGCGATGTGCACAAAAGCGTGAATCCCCTGGATGTGTTTCGCAACGCATTTTATCCGCTGACCCTGCCGTTAACTGTGGGACCAGGATCAATTTCCGTGGCGATCACCTTGGGTGCGAATGAGCCGCGTCATTTTGGATTGAATTTTCTGTCGATATTGGCAGCGATCATCGGTTCGCTGCTCGTCGCGGCCAGCATTTATCTCTGTTATGGGTTTGCGGACCGACTGGCGGCGATCCTCGGGGAGAACGGAATGACGATTGTAATGCGGCTATCGTCATTTTTGCTGGTGTGCATTGGGGTGCAGATTTTGTGGAATGGGGCGAGCGCACTGCTGCGAACACTGCCGGCGCTTGGCGGATAGTAGCGTGGTTTTGCAATCGTGTAAGATGGTAATTAGCGCTGATTGAGAGGAATGCTGTTTTTTTTACGGCCTGAAACTCCGGGCCAGCTGCAAGCTTGTTCCACGGCTGGAGCCCCGGCAGCGCACCATCAGTTTCATCGGTAATATAAGTTTATAAAAATTGCACTCCACCGCGAGGTAGGAAGGCGGTGGCGCGAGGTGCCAGAAGTTGTGCGGGATTGCCGGATTCACACATAAAAACTGGATGCCGCCGCCGGAACGCATCCGGCAGGCCACGGCAACGCTGATCCATCGCGGACCCGATCAACAAGGGGTGCACGCGGCCGGCGCTTTTTCCTGCGGGGCGACCAGGCTGAAAATTATCGATCTTTCCGGCGGAGACCAACCGATTCTCACGAATAGCGGGGACGTGGGAATTGTTTTCAATGGCGAGATTTATAACCACCTGGAGATTCGCGCGGAACTCGAAGGACTCGGGCATAACTTCGAATCTCATTCCGACACCGAAACGGTTTTGCGGGCATTTGTGCAGTGGGACAAAGACTGCTTTGCGAAGCTGCGCGGGATGTTCGCGGTGGCGCTGTGGAAGGATTCGGAACGGCGGCTAGTGCTGGCGCGCGACCGCGTGGGGATCAAGCCGCTGTATATCGCGCGGCGGGACGAAGAGCTATTTTTTGGCTCGGAGCTCAAAGCGATTTTCGTGCATCCGGAGATTGAACGGCGGATCAGTCTTGCGGGACTGGATTGCTATTTGTCGCTGAACTATGTGCCTTGCCCTTGGACATTGGTGGAAGGGATCGAAAAGCTGGCGGCGGGAACGTGGCTCGAGTGGCGGGACGGCAAAGTTACGAGCGAGACATACTGGAAGTTACCGGTTGGAGAGAACGTCCGGTGGACGATGACGGCGGCGAAAGAGGAATTAGACCGGCTGCTGGCGCAATCCGTGCGCGAACATTTGCTCTCGGACGTGCCGCTGGGGATTTGGTTGAGCGGAGGGATGGACTCGACGACGATTTTACACTACGCGTCAGAAGCATCGTCGTCGCGTTTGAAAACGTTTTCAATCACCTACCGCGGGCGGAGTTTTGACGAGCGAGAGTTCGTGCAACGCGCGGTAAAACAATACGACACGGACCACGACGAGCTCGATTTAACGCCGGCGCAGGACTTAGAGGGCGCGATCGAGGAGTTTGCATATTACTCGGACGAGCCGAGCGCGGATGCGGGTTCGTTGCCGGTATGGTTTCTTTCGAAACTGTGTAAAAAGAAGACCACGGTGGCGCTAAGCGGCGAAGGCGCCGATGAATTGTTCGCAGGTTATGTGACGTACCGCGCGGATATTCTGGCGGAGCGCGCGCGGCGATTGCCAAAAGGAACGTTGCGGATGGCGCTGGCGGCGGCGCGACAATTGCCAGTCTCGGATGAAAAAATCAGCTTCGAATATAAAGTGAAACGGTTCCTCGAAGGCAGCTTGCTCGAGGCGGGCGAGGCGCACGTCTTCTGGAACGGCACCTTTCTTGGAGATGAGAAACGCCGGTTGCTGAAAAAATCTCTGCCGGGGAGTTTTCGCGCGCTGTTGCGGGAGATAGATGAATTACCAAAAACCGAGGACCGCCTGACGCCACTCCTGTGGTTCGATCAGAAATACTACCTGGCAGACGACATCCTGGTGAAGAGCGATCGCATGAGCATGGCGCACGCGGTGGAAGTGCGTCCGCCGTTTCTGGATCACCGGATCGTGGAATTTGCGGCTACCCTGCCGCAGGAACTGAAGATCAAAGGGGCACAGCAAAAGTTGGTGTTGCGGGAATTGCGAAAAGACAAGCTGCCGGCAACGATTTTGGAAGGCAAGAAGACAGGCTTCGATATTCCGGCGCACGAGTGGCTGCGCGGGCCACTGCGCGAGCTGATGGTCGAAACGCTGCGCGAGGGGACGGCGGCGTACGGAGATCTTTTCAACGCCGCGGCCATCGAGGATGTGATGCAGCGTCATTTGGCGCGCAAGGCCAATCTTGGATATCACTTGTGGGGATTGTTGATCTTATTTCTGTGGATGAAAAAGTGGGAAATCCAGACGGCAGCAAGGACGGCGACGCAGGAATTATCACTGGCGAGCGCGGGCTCGTAGGCGGACGCATGAGTACGCGAATCAAGATTATCGAAGTGGAACGCCGCGGGGACTTTGCCGGCAACTAAACAAGCGAGTATGACGCAAGGCGCGACCGCGAGAAGATCGCCGACACGCATGGTGTTCGCAGTGCTGCGGCTGGCACTCGGCGTGGCCATCCTCAGCCATCTTTATAAATCCGGGGCGATCGACGTGCGGCCGCTGGCGAAACTACTCCCGGCGTGGCACATCACATTGGCGGCGATGTCCATATTGTTGGCGGACGCTTATTTGATGGCGCTGCGAACGTGCTGGATGCTAGAGCCGATCGGATTGCGGCTCACGATTTGGAACTCCTTCCAATTAAACCTGGTCACTTCGTTTTTCAGCAATGTGGCGCCGGGAGCCGCCGGCGAGGATGCGGCTCGCCTCTTTTATGCAACCAAGGGAAACGCCGGGACGCGCGCCGAAGTGGCAACCGTGATGATCCTAGACCGGGCAGTCGGTTTTTTTTCGATGCTGTTGCTGCCCCTGGCGTTCGCGCCATTTTTTTGGAAATTGCTGGGCAGCGTACGCGTGATGCGAAATCTATTGCTGGTTGACGCCATCGCGGCGGGTGCCATATTTCTGGGATTTTTGTTGTGCCTGTACAGCAGAGCGATCTGCAACTTAATAGCGTTAAGGTTTTTGCGATGGGAACTCTGGACCCGGGTGGCGGAGAGGGTGCTGAATACGCTGGGGATGTACCGACAGCATTTCGGGATATTGCTGCGGGCGCTGCTGATTGCGATGGTTGCGAATCTTTCGGTGATTGCGATTATGGGGCTGGCATTCGTGGTGCTGAATCCAGCGTGGCTTTCGGCAAGAATGTTTCTGGCCGTGCCGCTCGGAGAGATTGCAAATTGTTTACCGCTGACGCCTGGGGGACTGGGGGTGGGAGAGGCGGCGTTCCACTCGCTATTTACGTGGAGCGGATTGCACGGCGGCGTGGAGGCGGTGCTGTGCTGGAGGATTTGGAAGGCGCTGGTGGGACTCATAGGATTGGGAGTGTACCTCGGCGGCTTGGGGAGGGTGGTATACACCGAGCAACCCGAAAAAGCCGGAACCGCTTGATGGGATTAAGGTTGCATGAGCCGAAATGGACGGTTTACCTTTACTTACGGAAATTGAAAGACAACAATTCACAGAATTCACTGCAATTCGCTACAATAGAATGGTTACGCGAGTTGGTAGCGGCGAGCCGCGATGCGAACATCGCGGCCGGCGAGTGGTGGCATTAAGGTTGACAGGGGCGGCGGGTAACACTGCGTTGGGAGATTCCTGTTCGGACATACTCTGAGGAGGGTACATGAAGATTGCCGTGCTGGGTGGCGACGGCTATTGCGGTTGGGCCACGGCTTTGTATTTGTCACAAAAGGGACATTCGGTAGCGATTGTCGATAATTATCTGCGTCGGCAGTGGGATCACGAGCTTGGCGCGCAGACGCTTACGCCGATTCGTCCGCTGACGGACCGGCTGCGGGTGTGGCAGAACCTGACGGGGAAAACGATCGAGCTGTTTGTCGGGGACGTAGCGGATTTCGATTTTCTTGCGACGACCATGAAGGATTTTGGGCCGGACGCCGTGGTGCACTTCGCGGAACAACGTTCGGCGCCCTATTCGATGATTGACCGGAAACACGCGGTGTTCACGCAGGTGAATAACGTGGTGGGCACGCTCAATGTGCTGTTCGCGATTCGGGAACTGAATACCGATTGCCACCTGGTGAAATTGGGAACCATGGGCGAGTACGGCACGCCGAACATCGACATCGAAGAAGGCTACATTACGATCGAGCACAACGGGCGAACGGATACGGTGCCCTTTCCGAAGCAGCCGGGATCGTTCTATCACCTTTCGAAGGTGCACGATTCCCACAACATGATTTTTGCTTGCAAGATTTGGGGATTGCGCGCGACGGATTTGAATCAAGGCGTGGTATACGGAACGACGACCGATGAAACGGCCATGGACGAAGCGCTCATCAATCGATTTGACTACGACGACGTGTTTGGCACCGTGCTGAACCGTTTCTGCGTGCAGGCAGCGATCGGGCAGCCTTTGACGGTGTATGGCAAGGGCGGACAGACGCGCGGGTTTTTGGACATCCGCGATACCGTGCGGTGCGTGGAACTCGCTTGCGAGAATCCCGCGAAAAAAGGCGAGTGCCGCGTTTACAACCAGTTTACCGAACGGTTTTCCGTACTGGACTTGGCGCGGATGGTGGAAGCCGGAGGCAAGAAGTTGGGCTTGAACGTGGAAATCGATCACTTGCCGGATCCGCGCGTGGAAGCCGAAGAGCATTATTACAACGCGAAACATTCGAAGCTGGTGGATTTGGGGCTCGAGCCGCATCTCCTGTCGGACGCGCTACTGGATTCGCTGGTGAATATCGCGCTGAAGTATCGCGACCGCATTGATGCTTCGCTGATGCTGCCGCAAGTGAATTGGCGCGAGCCACGCAACGAACGGCGCATGCAGATGAGCATGCCGAACCGCTCCTTGAGTTCCGAGGGCGTTGAGAAGCCGCTGGTGAAAGCAAAACGCCGTTAACATCAAGCAGGCTGTGGCAAGACGATCAGGACAACGAGGTCTGTAACGACGCCACCGGGTTAGCCGCCCGGTGGTTTGTTTATGAGCACGACAATCTCCTGCTGAGAGTTCGCGAAGCAACTATTTATGAAAGAAGCTGCGGGCTTCCATTTTAAGACCTACCTGCTCATCGCGGTGATTGCGATTTTTGCGCCGCTGGGGAACGTGCTGCTTGGCAAGGGTATGAAAGATGTGGGTTCGGCGAAGCATTGGGCGCCATCGGAAGTTTTTCAAGTACTTGGGAGGATCTCTTCGTCGGGCTACATTTGGTTGGGGATAGCTTCCCTGTTGACGTTTTTTGTGGCGTATATGCTGGTGCTGACTTGGGCAGACTACAGCTACGTGCAGCCATCATCGTCGTTTGCATACGCGGTGACCGGCGTGCTCAGTTATTTTCTGCTGGGAGAAACGATCAGTCCGCTGCGCTGGCTGGGGATTGCCGTGATTTGCGTGGGTGTGTTTGTGGTAGGGCACACGCCGCCACGAACGACGGAGCGCGTTTAATTCATGCGGGAATTTTTTATGCTGGCGCTGCTGGTGGTTTCCGGGACCGGCGGCGAGCTCTGCGTCTCACATGCGATGAAACAGATTGGCGAGATGCACGATTTTCGGCCCGCAGCTTTAGTGAAATTCATCTTGCGGGCGCTGCGCGTGGGCTGGATGTGGCTGGGCGTGGCGATGATGGCGATGGCGTTTTTCTCGCTGCTGGCCATGCTGTCGTTTGAGAATGTGAGCTTCGTGGTGCCGGTGACGGCGCTGAGCTACGCGGCGGGCGCGGTGGGCGCGGCAATTTTTCTGCGCGAAAAAATCAATGCGCAGCGTTGGGTGGGCGTGGCGATTGTTTGCGTCGGCGTGACCCTCGTTTGGTTAAGCCATCGATAACCAGCGTCCGGCTTTGGCGAATAACTCTTCGATTTCAGTATTCCCTTTTTATTGCGGCTCCGTGGGCCGCGCTTCGCCGATCTTGATGGTGGAACCGAAGCGTTTGTAATTCGCGTAACGCACGGTCATGTGGATGCGGACGTCGCCGGCTGTAAAGTGCAACGTGTCGTTCGAGCGCGTGTAGGTCGGGAACCAGTAGTGGCCGTCGATATTTTCGCGGAATGTTTCGAATCGCGGGAAAACGTTTTCGTTGCCGTGTTTTTTGATGTCCGGCACGGCTTTGCCGTCGGTTTTGACGATGCCGTAGTCTTTATCTTCCACCCAGATGCGTCCCTGAAAGTAACGCTGATTTTTTTCGAGGACCTTGGGACCAACGTCGAAAACGTAGGTGTTGAGTTCGTCGACCTGCTGGCGGCCAACGTATTTTACGTCGTACTTGGGAAGCTCCTGCGTGGTGAGCACGAAGGGTTGCACGTGTTCGAGGTCGTCGATGTCTTGCTGCGAGACGGTGATGCGTTCCAGCGTGGGGACCGGAGCGTCGGTCACGTGTTCGACGCGTTTGCCGCCTGGAGTGAAGACGATGTCGCTGGTCATGCGATATTCGCCGTCGGGACGTCCGTCGAAGTCAAGAGTTTGCATGACGAAAGTTTGCGTGTAGGTGTAATTGTCGCGCTCGGTCCTGAACTCAGCTTCGCGGGCGGAAAACTTTTGAATAATCTGCTCTGCCGGGATGGTTGGCGGAGCGGTGTCAAGGTGCGAGCCGGTTTGCGGTGTGATTACGGCGGGAGGGTTTTCCGGTAGCCTAGCGGGGGGCGGCATTTGTTGCTGTGAAGAAGAGGTGGGTGGCGGGAGCGGGCCTACCTGTTGTGCTGCGGCGCGGGGCGGAAGAAAAGATACACAAAAGACGAGCGCCGGTGCAGCAAGGCACGCGAAACATTTTTTTTGCAACGGAGCAGCCAGAGACATCGTTCTCTCCTTGGAAGCAGCGAGACTTTCAGGCGTGCAAATCACCACGGTTTTAAATGCGGATCAATCGGCCGCAATTTTTAGGATGCGCGCGAAGGTCGAACCGTGGCCCGGCACCGCTGCGCACCTCCCTCTACTTTGCCACAACTGGAATGAAATGGATGGCGAGGCCTATGGCCGCAGCAGGGGTCAGTTGCATCGCGCGAAGCTTCCGCGTCAGTGAGCCGATTTGGCGAGAGACGCGGCACGAGCGGCATCCGCTTCACCTAACTTGCTGGTGGCGTCGATCTGCGAATAGATGGCGCCGCGCTGCGCGTAGAGTTCGGCGCGGTCGGGAAACTTCTCGATCAGCTCGGTGTAGGCGCCGATGGCGTCAAACCAGAGGCGGTGCTTCAGATAGACTTGCGCAGGAGCCAACGCGGTTTGATAGGCGTCGCTGCCTGTTGCGGCGGCCAATTCTTTATCGATTTGTTTCCGCTCCGCTGCGGAAACCATCTTGATTTCCAGCGGTTCGCCCGCCACGGCGCTGGGGAGAACCTGCACACGCCAATAATAAATTTCTCCGGGTTGCAGTTTGCCGGTGAGCGACGGCAATCGGTAATGCGATTCTGTAAGCTTCTGCTTAACAATCTGCGTTTCATCCTCGTCGGTGATCAACAAAACGTATCCGTCGTTGTGGCCATCAGAAGCCCATTCAAAAAGCGCCGGGCCGCCGTACAGCTTCGCGCGTTTGGGGGCGTAGAGCGTGGCCGAGGGAAAGGCGACGCCGCGGCTACCGCCAAACATGGTGGAGACTTTTTTCGATTTGTCGTCGGAGAGATCAAAGCCGGAGAGGTCGGCTTCTAACTTTTTCTTGGCCGGCTTACTGGCGTTGCCGGTCGAACCAGGCTTCGCGGGCGTTTGCGCGGGAGGCTGCTGAGCGCGCGCCGATAGGACACCGAGAATTACGAGCAAGCAAAGAATCAGACGCTTCATGGACGCACCTCGCCCGGAGTCGGGTCTTCCTGAACACCATACAACGGAATCGCGGAGGTGAAACCACGGACTTGCGCCTCACCTAAAGATACGGTTAAGCAGGACCCGCGGATGTATTCCCAGGTCTCGGGGCTTATGACAATGGGCGATTTGAGGTCCTTGGTGAGGGACTCCAGGCGCGAAGCCAGGTTCACGGTTTCCCCGATAACGGAGTATTCCAAGCGGTCCTGTGAACCCACATTTCCAGCGGTCACCGGGCCGCTGTGAATGCCAATGCCAATTTTCAACTTAGGCTGGCCGGCAGGCAATTGCGCGTTCCACTGGTCAACGCGGGCGAGCATTTCCTTGGCGCAACGGACGGCGCGGCACGCGTCTTCTCGCGGGCCGTCTGTAAGCGGAGCACCGAAGACCACCATGATTCCATCGCCAATGAATTTATTCAGGAAGCCGCGGTTCGATTTAATGACTTCGCCCATGGCGGTGAGGTAGCGATTTAGCCAGGCAAGAACTTCTTGCGAGGGGACGCCGGCGGTCATGGCGGTAAAGCTGCGGATGTCAGAGAAGAGAATAGTGGCGACGCGCTCTTCCCCGGCGAGAATGATTTCGTCGCGGCGCTTCCAGATTTCGGCGGCCACGTCCGGGGAGACGTAACGTTCGAAGAGGCCCATAATCTGGCCACGTTCGGCTTCCATTAACTTCTTCTGGCGGCGCTCTTCGACCGAGCGATATCCGAGTCCCGCAGGAAGCGCCAAGAGCAAGCACGCCTCCACGGAAAAAAACCGCAACCAGATGTGGCGGTGCGTAAAGAGCGAAACGGCCAAGCCGAATAGCAAAGCAGCGACGATCAAATAGGTCGCAATGGCCACATACCAGCGGCTGCGGAATGCTACGGCGGCAACGGCGAGGCCGCAAAGGAAAGCGAGCCACCAGCGCGCGGCGCCATTCATCGTGCGCAGAACATCGCCACCGAGTAACGTGGCCACGGCTCCAGCGTGAATTTCGGTGCCGGAAAGCAAGCTGCGAGAATGGGAACTGCCTTTTTCGGTGATCGCAATTCCGGCGTGCGTCACCGGCGAGACGAAGAGATCCTTTCCCATTTCGCTGGTTTGCCCGACCATCACGATTTTTCCTTGAAACACGGAGGCGTCAAAAGACGCGTCAAGGACTGTTTGGACGGAGACCCCACGTACTGGAGGCGACGGATGAAAATGTATCCACGCGGAGTCTGGACCGGTGGTGGCCAGCGGGATTTCCTTGGTCCCGAAAAGAAGGTAACCAGGCCGACCCGGGCGCAAATGTTGATCTGAAAAATAATCAGCCAGAGCCACCGGAAAGGACAATCGCTTATATTCCGGAGTTACGACCTTTAGCAGCATCCGGCGAACCGTACCGTCGGCATCAATCGGAACATCGGCGAACGCTACACCCGCTGCGGCGTCCGCAAAGCTTGCCAACGGCTCGTGCGGAGGAAAGCGGCCAAATCCATACTCGCTGACCAGAATGACGTTACCAGCGTCAGAGATGATTGAAACCAAGCGCCGATCGTCGGCCGCGGCCCGCTCTTTATCAAGAATTACGTCGAGTCCGATGACCGCGGGCTTGCCGGAGGAAATTTTTCGAACGAGGTCGCCAAGCAAGATTCTGGGGACGGGAAAGGCGTTGTACCGCTTCACGGAGTCTTCATCGAAATCGACATATACGATCCCCGCCGGAGGTTCTTCTGGTTTCTGGGCGCTGACCAAATAGTCGTAGCCCTGCAATTCTGGAACCTCGAGCAAGTCGAGTTTTTCTGCGCCGAAGACCACTAAGCAGGCGAGCAAAGCCATCAGCAGAAGTGTGGCCCACGGCAGAATTCCGCCAACGCTTGGGGCGGCGGCGCGGCTATTCCCAGGTTGTGAAGGGCGCGTCCCAGTCATGAGGCGTCCGCAAGGGCCACGGCAGTTGGCGCAAAAATGCTACGTACTGCGCTGGTGCCATTCAGTCTATCGAAGAGGGTCGCCGGACTTAGCACGAGAAGTGGCGGGTGTTTCCGTTCCGCTACGGGAAGTGTTGCGAAGAGCGGCGCCGGAAAGCGGGATGCGTTCGGCGAGGCCGGGAACGGCCATGGGGCTCTGATTGCCGCTGGTGGCTTTGGCGACATTGTCGCGCACGTAGGCGAAGAGTTCACCGGCGGTTACCGTGCCGTCTTTGTTGGCGTCGGCTTCTCCATGGAGGCCCTTCAACAAATAATAGGTGAACACGCCATGTCCGCCGCCATATTGATCTGATTCATAGGAAAGCTGGCTGATGTCGCTGGCGGTAATGACCGCGCGGTCGGCGTCATTTGCGTAGTGCGCCATATATTGATTGACGAGATTGTTGGAATTTTTCTTTCCGCGCCGCGCACCGCTGAAACCGAAACTATGGCAGGTGTCCGCGAAAGTCACCACGCGCTTAGCCTTCAAGACGTTGGCGAACACGTCTTGAATTTGCCGCATGGGAAACGCGGTACCGCCCATATCGTCGAGTTTCGTGTCGTAGGTCAGCAGATAGAGATTGCGGGGATCGTTGGGGTCGGGCGCTCCATGGCCGGCGATGTAAATGACGACTTCGTCGGTGGGTTGCGCTTGCGTCAGGAACGTGTAGAAGGCACTGCGTACATTCTGAGCTGTGGCTTCTTCGTTGAGCAGAACACGTACGTTAGCCTTAGGGAACGCGCCGCCCTCAGGAGAGAGTAGGAAGTCGCGAAATCCCTCTGCGTCGCGGTCGGCGAACTGCAAGTTGGAGAGGCCGCTGCCGGAATTCTGGTAATGAGCGACGCCGATAATCACGGCGAATTTTCCTGTGGCGGGACGGTCGGGCGTGATGCTGGCGTGGCGCGCGGGCGGAGGAGCTTTTTCTTCTGTCTGCAAGATGAACGAAGCGTAATGAACGCGCTCCATTTGGTCCTTATATTCGAGCTCGACCGAATTGCGTCCCGAGTGCATGCGGAATCCTGCGCGGTGGCCAAGATCAAACTTGCAGAGGATACCTTCGGCATCGCTGGTGACGGTCATAACGATATTCGCGGATTCCGTGTTGATCTTGGAATAGATGGTGCCGTAACTGACTTGCTGGGGATTTTTGGAAATGCGGATGGCCATCTGATCGAATTGCGTGTTTTCAATGGTGGCGGCCAGATTGGCATCGAGATTGAATTGCAATTGCGGAATTTGCAGCACGATGGGTTCGCTGCCATCGTCGGCCGACGCGGGAAGAAACATCAGCGCCGCAAGAACGGACCCCAGAACAATAAGGTATGAGCGCATGGTCGAGATTGCAGCGAATGTACGCGAGCGCCAGAGGGATTGTCAATCGCGCAGTTCCCTGCCCCGCGTTGGCTTTTGTCGCAATACGTTGCGAAAGGTTTTGACACGCTAGGGTGTCTCGATCCACTATCTTGGTCAGTCAGCTGGCAGTCTTCGGCAGTACGTCCCCGCAGTTTCCAGAAATTTAGGAGGGAATCATGTTCAAGCGGTCCATTTCCGCGCGTTGCGCGCTTTTGGTCACCGCGCTGGCTTTCACCAGCGTGCAGGTGTCCGCGCAAACGGCGACCGAGTACAGCGACAAAGATAAGCAAAAGCTGGCCGCCATCGCACAGCGGCCCGACGTGCAAAAGCTTATCGCCGACACCTGGGACAACCGGCGGCGTGAAGACATGGAGTACGCCTTCAACGTCAACCAGTCTTCGCGGCTCGGCGAACTTTCTCCCACGGCTCTTGCCGAATTCCGTCAGAAATTCGGCGAGTTATATAACAATCCAATTTTGCTGCGCTACGTAAATTCGCTGGGACAGAAAATCGTGCCCGCAGGTTCGCCGAACCTGTATTCGTTCCGGCTGCTACTGGATCCGGTTCCGCGAGCGGAAGCTTTATCGACGGGGACCATTTACATTTCAACGGGGCTGGTGGCGCTGCTTGATAATGAAGCGCAACTGGCGTACGTGCTGGGCCACGAGATCGCGCACGTGGAACGCCGTCACGCCTATAACGAAATCAAAAACTCCATTCTCGAAGACCAGTTCGACAGAGAAAAGGGCGCGGACGTGCAGAAGAAGCGCGCAATTTTCGGGGCCGTGGCGGCGATCGGCGGATCAGCCATCGGCGGCGCGGCGGGCGGCGCTTCCGGAGCGCTCTACGGCGGGCTGATTGGCGGCGCCGCGGGAGTGATCGGCGGCGCGTTGCTGTTCCGCAATAAGTTCGTGCCGACCGAATGGTCTACGCTGTATGAGAACGAAGCGGACGAAGCCGGCCTGAAGTACATGCTGGATCAGAACTATGACGCGCGCGAAATTCCCCGCATGTACGCGCGGCTTGACAACCTGGTAGGACGCGACAGCCGCGTAGGCTTGGGATTCATAGGCAATCCCGCACGAACGCGGGAAAGGCAAGCGGAAATTACCAGCTTGCTCACGTCTACCTACAAAGCCACCCTGGACGCCAAACTGAAAGCCGGGCTGACCGGATCTGGGCCGGAGTTTGCCCTGCTAATGGCCGCACTGAAACGGGACAACGGCGTCATCGCCATGGACTACGACTTGTTCGCTATGGCCCGCGACAACCTCGAAGACGCAGAGAAGCTGCGTTCGAATGATCCGCGCGTGCACTACTACCTCGGGCAGATTATCAACATGACCGGGCGCACGCCGGATGACAAACAACAGGCGTTGAACGAATTCATCGAATCGATCAAATACGACGCGGAACGCGGCGCCTATCCCGAGCCGCATTTGGAAGAGGCGCTATTTCAGATTTCGCAAAATGACCCAAGCCTGCAAGAACAGATCAAGAAGGAACTGAAAACGTACGTGGCGCTTTACCAGCGGCAACACGGCGGCGCATTACCGCTGAACATGTACATCATCTATGACTACTTTCTGCTGGCTGGGGACAAGAGCTGGTATGTGCCGCCGGCGTCGGTGGTCACCACCAAGAACGTAGACTCCTTGTACGTCACGACCGTCTCTACCGCTCCTTCGACGGCGACCACGGACGTAATCAATCGTGCTACTAACGCGAGTTCGGAAGGCGGATCACGGAATACCGGCTCGCAGGACACCACCAAACCTCCGAAGCCGGCGGTGAAGAAAACCACCAGCAGCACGACACCGCAGTAGCTACAAGCTATCGTTTTTGTCATGAGAAGGCGCTACAGCGCGCCTTCTCATAAATTTCTGCATGGAGAACCGCATGAATCGATCGCCAAGCCGTAGTATCGCAATTGTCTCGGGCTCCCTTTTGCTGCTGATGTTTTTGGCAACCACACCGCCGACGCGAGCGCAGAATAACAGTGGAAGAAAGACTGTTGGCGTCATGCCGGTTTTCGATGCTTCGGGTGAAGAGTACGGCGAACTGTTTGCCCAAAACCTTACGGCGATGGAGTTCCGCAAGCTGCAAGGCGCGCCGTTTGATGTGGTGCTGCTCAATCCAGGAGGTTTGTACAATCCCTTGATTCCCGAATCCATTGTGGACTATGCGCAAGCCGCGAATGTCGACACCGTGCTGGTGATGAGCTTCCTGCAAACGGACAAGCCGCAAAAGGGCGACTTTACGCTGCATGTAGAGGCCAAATTAATGGATACCGCATCCGGGAAATTGGGCGATGCGACCAGCTACGGATTCTCACTGCCGCGCCACGATATCGCAGTGGAAATTGCTAGCTCCGGCCTGGACATTGCGGGAACGGCATCCAGTACGGTGCGCGCGGGCCGCAATATCTATTCGATGCTGGGCACCAAAACCCAGCCGTTCGAGAAGCAGCCGCTGGGTAAAGCCGCAAATGGTATTGCGGACGGCGTGCACACGTTTGTGTTGTCCCAAGTGCCGCCGTCGACGGTAAAGGCGCCAGAAATAAAACTCGGGACATGCACGTACACCGTGCAAGTGAAATACACTTCGAAAAAAGCGGTTTCGAAAGCCTACGACATCATTTTGAACGGCGAGGAAGAATCGCTTTGGACCAAAGAGGGTGTGACTACACTCGAGAACAAACCCTCGGGACCGGTATTTATTCAGTTGAGCGTGGCGGATGCGCCATACCGCTTGGCAGTGCAGCATCTGTATCAAGCCAACACCATGCTTGATTGCGCGAAGCCGGAGCGGGAACTTTACCTGGACATTGGCGCCGGCGGTGATGCGCTGCTGCATTGGAGATAAAGCGCGGCATTCTCGAGAGCAATAAAAAATTCATTCGATGCTACGCGGAGAGCGCGAAGTTCAATCGCGCTCTTTCTTTTTTTGCCTATCGTTGCTATTTAGCCTTTTGTTCAGCGATCCATTTGTCGGTGCGGGCCTCGAGAAGATCGAGCGGCAGCGTTCCCCCATTGATCATCTCATCGTGAAAGGTCCGGATATCGAACTTGGCTCCCAGTTCCTTTCGCGCACGTTCGCGAAGTTCGCGGAACTTGAGCTGGCCGAGTTTGTAGCTGAGTGCTTGCGCTGGCCAAGCAATGTAGCGGTCCGTCTCTGACTGGATCGTCGGCTCGTCGACGGCGCCGGATTTGCGGAAAAACTCCACCACCTGCTCGCGCGTCCACCCTTTAGAATGAATCCCCGTGTCGACTACCAAACGCACGGCGCGGAACAGTTCCGACGAGAGTCGGCCGTAATCCGAGACCGGATCCTTGTAAAAACCTACCTCTTTACCTAACTGCTCCGCATAGAGGGCCCAGCCTTCGATATAGGCATTAAAGCCCAGACTGTGCAGCCGGAATTTCGGCAGACCCGTAAGCTGCTGCTGAACGGAAAGTTGCATGTGGTGCCCGGGGATTCCTTCGTGATAGGCGATGGCCTCGTCGTCGACCAGCGAACGCTCCGCAAAGTTAGATGTTGCTACCACTACGCGGCCGGGGCGTTTGCCGTCCGGCGTCCCAGGAACGTAATGAGTTGCCGCTGCGGACTGGAATGCCGGGATTGCTTCCACCGTGACCGGAGACTTGGGCAAAAGCGTGAATAGCTGCGGAAGCTTGGGTTCCATTTGTGCGATGTAATGGCGGAAGTCGTCGAGAATCTGTTCCGCGGAGGTCGGAATGTACTTGTTATTGGTCTTCAGTGACGCACGGAAAGCGGCGAGATCGGAGAAGCCTTCTTTCTTCGCGATTACCGTCATTTCGGCTTGAATGCGGTCGATCTCCCGCAGACCGAGCTGGTGAATTTCATCCGCCGTCATGTGCGTGGTGGTGCGCGCGTAAATGTCGTTCTCGTAGCGCTTCTGGCCATCGGGAAGAGAAGTAATTGCCAGGTTGCTGCGGCCTAGAGGAGCATATTCGGTTTGCAAAAAAGTGGCGAACTTCTTGTACGCGGGGAAAACCTCCGTATTAATCGCCTCGGTGACTTGTTGCGTCAGTCGTTTCTGATCGTCAGCGGAAATTTCGGCAGGATATTTTTTGGTCGGCAGCAAGAAAGGATCGGCATCGATGATGCCCTGGCATTGTACGGGAAGCTTTTCGATCAGAAATTTTACCGGCATCAGCTTGTCTTTCATGCCGGCGCGAAGTACTTCGGTGGTTTGCTCGAGCACACGCGGGATCTGCTGCAGCCGCGCGATATAGTCCTCGTAATGTTTAACGGAATCAAAAGGCACGGAAAGCGGCAAATCCGCTAGCCCGGTGTGGATGCCGTTTTGCTGATTAATGGGCATCTCATACTCTTTTAATTTGAAATCGGTGATGCGCTGTTCGAGCACGCGTATCAAGAGATCGTGCGATAGCTGGTCCTGGTCGGAAAAGCCGGTGGTCGAAATCGCCGCAAGCCTGGCGAGAAAATCTTCGTTCGTTTTATCGCGCTGCGCGATGGCCGCAAGGGAAACCTCGGGGAGTTTGTCATTGTAACGGTAATCGCCGAATGACGTGGCGCGTTCCGGATTATTACGCAGGTCAGACTCGTACTGCTCGTCGAACAGGGCGGTTTGCTCGGCGACGCGGTCGGCGACGGGCTTCAGGTTCTGTGCGTTCAGCGCGCCTGCAGCGGTGAAGAAAAATAGCAGACCCAATGGAAATAGGGAGACCAAACCGCCACGCATATATTTGCAAAGAGAGATGGAAGTCATCGGCAGAGAATATCACCACTGAACGCGCGAGAAAAGTTACGCTGGATTGCAGGGCATGCGCGGCGGCTAGCGGATGGGACGAAACGTAAAGGTGAGCTCCGCGGTTGTCTCGATCGGAACGTGGTTCAGCGAACTCGCGTCATAGCGCCATTGCAGCACTGCGGAAATCACGCTAGGCACAAATGCGCCTGATCCGCTCATTGGCTCGACAGACGTTACATGACCGTCGCCGGCAATCGTCGCGCGCACCCTCACGATCTGCTCGGCATTCTGTGCGCGCGCAGCTCCATACGCTGCAACTGGCGGCTGCGGCGTAACCTGCGAATCGAGCAAGCCCATGGTCAATCTCTCTTTGCGCGCTCCGGAATGACCGCGCGGAGTCGCAATTCCCGGCACGAGCGCGATTCTCTTCGAACGAATCTCCAGCCAAACCGTTTGCACGAGGGTGTCCTCGGGTAATTCGACCCGCAGTGGAAGATCACCTTCATTCGCGGTGACGAAAATATCTCCATCCGGCGAAAAAACAATTTCTGGCGGCAGCTTCGAGGTTCCCGACGCACGGTCGAGCGGCTCGGCCGAGACGGTCTTCGCCACCGTAGACATCTCCGGGTTCCCCGCCGTCACTGCCGGCGAAGGAGGCACCCGAGGCTCTTGACGAGGAGCCGAGCTCGCCGCGACGCTTGGAGCGGCGAGCGATGCCAAGTCTGATTTCGCGGTTTCTGCAATCGCGGCGCCTGGGAGCCCCGAACTAGTCCCGAGTACTCCTGCTGGCGACGTTGGCGACGCTGCCGCCGCAACACGATGCGGCCGCTGCGCCCAAAGACTGCGCCCGCTCAAAACTCCGAACACGAAACTGGCCATCACCACCGCCGCGATAACCAGAACCGGGTGCCAAGGCGCCATCTTCGACCGGAATGAAATCACGCGACGAACTCGGGCGGCAAGCGAAGCGGAGATCGCTGGAAATCTGGGGGCCGCAAATCGCCACGGGCTACTCAAGTAGCTCATCCATGTCGCTAGGATTGGGGGCTTTCCGGGCTCCGCGTAGCCAAGGCTCGCCTCCGGTACGCGAATTCCCTTCTCGGGACGAGAAACTTTGGCAACTACTTTCGCGACGGGCAAAGGAGGTTCCGGATGCGCGTTGAGAAATTCGACGAAATGATGCGTCCGCGCTTTGCCATCGGTCGAAGATGCCGGGGGAGCGACCGCCGCAATCGGTCGCCGATCCGCAAATTTCGCCGGGTACGCGGGCTGAAAATACTGTTCATCCGAAAACGCCTGCGGCGCTCGACTTGACCCACTCGGAATCGTCGGCATTCCGAGGGTGGGTGCGTCTTTCATGCCAGAAATCCATTTCTTCATGGACTCTCTGTTGATTGCCGTTAGCTCCGAGAACTCGAGACCGACGCGCCGTTTGGATTCCGAAATCCACGCGACCCGTCCCTTCAGTGCAATCGCTTGATGAGTCTTGTCCGGCGCGAGTGTGATATTCAGCAAGGAGGCATCCGACACGGCTAGTGCCGCCACCAGCGCCACTCCGCTCTCGCTCACATCGAGTACCATCCCGCCGTTGCTGCCATCATCGCAACCGCTAAACGAAAAGTACGTAAGCAACGGCGGACTAAAGCGCTTTGCTGCGCGTCGCTCTAAGCTAACTTCACCGTTTTCGAGCTGAGTTCGATACGTCGCCATAGTATGGGCTTCCACTTGACGCGTTGGCGGTCGGTTCGGAGGCCAGTCGTTACGCAGGACATCGCCGACCAGGCGACCGTATTGTCTCAGATGCATTTGGCGGAGGAAAGTCTTCGCGCTGCCGCCCGGTGGGAGCGCAACTTCTCTGCCGGGCGAGTACTGGTACGCGACCTGTGTCCCCTCGGATCGCACCATTACGCAACCGACGCTCTTTTGACAACAACGTTGGCGCACATCCCGTGTGAGATGCGTGAGCCAATCGCGTACACTACGCGTAATGCCGAGCTCCCGGAAATGCCACAGATAGAGATGCTTGCGGCGAAACTCGCCAGCCCGGAATGGGGAGCGCTGATTGCTTGCGCCACGTCGACTCGAGCCGTCGAAGAAGTCGCCGGATTGCTGCGCGATGCGGACTGCGAAAGACTTTTGGCGCTGGCCGAGAATCACGGCGTAATGCCGCTGCTGGCTGCGGCTCTGCTCTCCCTGCCGCACAATGCGATTTCAGAAACGATTCGCGCGGAACTCAGCGAACATCAGCGCGCGCATCATTTTTTTACCTTGCGCATGTCCGCGGAACTGTTCCGCCTCACCGATCTGTTCGCCGCGCAAAATATCGGCGTCCTGCTGGTAAAAGGCCCGGCACTGGCCATGCAAGCTTACGGCGAAGCCGCGATGCGCACCTATGGCGATCTGGACCTGCTGGTCCGCCACGCGGATGTCGCTCGCGCCACCAAACTTATGACCGACGCGGGATATGAAGCGCATGTTCCGCTGACCGCCATCGCGGCGGGCAAAATTCCCGGCCAATACATGTTTCGCCAACGGGCGGCCAAGCTTTTGGTGGAATTACACAACGACCGCACCATGCGCTATTATCCGCGGCCGCTGCCGATTGAAGAATTATTCGCCAGAAGGGTGCAGGTGGCGATGGACGGCAGGGGCGTGCCAGCGCCGTGCATTGAAGATCATCTGGTGCTGATTTGCATTCACGGGGCAAAACATTTTTGGGAACGCTTGCAATGGATTGCTGACGTGGCGGCGCTGGTGTCCCGCCAACCAAACATGAATTGGGAGCAGGCTTCGAGGTCTGCGCGGGCAGTGGGCGCGGAAACGATGTTACACGCTGGATTGCTCCTCGCCGTCACCGTTTTTCAAACGGCATTGCCCACCGCGGTTAGAGCGCGTGCGGAGGCAGATCGCTCGGCGCGAAAAATTACCGAGCAGGCGCTGCGTTGGCTTCCAGCTGCCGGTTACGCGCCACCGAGCCTCAGGCAGCGCGCATTATTTCGAATGCGCATGCGCGGAGGTTCCGTATCGGGCGCGAATTATCTATTGCGCATGCTCGTTTCCCCGACCGAAGAGGACTGGAGTTCCGACGGAACGGCGGCGCATGGTTTACTGAATGTATTGCGAAGGCCCTTCCGGCTGGCCAAGAAATATGCCAGCAAGCCTTGAAACGATGCGCAGGGATCAAGGATTCAAGCAGTAATCGGAAAAGGCCGCCCGCTTTTCGAGCGCGCGGCCTTTTTGGTTTGACGTTTGCGATCGAGCTGTTCGAGAGATCCCGAACTCGGGATCCGCGGTTCTTTAGTCCACCGTTACTTGAACGGTGACCGTTTGCGTCAGACTTCCCGAAGTTCCGGTAATGGTTATGGTGGAGTTGCCCTTCGGCGTGCCAGATGCCGCGCAACCAGCCAAAGCCACAAACACGAGCAACGCTCCTACCAGACCGAGACGCGTGCGGAAGCGCCGTTCAGATAGGAACAGCAGGAGCATTAGAAACGCTGCAAACACTGGCGTCACCATGCGGATGGAGACTGGGGGAAACCGCGGAGCCGACGAAGGCGGCGGCGCGACTAGCGCAGTCGTAGCAATGGTGACCGCGGCGCTCATCGTGCCGTTGGCGGGGGGAGTAACCGAAGACGGCACGATCATGCAGGTGGATTTTCTGGGTTCGCCAGAGCAAGTCAGCGCCACCGCCGAATTGAAGCCGCCGGTCGAATTGACGCTCACGTTAAACATTCCAGAAGAGCCCTTCTTGATCGTGAGAACTCCGGATTGCGACGTGGTTAAGCCAAAGCCGGGTTGCACGACGGTCACGCTTCCGGTTAAGGCTATGGTTTGCGGACTGCTGGCATCACCGTCGACGAGAACGAGGTTGGCCGTTTCCGTGGCGGCGACCGAAGGCGTGTACACCACGCTGATGGTGCATCCGGCGATGGGAACAGAAATCCCGCAGTTGGTGCTGTTTACCGCAAAGTCGGCCTTGTTTCCTGTCGCAGAGGTTAATGTGACGGTAGCGCTGGTGAAAGGAACCGCCGCTCCCGTACCGTTCGTGATGGTTACCATTTGCGCTGCTGTGGCTGTGCCCACGGCGCTGGAAGTGAACGTGAGCGAAGTTGGCATCACTTGGAACAGTGCCGGCGCGGTGCCGGTAAGAGCAACCGTTTGCGGACTGGACGAATCGCCGTCGACGATCGACACCGTCGCAGTCTCTGACGTCGTCGAGGCTGTAAATACCACGCCGAGTGCGCAGGACATGCCTGCGGGAATGGAAGTACCGCAAGAAGTATTGGTCACCACAAAGTCCGTGGCCGCGGCTGCGGGACTTGGGCTGATGATGGTTGCGCTGGTAAAGGGAATTGCGGTGCTGGTGTTGTTCGTCAACGTAATCGCTTGTGAGGCCGTAGCCACACCTTGCTTCGTTGCAGTGAAGGTCAACGTCGGGGTAGAGACCGCCAATGTGGGCACCAGATTGAGTGACGCGATGAACGCGTCAGAAGAACCCTTTAGTGCGGTTTGCGCGGCGGTCGATGGAAAGACGGGAAGATCCCCTGAGAACGTCTGGCCGGTAACGAACACTGTCGGTACCGTGCCCAATGCGATTCCGAAAATCTCGTCCGGGCTGCCGCCGGCTTGCCCAGATCCTCCAAAATAAGAGCCGTAAACCCCGTCGGCTGTTCCCTTTCCGAGCGGGCTGAGTTCAAAGATAAAGCCGTCGCCGGGTCCCGTTACACCGGCATTTTTGGCGAGTGCGCGCTGAAACGCACCAACCGAAACCGGGAATGCTGAGTCAGAGGTGCCTCCCCCAACATAGGCATTACCACCCGCATCGGCCTTGATCGAGTACGCGATCGTGCCGCCGGCGCCCAAGTAGGTTCCGTATTTCAGCGTAGTCCCACTCGAAGTATCGAGCAGCGCCACGAAAGCGGCACCAGCTGCCGTGTCAGAGGCGGTTTGAAAAGGGCAAGTGGTAGGTGTTGCAGTGCACGTCGCCGCAGTCGGAAACAGCGGGAAGTCCGCGGAGTCCGTCAAACCGCTGACATACGCGATCGTGGTACCCGATTTTATGTCTACCCCAAACCCGAAATCACCATTGGTGCCGCTGCCACTGCCGCCGAGATACGTCGAGTAGACCAGCGAAGCATTTCCCGACTTGGTAGTGTCGATTTCCGTAAGGTAAGCCTCGCCCCATTTATTTGCCGCGTTCACTGCGGGCTGAAAACTCGCGCCAGAACCTGCGAAAGTCGCAGACGTGGGAAAATTCGAGGACGTGGTGGTCCCCACGATGTAGGCTTTGCCGGTCGAATCCACGACCACGCCAAACCCTTGGTCGCCAAAATTAAGAGCAGCGGTGCCGTTGTTGAGGCCGTCGCCACCGAGGTAGGTCGAATACGTTAGCAAACCAGTCTTCGTATTCACTACCGAGAGATACGAGGTACCGACCGCAAAGTTGGGAGTGGTTCCGTACGCCAGCTGGTTCATGAGCGGGAAGTCGATGCTGGTCGCTCCGCTCGCCGAATAAGTAATTCCCGTTACGTAGGCGTTGCCATTGCCGTCGGTGGCGACCGCATTCCCATAGTCTCCGCTAACGCCGGTGGTTCCCCCGAGATACGTCGAATAGGTGAGAGCGCCAGCAGAACTAATCTTCGTAAGGAAACTCGTGCCCAAGCCGATGGACGTAACCGAAGATTTAAATGCCGCAACTGTGCCGTTCGTTGGGAAATCGATCGAATTCGTGAAACCGGTGACGTAGATACTGTCAGTGGAATCCACGGCGACGCCGAATGCCTGGTCGCCACCGCCCGTTCCTCCTAGATACGTCGAGAAGAGCAACGTTGTGCCAGTAGGATTAAGCTTGGTTACGAAGCCCTGTCCGCCAGTATTCGAAGAGTTTACGCCGCCAGCGGTCGACAAAGGACTCGCCGTCGGAAAATTAGCAGAGGTAGTCTGGCCGACGATATAGGCATCACCAGCGGTGTCCGTCGCAATGGAATAGCTTGATTGCTCGTCTCCCGTACCCCCGAGGTACGTGGAATAGTCGAGCACCGGGTCGACGATCAGCGGTTCGCGACGATCGTATTGCGCAACCGCGAAGGAAACCTCGTGACCACGCAGCGAGTACTTGCCAGCGATTTCTTGACGTTTGCCGGCAATGTTCTGATAGACCACCGGCTTCTGCAGCTCTACTTCGCCACCTGCAACGCTTACCAGCACGCCGCCTTGCGCGCTCATGCGCAATTTCTTCGCGCCCCGCAGGTTCATCCGGATGACGTTCGGATCAGCACCCGGCGCGACCACGAAATCGTATTCCAGCTTGCGCTGGTTCCCGTAAAACACCAGATCCACGCCAGGATAGATCTCCGTATATTTAACCCGGGCGAACGTGGGGACATTGCGATGCCACTTTTTCGCGTCATTGCCGATGTAATAGTTCACCACGCCGGGAAGCTGCTCGGTTCCGGCAATCTGCGGGCCGGGATTAGCGCCTTCAAATTGCATGCGCAACGCCGTGGTGGTCGTCGCTGCGGCACGTCGCAGGTCGCTCAGCGCTTTCAGTGACTGCGCGCGGTGCCGCGGAGAGAGATCGAAATGTTTGGAATGGCGCAATGCCACCACCGCTTCCTGCGGCGTCAGAAACAGGTCGAATTGCGAGCCGTGAGAAACGTACCGTACTTCCTGCGCGGTCTGACCCTGGTTTTCGATAAAGCTAAGTGGGAGTTTGCCGTAGGATTCCAGCAATTTGGGACTGCTCGCGCTCGTCCGAGCGGACGTCGCTGCCTCAAATTTACTAGGCGCGTTATGGTGAAAGAAGTTTTGTGAACCAGGCAAACCTGCAAAGAACAAAAAGCTACCAACCATCAGCACTACTGCGGCAGACGCAACGGCTTTGACTCCTGCACCGCGAATTTTCATTGTCCGTTCCTCCTCAGTCTTCGGTCCCCCGTTTCGTCCCGCGCGAACTCCGAGTTTCGCGATATCGGACGAGTCATTGCCGTACAGGACTTTGCCGGACCGTTCCTGTGGGACAGGCACAGGTCGCGGAGTCAGAACGTGCACTGATTTACTGGTTCGGGACACCCCGTTCGAAATGATGCTAGCACAGTGTTTTTCGCGAAAGCGCAGGACTTGACCGTAAGGAATTGCAGCTGTGGCGTATTAGATAACGCAATGAGATGCTAGGAAATCAGCTCTTCGGCAGGGATGCCAGGGATTCGAGTGGGGAGTGTTCGAGCGACCGAAAATCCTCGCGGATACAGTCACACAGCTGCCCCAGCCGCGCGGGATCTTCATGGGGCGACAGTACCCGGATGGGCACACTGGCAACCAGGCGGTCGAGTACCGCGAATTCCTCAGCACGCATGGCGCGATCGAGCAGATTGTTCGCGTAGGTGTTAGCCAGCAACGAAACCAGGGAACTTTGTCCTCGGGCAGCCTGAACGCTTGGCGCCGGGTCCGGTCCGCGAGCAGAAAAAAGATAGACGGCGCCGAGCGGCAGTGCGCGCGGTTCAAAGCGCGTGCCAGCGGTTCCTAGTGAGAGCCGGCGCTTGTCCCACTCCGGCGAGATTCGCGGAAGCGGCTCCCCCGCACCATAAAGCATTTTCACGGAGTCGGGCCACAGGCAAAGGTGCGGATAGGCCGGCAACACGCGAAAGAATTGCTCCGGCGCAACCGCCTGCGGTACCTGGGAGTTTGCGGCACGGTGCGCTGGCGTCACCGGCAAAGCAGACGCGCTCCCGGGGGACGCGAGTGCCACGATGTCGTCAGACAGGACCGCATGCCCCTGTTTGGCAAACGCCGCTGCGGTTGTAGATTTCCCCGCCCCTTCCGCACCGACGAAGACGACGCCCCAATTGTCGATAACCACGGCACTGGCATGCAAACAAGTCACTCCACGCAATCGCAGCAACAGTCCGAAGACCGGGCCGAGTAGATAGCACAGGGCGTTTTCGAGTGTTAAGTGCTCCGGCCAAATGGCCCATAATTGCTCTCGGGAGCGATCCAGCCAAAACCGCGTGCCGTCGCAGTAGTCCAGGCGCAGATAAGTTTCGTCGGCGGCTTTCCAAATACGCAACACGGGTTTTTCATTCTCGTCGAGATACGCACTTGCATAAACGAGTTCTTTCTCTCGTGGAAAAATCTCGGCGTCCGAATACGGCGCGACGCCCAGATGGAATTTGACGTCGTGCGATTTCGTTCCCGGGGAACGTGCGGCATAGAACCTGTGTTTGTGGACATCCGGGGAATCAGCGAGCGGAACTCCAGGAAGGGCTAAATTGGAGTGGATGTCTAAACCGAAAACGGTGTAGGAAAAATACAAGGTGGTAATTTTGAAGTCTGATCGTGCAACATTTACCGAGCCGCGAAATATTTCTTATGCCTTCTTTGCGTCCAAAACGGAGAGTGTTCGAACCACATTTCAATTGCCGCACGCACCTTTAAATGTGCGTAAGGTTGCGCGGGGCAATGCCTTTATCCGGGTGCCCGTGGCGTCCAACTTTCTGGGTCAGTTCCCGCACCGTGCCATAAACCGTTAACTTAGGTTCCGAATAGGGTTTCTTGGGTCCCGGTGCTACCGTTTTCGCCATCCCCAGCCTCCGCTTTCAGTTATACCGAACTCTTCGAACCGACTGCAACCAGAACTTGAAGCAATAGGGCCGGGCACTTTGGCTTAGCTGCTCGGACCCCATCTTAGCATGCAGCGGCGTTAGCGACGAAGGACTGATATATCGACTAACCTCTTCGTTCTCAGACCGCCCACCCGCCTCTCCCTCCGCCATACGCGGGCCGGACTTACGTAGTTCGTCAAGGAAGGGATCACCCGTGAATGGGGTCTTCGGCCGGAGTCTTGTAGCGTCCAGCACGCGACCTGCCATCGCCTCGCGCAGGATCGCTTTTTCAAAAAACCACGGAAATGGCGGAATCGCGAGGAGATATTCGACAACCCGTAAATCCATGAATGGATACCGCACCTCTACGGCACACCTCGTGACCCCGCAATTTTCCAGTTCGAAAAAGCGCGTCCATTGCGGCAAATACAGCGAGGCCTGCGCGATTGGATGTATCGGATGCCTATTTGGAGGCGTGGGCAATGGCTGACCCGCCTTCCATCGCGCGAGGAGGTCGAATCGCTCCGCAAAGTCCGCGGCAATCCACTTCGGGAATGCCTTACTTGAAACCCCGGCGCGCGCAAAAAGTCCGATCGCGCGGCTGCGAATTCCTTTCCACGGAAATGGCCTGCGCCAGACATATCCCGCCACGTCCCTGGCCATACGCCGGTAACCTTCTCTTTTTCGGAGGTCCGCCACATACGGCCACATCTCAAAGTGCATCAAGTTATCGCTACCCTCGCCCGAAAGCAGCACTCGACAATCACGAGAAATCTGTCGAAAGGAAGCCGGCAAGCTTGCGAACATCGGATCGTCCACCGGTTCCGGAGATATAGGCGCGTCCCCGTCGAATCCAGCAAACGGCCGCACACCGTCCATCGCCATGAATTGCCACGGGATACCTAGAGCCACTGCCAACTGTTCCGCGGAAGCACGGTCGCGGCGATCGCTACTCTGTTCTTGGCCTATGGTATAAGCGCGGATTTTCGTGCCCCGCCGCGCTTCCGCGCACACCTGTTTGCCGGTAGCCGCAACTGCTGCAGAGTCCAGCCCGCCGCTTAACAAAATACCAATATGCTCAGCATCGAGCCGTTCGTCCATGGCGGCATCAAACACGGACCGAAAATGTTCGACATATTCTCCCGCGCGAGAGTACCGGATGCACCCATGACTAGGCACATCCCAGTAACGCCGCAGCTGCATTTCTTTACGCGATACCATCAGGGCATGTCCCGGCGGCAACCGCTGGACATCGCGAAACGTGGTCGTCGCGTTATCGCAGTTCAGCCCGAACAATAGAAAATCCCCAACCGCGGACTCGTTCAGCTCTCCGGATGTGCGGGGATGCGCCAGCAGGGCTTCGAGAGTATTCGAGAAAAGAAACAAGTCCTCATACATCGCATAATAAAAGGGCTTGATGCCAAAATGATCGCGCGCGCAAAAGAGCGTCGCGTTTTTTTCGTCCCAAAGCGCAAACGCAAAGTCGCCGCGCAAACGATGCACACACTCCGCGCCCCAAGCGGCATAGGCATGAAGAATAAGTCGTGCATCGGAAGCGGTCTGAGAAACCCCGTGGCCGGCGGCCAATAGTTCCGCACGAAGTTCCCCGCGGACGTCCAGGCGAACATCCGCGGTAATACAAAGCTGCGGTTCAGTGAGCTGCGCAGGCTGCGACTCGGCTTCCGTCACCACCCCGCTCATCGCACCGCACGTAAACAAAAGCGTGTGACCGAACCCTACCGCTCCCGAACTCCAGGTGTTCAGCGCGTCCGGACCGCGATACTGCAGCAACGCCGTCAGTCTCTGCAATTGGGCAACGTCTACCGGCGCGCCATCGCGCTCGAAGATGCCGACAATTCCACTCAATCCGGCAAACTCTCCATCACGGCAGCTCCCTCAAACGGACGAAAATGTACATGCACACCTTGGTCTTCGTCGAGCGCAACGTTCATGCACTCGACCCACGCGTGCGCTTCGAGCCGCTCCGCCTGTTTGCGAGCGCCAAATCGAATCTTGGCGGCAATGCCGCGTCTGCGCAGAACGAACCACAGTGCCGTCGACTGCTCCAAGCAATTGGTGCGAATAAGAAGATGGCGAGCCGCCACGGAATGCGAGCGCGCCGTCGCTCGCGCCTGCGAGAGCAAATCCCCTGCATTCGATGGACTTATGTTCGATGGAATGGATGCTGCCGGCAAGGTCGGTACGAATCCGGACAGCGCATTTTTCCAGCGTCGAAATCCCAGAACCCGCATAGCGATCCACGTGGCGCAGAGCCAGAATGCCGCGTCGACCACCGCCAAACGCTCGCCGGAATCTAACCGCCAGAATCGATGCCAGGTGCTGATCATCTTCGCACGCCGTTCCCGGAGCAACCGGAGATCGCTCAAGGGCATGCAAAGACTTTACTACAAGGAGAATCGCTAGTCGCGGAACGCAAAAAAAATACGTCGCTGCGTTTGCGTGAGTCGCTTTCGATTACGGTAAAGTCACGGCCGGTCTGGACTTTCGAATGCCTTGTAAATGGGAATCGCGGTAATGACCCCTACCGCAACAAACGCAACCTCTAAAAAGTGTCCTTCGCCAGTAACGAACGGCGGCTTCATTCCGCGTTGCGCAACGGGGGCGGCACAGCCCACATGATTGTGATGACGATGATAATTCTCGTCCTCCGGCGAAATCGTAGCGTCTTTCAGTCCATCCACCGAGTGTTCCGGCACCACGCGGTAAGAATGCGACTGTTTCACGCTGCGCTTTTCCGCTCCCGCCGTCACATCCAGCAATCCTGTGGTTGTTGACACCACCAACTCGCACGTCGATTTAATGCTCACCTCACCCAGCACCGGGCGGTTCTGTCCGGGAACAACGCGCACGTCTGAAGCATAAATTTCAAAACTTTCCGTGGTGCTGTTGTTCGCCACCAGAATCGACCCACGACGCAGTTCCGCGATGGCCCCGTCTTTCCCCGGATAAAACGCCGCGGTGCTGTCGCCCAGCAACTCGTAAGTTGTTTGTCCAACGCGCACCTTGATGCGGCCGTCGGAATCCGTGCTCAGAATATCACCGAGAAACAGCGACGCGCCCGCGCTGACCGGCGACGAACCGATATGCGCACCTTCCGATTCGAGCACCATGCCCAGCGCCTTAACCTGTCCCGCGTTCGCCGGAGCAAAAGCCAAACTCGAAATTGCCGCTGCTGCCACTATCATTTTCTTGAGAAAAGCCATTTTGTTTTCCCTCTTTGCTGCCGTCCCCGGCACGATTTTTTCGATTACCCTCACCTAGAAATTCCCCGCCTTACATTCGCAGCCGCAGGCGCTGCTTCCATTTGCAGTTGCATCAGTGGATCCCCAAACAAAATCCATGTCCGCCGCACATCCGCATCGGTAACGCCAGACTTCGCCTGCAATGCACCTTGTCCCAGCGCAAGCGTGGGATTGCCTTTCAGTAATCCCAGCAGTGCCTGATCCATCGTTGCTTGCCCCGGGGCATTGGTGAATCCCGAAGAGGCCCACACCGCTACCGCGCCGCCGCTCGGAGCCAGCAACAAAGACTCCGCAAGGCTTTGCGCGTAGACATCCTGGAAAAATCCGTTCAGGCAATCCATCAGCACGAAAAATGGCAAACGATCGCCGTTCGTCAACGCTGCAGCAGTGCCGTCATCAAACAGGTCTGAAAAGGACCATTGCTCTTCGGCGCCGTGCCCGGTGTAGTTGACCAGCAGCGCTCCGTTGTTCAGGGCATCGAGAATCTGTTGGCGTGCGGTGTTCACGTCCAAGCCATCGGCATAAATTTTCTTGGTCACGAGCGACGCCGGAATATTCGTGGCCGCAAAGTCCGCTTCATTCGTGAAATTCACATCTACGTTCTGATCAGCAATCAGCAACACCTGTTTGTTCCAGGGTCCCGCGGAACTTCCGCTTTCGTAAGTCACGATCTTCGAGACGACCAGCGCCGCCTCGGCCGTTGTGCGTACCGGTAATCTGCCTGTCGGAATGGTTGCAAATCCCGTCTGCGCGAAATCGCTAAGCCAGTCATCGGACGCCGTCTTGAACGCCTGCGTCTCGATCATCCGTGTGGGAACAAAATCGAAATTTCCAAATCCTAGATAGTTGCGCGGGTCGAGCGACGCGTCTCCCACCAGCAGCACGGCCTCTGGCTTATGCGCCGGCTGGGCCGCCAGTTGTTGCAAATAGTCGCGCAGCGCGTAGGGCGTACGTTCGCCATAATTAAACGCGTCGTACAACTCGTCCGTGGTTACTATGGTCACCGCGTGTCCCTGCGACTCATGCAAGGCCACCAGCGGCGTGAGACTCGCTACAAAGTCCGGATGACTGATGATCACCAGCCCAGCGCGCTGCTGTCGTTGCTGCATCGTGTCTGCCGCGTGATACGTCAGCGACGCGGGCGCTGAAATTTGTTGGTCACTGAAAAACAGCAATGTTCGGTTCGCCGCTCCAGCGCTCGGTACCGCGACGTTGATTGCGTAGCTGCCTCGCTCGGCGCTCACCGACCCGTGCAACACCGTGATCGCTTCCGGATCCGTGATATCCGCAACAAATATCTGCCCCGAACTAAATCCACTCACCTCGAGGCTCGCGCCGGACGGCGCACCTGCCTTTAGCCAGTCGCCATCCGCGGCGTACAAATGCGGATAGTGCAAGTACACGGACTGGACCACGCTCACGTCGTTGTCGCCCTCTAGCGCCGTCAACGTCACCGCGTTCACGCCGTCCTCGAGCAGCGTGGAATTGATCGTAAATGTGTTGGTTACATTCACCTGATTGCTGAAATCCATTTCACCAATCGGCGCGCCATTGAATGCCACCGACACGCGATGCAGCTGTTGATCCGTCGCGCCCTGCAGCGTGATGTCCACGCTCGTTGGCAAGGAAGAGTTCGCGTCGCTGTGCGCCACCGTCAGCGTTTCATCCACCGGCTGCGAGGTGACTGCGTCACCAAAAAAGTTGTCTTGATCCTCGCCATTCAGCAGCGTCGCAAAATAAGTTGTGCGGTCTTCGTGCACCACGGTCGCGAGGAAGCTCTGTGCGCTGCTCGCGCCAGAACTTGCCGCAGGAATTTGCGCCATGTGCTTTCCCGGGCGCGTCCCGCGGATCAGCCAGTACACCCGGGTATCTGAAAATGGCGTGTCGATTCCCGTCCCGTAAAACTCGATCCCCTCAAGCGGGCCCAATGCCGAGCCATACTGCATTTTCACGAGCAGCGGTTGTTCAATTCCTTCCGCATACAATTGCAAAAATTGCGGTTCCCATCCCGGGTTGAAACCCGCTGCGATCATCTGTTGCCGCGAAATGTGATACCAACCTTCGCTTTGCACGCCAATCTTCAATGCCGGCACCAGATCAAGCGTTTCGCGATACTGCCCGAGCGTAATCTTTGGCGCGGGCGGGGGCGGTGCCTTCAGAACGCGCTGCGGCGCCGCTGCGGGCTTCGTCATCACTTGATTCAGCTGCGTTAGCAACACCGCGTTCGTCACTGCCGGCTTCGCTTGCTGAATGTCCGCCACGCTCTTTACCACGGCATTTTCTTGCCCGTCAGGGCTCGCCAGTCCGTGACTCGTGCGCGTACCATTCAGGTCCACATCTTCCAAAACATAGGAAGACCCGGCGTTTCCTTGTGGATCGATCCAGGCGTACGTCTTGGCCGCGTGTTGCGGTCTCCCCCCGCGAATGAGCAACGCGGCTCCCGCGATAATCGACGGATTCACGCGATGCCGCCCTTGCGCGTCCTCGCGGTATACGTTGAATCCCAGGTTGCGAATTTCTTCCTGCGTGTGCCACTCGAGCAGCACTCCGCCTTCCGGCCGCGCGATGGCTCGGAACGATGAGAGTTGTACCGCCGTCGGCGACTGGATGGTTGAGTTCGCCGTCGAAGAATTATTTGTGGTGTCCGGGTCTGAAGTCGTCGCTGATTCCGTCGCGGTGTTGCACACCGTGTACGGAATGCCATTCACGGTATTGCACGGAATGCCGCCACCACTGTACGTCGCGGCATTCACGTTGATGGTAATCAGCACCTGCTCGCCCACGCTCATCGTGCCAATCGTGCAGTTCACCGTGCCGCCGCTCTGCGTGCATGTACCCTGCGTCGCGGAAACATTTGTGAAGGTCACCGCCGATGGCAACGGATCAGAAACCGCCACACCCTGCGCGACCGCGGGACCGTTATTGGTTACTTCGAGCGTGTACGTAAGATTGGTGTTCTGGTCGACGGGTTCCGGTGACGCCGTCTTCACGATCGAAACATCCGCCTGCGTTGCCGATGTCACCGTGGTCATAGACGTCGCGGTGTTGTTCGCAAGATATGGATCGCTCGCCGTCGGCCCGATGTTCGCGGTGTTGGTGATTACCGTGCCAGGCGGATTCGTCGCGCTCGCTTGCACCACGATCGGAAATGTGGCCGTTCCGCCCGGGGCAAACGTCGCGTCCGTGCAGGTGATCGTTCCCGTAGCCCCAGCAGCAGGCGTGGTGCAACTCCAACCTGCTGGCGGCACCAGCGAGACAAATGTCGTATTGCCATTAATCCCGGTTGGCACGGCATCCGTAAACGACGCGCTCACCGTTGCCGGCCCATTATTGGTAACCACTTCCGTGAACGTGACGTTGTTCCCGCCTAGTACCGGATTCGGAGACGCCGCGCTGGTCACCGCTAGGTCTGCTTGCGTCGCGCCCGCCACAATCACGTTGGCCGTCGCCGACGCCGCGGTTGGATTTGGATTAGGAATTGCTGAATTGGCGTTCGCGGTATTCGAAATGATCGTTCCGTTCGCCACGCCGGTGCTCGGTACCTTCACGACCAGCGTGAACGTTGCGCTCCCGCCGCTCGCCAGCGACGCGAGTGTGCACGCAATATTTCCTGTGCCACCCACTGGCGGGGCCGAGCAACTCCATCCCGCCGCTCCAACTGAGACAAATGTCGTATTCGTGGGAACCGTGTCGTACATCCCCACTGGCGCTGCGGCCGCGGGCCCGTTGTTGGTCATCACCAGCGTGTACGTAATGTTCGACCCGGCGACCACCGTCGGCGCTGCGGTCTTCGTCAGCGTCAGATACGCGGACGACACATTTCCAACCACCGTTATTGCCGTTGCGGAATTGTTTGCAAGATTTGGGTCGTTCGTGCCAGAGGTAATATTCGCGGTGTCCACAATCTGCGTGCCGAACGTGGTGCCGGCATTCACCTGCGTCACGATCGTGAAGGTTCCCGTGCCGCCTGCTCCGGTCGGCATGTCCGCGTTCGTGCAGTTGATGGCTCCCGTCGAGAGAATCGATGCATTCGAGTTGCAGCTCCATCCCGCGGGAGCGCTAATCGATAGAAAGGTTGTATTCGCGGGAACCGCTTCGCTGAACACGGCATTCAACGCGTCCTGCGGCCCCGCGTTGCTCACCATCTGCGTGTAAGTAATGTCGCTCCCGGCGGCAATGGGATTTGGCGCTGCCGCATTGGTGACCGAAACGTCTGCGCCGGCGCAATACGCGCCAGACTGCGTTCCAGGAGTTTCCGTGATCACGAGGTTCGTTGCGCTCACACCAGCCGCGCCGGGCGTCGCCCCGTAAGAATCCTGTACGGTGTTCGTGTAACCGTTGGCCCCGCCACTTACGCTCATCGACCCCGGAGTTCCGGACAGCAAAATGACGCCACCGCCGCCACCACCACCCGAGCCGTGGCGGTTGCCAGGAAAAGTGGTCGGAGCTTTCGTGGACCACGCGAGGCCACCGTTGCCGCCAGAAGCGTTTACCGTCAAGCCGGCCAACGAACCGCTGTTCGAAAAGAAGAGGATCGTGCCGCCCGCTCCGCCGCCGCCGGTGCTGTCGTTCAGGGTATTGAGCGTGGTCTGACCGTTCGAGGTGATCGTTCCCGTACCAGCCACCGAACCCGTGTGAACGATAATGATTCCGCCGCCAAACCCTCCGCTGCTGAAGACGCCGGTGCACGTTGCACCGCAGTCGGCTCCGCTACCGCCGCCCGCGATGTAGTAGGAACCATTGTTCGTAGTGCCTGCTCCTCCGCCGCCGCCCATCACAATCGCGCTCGTCGATGCCGGAAACGCCGCGCCGCCAAATCCGCCATCTGTCGAGTTCAGCGCCGTAAAACTGTTCCAGCCGTAACCTCCCAGGCCACCCGCTCCGCCGTTACCGCCCGCTCCGCCTCCGGAATTCTTGTCGTTTTTTGGTGGATCACCGTCCGTACCGCCCCCTCCCGCATTGCCCGGCGCGCCGCGCGCAAAGCTGCCGTTCGGGAGTCCCTCAAGGGTCGCTTGGTTGGTGTTAATTGCGGTTGAAGAATTGATGATCGTGCCGACCGCCGGCGCTATCCAATGCGGTGTTCCCGCTATCCCTTCGCCTTTCGATGAGTTCGTGCCGCTTCCGGCAGGTGGATCAAGCTGCCCAGGACCAAGGGCTGGCAACGCCGCGGGCGAATTCGTCACATAATCTGTGTTTAGCGCGGCTGCGGCGGTTCCTGCCAGAGTGATCCCGCCACCACCGCGAAATCCTAACGCATCGGCCGCAACGGTCCCGCCGAGAGTGAGCTGCGATGCGACGTCGATTGCCAAGACGCCGCCCACCGAACCATTCCAGGCGAGCGGTACCAGCGACGAACTCAGCGTTGCCGACGTATATTGCGGCACGCGGATTACTTGATAGGTTTGTTGGCCAGCCGTTCCGCTATCGCCGGCCTCCACGTAGGTATTCAACGTTCCGTTATTGGCGCCCGTGCCTTGAAAGGTCAGCACTCCTCCGCCAGCCGGCACCGGGCTCGTTGCCGTTACGTATTCAAACTGGCCCGAGCTCTCTAAGTTTGACGAACCTGTCGCCGGGTCGCCTGGCGACCCATCGCCATACAAAGATGTATTCGTGCTGTTGATCGCGGCGTCTTGCATTTGCATGATCAACAGCAAATCGCCAACACCAATCGGTGTCGCCGCACCGGAGGCCGCGCCCAGCGTAACGCTCGGCGCCGCACCCGCTGTCAGTGTCCCCGTCCCAGGATAGTAAGTGTTCACCACTCCGCTCAACGCGCCACCCGCTCCATCTTTGCCCGGCGTCGCGCAGACGAGCGGCTGCACCACGGTTATGACCGTCGCGCTATTGTTCGTTGACACTGGATCCGTAGTGGTCGAGCTGATCGTCGCGGTGTTAGAGACGGGACCCGCTGCCGATGGCGCCGTCACCGCAATCGTAATGGTTGCGGACGCGCCCTCCGCCAGCGTGCCCGTAAGCGCGCAAGTGACCGTAATCGGTGTCGGCGGCGGGGTCGTTTCCGTACACGTCCATCCCGCCGGACCGCTCGCCGACAAAAATGCCGTCCCCGAAGGAATGGTATCCACAACCTTGACCGTCGCTGCGCTCGCCTGACCAAGGTTCTGCACTTCAATGGTGTACGTCAGCGTGGAAAACAGAAACACCGGCGTAGGCGCGGCCGTCATCGAGAGCGCCAAATCTGCCTGCGTAGCCGACTCGACGAGCACCGTGGTGATACTCGTGTTATTGCTGGGCACCGGGTCGATCGTCTGCGACGTGACCGTGGCGGAGTTCAGAATGGTCGTGCCATAAGCTGTTGCGGCGTTCACCTTGAGCACGAAAACAATCGCGTCCGCGGAGGTATTCGCTCCGCCGGCTAAAGCTGGCGTGTACGTGCAGATGATCGGACCCGTTCCGCCCGCAGCGGGATTCACGCAAGTCCAATTCGCGTCAGCGGTAATACTAACCAGCGTAGTATTCGGCGGCGTCTGCTGATAAATCACCAGCGTCCCCGCGGGCACGGTGGCAGGCCCATTGTTGGTCGCGATTTCCGTGTACGTGAAATTAACGCCCGTATCGACCACGGAAACTGAGGTGGTCTGCGACATCGTCAGGTCCGCGGCCGCCACCGTCGCCATGCTGCTCGCGGTATTGTTCGCAGGACTCGGATCGAAGGTCGTTGATGTGACGGTCGCCGAACCAGTAATCACCGTCCCCAAGGGCGTCGCGGCCGTCACGGTCACCATGATCGTGATCGTCGCCGTCCCCGCGTTCGCCAAATTGGCCGCCGCCGTGCACGTCTCCGTGCCCGTCGCTCCCGCCGCGAGCCCGGCACAGGTGTAACCTGCCCCGCTCGCGCTCGCAAACGTGGTATTCGCGGGCGTCGCAAATGTGAGCACCGGAGCCGCCGCCGTGGCTGGGCCGTTGTTGGTGATGACATTGATGTAGGTAATCGTATTTCCTGGCCCCACACTCGTGGGCGAGTCCGATTGCGTCAGCGAGAGATCCGCGATCGTCACCGTAGAGGTGCTCGTACCGGTATTATTCGCGGCACTCGGATCATAGGTCGTCGAGCTGACCGTCGCCGATCCCGTGATCACCGTTCCATTCGTCACCGTACCGTTCACCGCCACCACGATTGTGATCGTCGAGGTGCCACTGATCGCCAGCGGCCCGGTAGCGGTACACGTTTCCGTGCCCGTCGCTCCCGCCGCGAGCCCGCTACACGTGTAGCCCACCCCGCTCGCGCTCGTAAACGTAGTGTTCAAGGGCGTCGCAAACGTCACGACCGGAGCCGCCGCCGTGCTTCCCCCCGTCGCATCGTTGAGGTTGGTAATCGTATTCGTGAAGGTGATCGATTGCCCCGGACCAACCGAAGCCGGTGCCGCCGCCTGCGTCAGGCTGAGGTCCGCGCTGATCACCGTCACGGTGCTCGTAATATTTGTGGTGACCGTATAGTCCGCCACGGGAGTCACCGTGGGCTGGTAATTGGCGCTTAAAACCGTTTGTCCAGGCGTGCCTAGGGCCACCTGCACGGTTACCGTCAGCGTTGCGGTGCCGTTTGCAGGGAAGGTGGTCGTGTCCGTGCACACCACGCTGGTCGTTCCGCCTACGGCTCCCGTTGTGCAGTTAAAGCCGGCTGGTTTCACAAAAGACAGGTACGTCGTGTTCGTCGGTATCGGCTGCGTGAATACCGGCATGTGCGTCGACGCCGTGTTGTTCGTGTTCACCATCACATCGGTGTACGTCACCTGCCCACCGGGACTAACTGTGGTAACCGACGGCGTTTGCGTAACCGTGATGGGCACGGTGTTGGCCTGCGCTGGCGCGGCTCCGGCAAGCAGTTGCCACAGGATAATCGCCGGCACGATTCCAAAAAGTCCGCCCGTTAATTTCCGGCGCCCGCCTAACCAAACTCTTCGCAAGAAGGTCCGAGCAGCCTGTACCGTCCGGCTCCATGGCCGTTCGAGCGAACTCTCTTTGTCTCTCCGCGCCACTGCCACCACTCTTCCCAAAATCTCTTGTTCGGCGGCGTCTTCCGCCTGCCCCGCGTCGCCCCGCGTAATCGCCGCGTTCCCGGCGATCTTTCGAATCAAGCGATGCACACGAAATCCTTCTCCGCCCCGCGCCAACACCACTTCCCCGCGCGCCACGTTTCCTTCGCGCGCCGCCTCCACGACCACTTGATCTCCCGGCAAAATATTCGGCCGCATGCTTTCGCCCCGCGCCGTAAACCTCAGCCGCAAACCCAGCTGAAACAGCTCGTCGCACACCACCGCAAATTGCGCGGAATCCTTGCGTACCACCGGCTCGCTATTTTTCTTCGCCCGAGGCCTAATCTCGCGCATTGCGAATGGCCTCCACGGCGCTCTCGTTCGGCACAAAGCGAAACGTGTCGCACGGCACTTCTCGACAAACCTGTTCGATAAACTGCAGCACAAAGCTCAGCGCTTCCCCGCAATGCCGCGGCACAAAACTCCGCGCAAAAATTTCCGCCGTCGCCAGGCTGCGCGGCATGGTCACCAACTCATTCGTGGGCCACTGCTCGAGCACGTACACATGCGTCAACAGCGCCGAGTCCGGCGACGCGATGCCCGCATCTCCGTGCCACGGCGTCCCGTGCATCCACAGTTGGCCGCCACTTCTGCGCAAAATAATTCGGTCGTCGCTCAAAATCCGCACGCCCTTCTGCTTTTGCCACAATCGCGCGCTCGTGCTCTTCCCCGCTCCCGAGTGCCCCAGGAATAAATGCCCGCGCCCCGCTTCATCCACCAGCCCGAGGGCATGCACTTCCAGTCCTTTTCCGCTTGCTAGGTGATGAATCATCAGCACTTCGTCGAGCGGATACTCCATCGGGTACATGGCGTGCGTTTCGCTAAAAAATTTGCGCGACAAGGAAACTTCCCCATTCTGAAATTCCCCGTCAAACCACGCCGACTTGTACGGCGTCTCAACGCGCTGCGGCCGCAGAAAATTCAGCCGAAATCCGCCATCCTCCGCAAACAGCGTCCACAATCCTCCAGACGCAAACAGCGGCTTCTGCTGCGGCACGCGCAATTCCGCAACCAGCGACACCTCGATCTTTACGTCGCATTCCGCGCTGTCCACCGCAAATTCCCGCAACGAACCATCGAGCTTCATGCGCAATCCATCCGTCGCGCGCATGCCAAACGTGATTCCGCCAATGCCATAAGCCAATCGTCGAACGCGTGTGGCGCGCCGCGCGGCGAAATGCGTGGTTGCGAATTGGGTTTGCGTAGAGGACATCGCTCGATCGTCAATTCTCAAGAGCCTGGCGTTCGGCACGGACCCGTCACCGGCCGGCACGACGCAGACACCGCTCCCGCGGAACCAGAAACTTTGCAGTGGCCCAGCACCGCCTCCGCTGGCCGCAGCGAAACGCGCAGCACCTTCGGCGCTTCGTAGGCTTCCGCCTTCGGCGCTTCCGCAGTTTCCGCTTCGTTCTTTTCAAACCAATCCATTTCGGAGCTTCTTTCTTCACTCGCGACGCAAAATCACCGTCGCTTCGCCATCCCTAATGCGAACTGCAGGAATGGCAAGCCGCCCGCGCGGTCGAACTCTGCAAAATATTCAGCACTGCCGGAGCCGCCTTGCGCTCCAGCCACTCCCGGGAATCTCCTGCTTGCCCTTGAATCCGCTTTGCCGAAGCCAGCAACTCCGCGTGCTGCCCGGCGTCCTTGCAGCTCGCGCACTCTCCGTGCTCGGGCACGGCAAATCCCAGTGCATACGCTCGCAAATGTGCCACCTGGCACAAAAATTCCACCGGCGCCTCGGGATCCCCGTTTTCGAGTTCCCCATTCGCCGGACACATGCTGCACAAAGATTGAATCTGGCAACGGTCGCAAATCGTGGGCCGCGTTTTCTTCTGCGCGCGAATTTCCGCGAGCCGCCCTTCCCACCCTTCGCGAAAACTACCTTCGCGAATGTTGTAGCCCTGCTGGTGCGAAATCACGCAAATGGTCATCGTTCCCGTCGGATCCACCGCGCAACCGTTCACCCCGCCGCCACAAAAATAGCGTGTCGCATCCCTGCCCACTTCTTTCACGCCTACTGCCAAATCCTCTTCCGCTAGCTTGCGGTAATCGTTTTTCCGGCGCGTATCGTAAAACTCGAGCGCTACCGCTTCTTCCGGCGACAACCGGACTGCGAGCGGGCTCTGCGAGCAATCAATCCGCGGATTCACCAGCGGATCGAACTTGAACTCCACGCCCCGGCCCTCCGCATAGCGCTTCATCTCGTACACTTCGTGCTGATTGATGCTCGTCGGCACGGTCTTCAATTTCAGCGGCAACTTGCGCTCCAGCAGCAAATCAATCGCCCGCATGCAGCGGTCAAACGATCCGCGCACCTGCGTCAACGCCTCGTAGGTTTCCCGCGTGGCTCCGTACATCGTGATCTCAATCGAAAACGGCGGATATTTCGCCAGGTGATCCGCAATGCGTTCGTTAATCAAAATTCCATTCGTAAACAGCGTGATCAGAAATCCGCGCTTTTTCGCTTCCGTGTAAATCTCCAGAAAATCCTTCCGCGCGAAAATCTCTCCGCCGGAATACAAAATCCACATGCTTCCCGCAGCCACCAGCTCATCGAGCAGCGCCACGTGCTCCGCCAGCGTCATCTCCCCGAGCCGCGCTTCCTGGTCTCCCATCGGCAGATTGTTGTAGCAATGCAGGCAATCGAGCGGGCACCGCCGCGTCATCTCGATCGACACCTCTACCGGCGTGCGCTTACCCTGAAAGCGCTCGTGCAGGACTTCGCTGAACTCCGCGTATTCGACCGTTTGCAAACTCGCCTCTATCGTTCCGCTTCTCTTGCCGCAACCCGTTCCGCTACGCCGTCCGAACCAGCCCGGCCTCGCACAGCTCCACGAGAAAATTCTGCACATCCACTCGCGCCGTCTCGCGTTCGACGGCAAACCGTCCCGCCACGAGCTCGGCTAATTCCCCCTCGCTCCGCTGCTCAGCGAGCAAGCTCCACAGCCAACTTCCCATCCCGTTAAAGGTAAAAATAGAATCGAGATCGCCGACCCCGCGGCAAATCGGCACCACCACGGTTTCGCCCGCGATCTCCCGCGACACAATCTCGGTGCTGCGTTGGAATTTCACCTCATCAGTGTGGGGTGGCCTTCCGCTGTCCGCATATGGTACTGTAGGTTCTAAGAGTTCTAGAGCTGGCATGCCTCTAGTGTTACCTGCTGGAACACCCCCTGTCACTGTTTTGGAACTCCCCTGTTTCCTTTCAGTACAGAACCTTAACGACATCTCATCAAAACCCGCCTTATTGGCCCCTTCCGTGACCCTCAAAACAGCCCTAATCTCCCCATTTTTTGCCCTTATTTCACATCACTTGCCACGCCAAGTGGCTGCGATATAAGTAGTTATCATTACGACGCACGGCACAAAAACAGCACGAATTCCGCTCCCTGGCCGAGGAGACACCCGACTGCCCTAACCGCCAGTCGGGAAAGGCGCCGTTCGCTATGTTCGATAACCTACGATTTTTGGGAGCGCGTCCATGCCAAAATGGGAACGCATAAGTGCGGCTTGGCGGAAGTGAAGTTTGGCCGCCGGGCCCGATACTTTAGGTCAAGGCCTCGGCGATGCTCGAGAAAGCCGGTTCTCGGCCGCGACTTTTCCGCGCAATCGCGACCCGTAACTTCTCTAGGGCTCGCAACGTTATTACTAGTTGAGGGTTAGACTCTTTCGATCCAACACGTGACGCACTTTGCCAAGGCTTTGGCAAACCTTCTTCGGCTCGTCACGGGTTGGCAGTCCGAGTGCTCTAAAAGGTTCCTATGTTTCTTCGCACAGTCGAACAGGTTCGCCGAGTTTTTCGTGTGGTCTTTGGCTTCACGTTGCTGCTGGCGGGCGTCGTTATGTTCTTCACGCCCGGCCCCGGCTGGCTCGTCATTCTCTTGGGACTTAGCTTGCTCGCCGCCGAATTTATCTGGGCGCGCCGCCTCATGGACCGCATGAAGCGCGAGGGCGGCCGCGTTCGAGACGTCGTCTGGCGCTATATTCCCTCACGCCCAGCGGTCGCTTTGCCCTCCACCAGTGATAAAGTAGCCGAAGACCAGACTGGACAAGAACCAGCCTGACCGCTCGCGGCGCTTTTGCACTTCCGTCCTTCTATCCATCGATCGCTCGACCTTCGAGGCCGCGAGATCTCGAGTCGCACTTCGGAGTGAACTGATGACCACGGAATGGCGCGGAAAATGGGCACTTGTCACCGGCGCTAGCGCAGGGATCGGCCAAGCCTTGGCCAGCCAACTAGCCTCCGGCGGCACCCATCTCATCCTCACCGCGCGCCGCCTCGATCGCCTCGAATCCTTAGCGAGCGACCTTCGCGCCAAACACCAGATCCGAACCGAAGTCTTCGCCGCAGATCTCGCCCAGCCAACCGCCCCGGAGAAAATATTCGCCTTCACCGAAGAGCGCTCGCTCCCCGTCCATCTGCTCATCAACAACGCAGGCTTTGGCCAGTATGGCGAAGTTCCGAGCGTCGATCCCCAGCGCCTACTAGATATGGTCCAGGTAAATTGCAGCGCCGTAGTGCACCTGACGCGCCTCTACCTTCCCCAGATGCTCGCGCGCAAGAGCGGCGATGTCCTGGTCCTCGCCTCCACCGCATCCTTTCAAGCCGTTCCCTACATCTCGGTTTACGCCGCCACCAAAGCTTTCGATCTGCTCTTCGCCGAAGGCCTCGCCGAGGAAATGCGCCCCCATGGCATCCGCGTCTCGGCCCTCTGCCCCGGATCTACAGAGTCCGAATTCCACGAAGTCGCCGGACAAAATCACTTGCGCTTCGCCGCGGGGCACCGCGAAACCGCCGAAAAAGTCGCCCGCACCGGCCTCGCCGCTCTCGCCGCAGGCAAAAGCAGCGTAATCTCCGGCGCCCGA
>Ga0182024_10002179_pt1 | contig 49201 bp, 40 predicted proteins | sample P32metaG_FD_120480 | JGI IMG/M metagenome (GOLD analysis project Ga0182024, IMG submission 120480) | Permafrost microbial communities from Stordalen Mire, Sweden - P3-2 metaG (Illumina Assembly) | ecosystem: Environmental > Terrestrial > Soil > Wetlands > Permafrost | place: Sweden: Stordalen...
ACTCAAGCGAAAGACGTAGAGTTCGATACCAGAGGGCGGAGCATCGAAATTAGCACTATGCCGCGCGGGCATCAACATTAACTAACCGCATGGCTGCTGGTCATATAGATACCGCTCAATTCATAAGCGGCTCGACCGTCGCAGACGACGATGCCCAGTTGGGCCGCACCAACCGCCCGTTGCAAAGGAGTCTTCGTGGTCAGGCGGATTAAGAAACCACCCCCTGCCGCCACGACGTCTGACCCAAAGGTTGCCGTATAAGTGTCTCTATCCCCGCCGTTTCTTATCGGCGTTCATCGGCGTTCATCGGCGGCCATTATTTATGCCTTTTCTTATCCGTGTTCATCCGTGTGCATCCGTGGCCATTTCCCCGTCAAAACACAGGCTCAGACTCAATCCCAAACCCCTCCGAAAACCCGCTCCCCGCAGTCCGCAATCTCAACACATGCGACCCCGCCTCCAGCCCACGCATCCGGGCATTCACCTGCCACATGCCGGGCTCAGGACGTTCCACGGAAAGCAGCGGCCATGCCGCGCCATCCACAGTCAACTGCACCCTGGAAAGATCGAGCACGTCATCCGAATGCGTGAATCGAGCCGCAAGCGATTCATTCCGATAGCCGCGAAACACGAGGCTCCGATCCATCGTATTCTCTACCCGCACAAATTTCGGCGGCGCGACTTCCTCGCCCAGGGGCACAAACGGCGTGGCTCCGTAACGCCGCTCAGCCCCGAAAGGCAGCATGCGAATCTTTACCTGCTCGCTGAATCCACCCGCCTTCGTTCCCACGCGAACATCGTGATCGCCCGGCGAAATCCCCGGCGGCACCTTCACGTTCACCTGCCAGTAACCCGCTTCGTGATGAACAAGAAAGATCGCCGGGATTCCGTATTCATCGATCTCCACGAGCACATCATCCTTCACGGGCTTCTCATCGCACAGAAACGCCAGGGACATGTATTCATCCTTGCGCGGCTGAAAAACAATATCGTTGTGGCGATTGTTGATCGCGGAACAAAGAAATGGCGGCTTCGTTCCGGCAGCCGTTTTCACCGGCTCCCAACGGCGATGAGCAATCAATCCGCCGCGCCGCGAATCCTCGTACAGAAACTCAGCCCGCGGAAATCCGGCGGAGCGCGTCATCGCGATCAGGCACTGCGTCGTCGGCCCGCACCAGTTATCGATCTGCCCGCCGAGCTCATCGGTTTCGTAAAATTCCATGTGGCACCGCGCCGGATCGGGCGCACTGTCAATCACATAAGACTCAATGAAAGCCACGCCGCGCGTCACCGAACAGACATTCTCGAGCGCCAGCAGTGGATGCCGCAGATGGTAGAACACGCCGAAAAACAAAACATAATCGAAGAACCCGAAGCGTTCCGGCACGATCTCTTCCATGTCAGCCACAACGTATTCGATCTTCGATTCGCGCAGCCGCTTCACCGCGACCAGTTCGTCGTATTCCACGCAGTCGATCGCGACCACCTCCGCGCCGCGCCGCTCGCATTCGAAACTGTTCCAACCCGAAGCCGCGCCAATATCGAGCACGCGTTTCCCGCGCAGATCTTCCGGCAGCGGATAGCGGTCGAGCCGGGCTCTCAGATTCGGAACCGGAATGATGCCAGGAATCACCGTGCCGTCATTCAGTTCCAGACTATGGTACGGCGTGTTACGCGCAAAGGCCTCCGTCTGAAGACGAATCAGGCGCTGAAACTCGGGATTACGCGCTGCGGAATCGACGGCCATGTCAGTTTACGGTGTACAGGTGTTCCCCTCGACCATATTAGCCTTCAGCGAAACTCCCTGCTTCGCCGCAACGCAGTGCTCCACCATCCCAAAACCCTGAATCACATTGTTGCGGATCGTGTTGTCGCGCGTCGCCGCGGGTCGCCCGCCATCGTCGCTCAGATAGATCCCGCTCCGCAAAGCGTCCGGTTGATCGTTGAGCGCATTGCACTTAGCGGAAATTGGTTTCGTTCCGCATTTTTCCAGATTCACATCCAGAAAGCGATTATCCTCAATCCGGTTATGCTCGCCGATCAGAAAAACGCCGCCGTAACCAAACCCCCGAATGGTGTTACGCGCAATCAGAATATTGCTGGACGTCATCCCCGGATCGTGATTGCCAAACAGAATCCCGAAGTGCAGCCCAAGCCACTGCGCCGCCGCGGGCACCGGATTGATGCATTGATTGCCCGTGACTTCGCCATCGTGAAAGCCGTCAAGATCGATGCACTGCCCGGCGACCGAGCGGAACTCGTTGCCAACGTAAAAAGTATGGTCCACATTGCCTGCAGTATCGATCGCCACAGGCGTACCGTACCCCGGAAAATCCACGTACTCCACCGGAAACCCAATCTCCGAACCCTTGTTATTCTCCACGCGAACTCGTGTAGCGTGGCCAATCTGAATCGCATCGCGCCCCACCGTATCGATCAGATTGTCGCGAATCTCGCCATCCGCTTGCCGCGGCGAACGCGCGTAAGAATGCGTCCAGATTGCGGTTCCGGCCACATGGCTGATCGTCGCGTTCCTCACCTCGAACCCACTCGATCCCTCTTCGATCAAAATACCGCCAGTCGTATTGTTATGTCCCTCGCGATTGAGAGTCCCGCAATCCCGGATCGTCACGGAATCGATCAGCGACTTCGCGGTGGCATTCACGATGATCGGAAACGCGCGGATGCGCGAAAAACTCACCCCGCGAATCGTGACGTTCGAACTGTTGCGGATTACGATTCCGTTCCCGGTATAGTAGTCGGCGAACGCCGCTTCTTTCAGCGGCAGATACCAGTCGGATTTCATTTCCGTCCGATTTCCGGTAATCGCGAACCCCGAAAGAGTGACGTTCGAAACGCCATCGGCCTCAATCGCCGCAGTGCCGGCGAAACCAGGATCGAGCACCAGCGTAGTCCCGGCGTTGTTCCCGCGCACGATGAGATTCTTCGCGCCTTTCGGGATAACGAGAGGTCGATCCAGATGGATCTGACCGGCCGGCAGTTGAACAACAGGAGAGCCTCGTTGCAGGACCGCCCGAACCGAGTCCGCGTCGCGGCCCTGTCCGCAACCAGCGGCAAGAAGGAGAAGCAAACTTATTGCAAAGTGTCGCAAATCCGATGTAGGTACACGCTTCAGCTTGTACGGCCGAGCGCAGCTCGGCGGCTCTTCGCTCCTCAGGCAGGCGTCGGAGCCGGCGCAGCAGCGGGCGGTGCCGAAGGCGGCTTTTCCGATTTTTCCTTTGCCGGCTTACTAACCACAGCCTTCACAGGACTGATCAGGATATGGGCATTACGGCCTTCCATCCTCGGCGTGCCATCCACAGCGCCAAACGCCGTCAGATCTTCCGCGAAGCGAAGCAACAGCTTCCGGCCCAGATCCGTATGCGCGATTTCGCGTCCGCGGAACTGCACCACAGCCTTGACGCGATTGCCATCCTGCAGGAAGCGGATCGCATGATTCTTCTTGAAATCGTAATCGTGATCGTCGGTGTTGGGCCGGAACTTCAGCTCCTTCACCTGCACGACGTGCTGCTTTTTCTTCGCGTCGTGCTGCTTCTTCTTCATCTCGTACTGATACTGGCCGTAATCGATCGCCTTCGCCACGGGAGGCACGGCAGTGGGCGACACCAGCACCAGATCGAGACCCAGTTCCTGCGCCTTACGCACGGCAGCCTGCGTTGGCATGATTTCCGAGGTGCCGTCCGGGAAGACCGCGCGCACTTCACGCGCACGAATCGTCTCATTCACATTTTCTCTGCGGCTGGGTTTGCGGGGTGGGAAGTTACGGCCTGGAAGCATGCGTTAAATGGGCTAGATCCCAACATAGCACTATTGTCAGCCGATTTTGCAAGCGGAATGCCGCCGCAGGCCGCGCCCCGCCATGTTTTGGTCGGACCAAAGTACGCGCAAACCCCTGTAAACATTACACTACGGAGCAATTATTGGGTATATACTCTCACTGATAGAAGGATTCACTAAACGACATGCGAAATATCTCCCGTACGGCCAAAATTGCTGCCGGATGCGCTTTATTCACCAGCCTCACCTTTCTTGCGAGCCTCTCTCTGGCTCAGTTTGGACGCGGCGGTGGCTCCTGGAATACCGCCGGGGCCGATGCCCAACGCGACTCCTGGGCGCGCACCGACAGCCGAATTTCCGCCACAAGTATGCCCGGCTTCCAGTTTCTCTGGAAGGTCAAAGTCAATAACGCGACAAAGCAAGCGTATTCGCTTTCCTCGGCTGTGATGGTCGATTCCTACATCGGCTACCGCGGCTTCCGCTCCTACGCGTTCCTCGGCGGCGCATCCAACAACGCCGTCGCGCTCGATACTGACGTCGGCCGCGTCGAATGGTCGCAGAACTTTGGCGCAGCGCCATCAGGCACAGCCGCTTGCCCCGGCGCGATGACCGCCGGCGTAACCAGGCCGACTCCACTTGGCCCTGCGGCAGCTGCGGCAGGTGGACGGGCTGGCGGACGTGGTGCACAGAAAGCAGCGAGTGGTGTGAGTGAACCCAGCGCCGGAGCCATCACCATCGGCCAGGGCCGCGCTGGCGGCGGTCCGGGTGGTGGCCGCGGAGCATCCGGCGGAGGTCGTGGGGCGAGCGGCGCAGCCCGTGGAGGTGGAGGCGGAGGCGGTGGTGGTGCGCGCGCCCCTGACGCGGTCTACGCGGTCTCGACGGACGGCATGCTCCGCACCCTCTATATTTCCAACGGTGACAACGCGAAACCACCCGTGCGCTTCCTGCCCGCGAACACGAATGCCAGCGGCCTGATGCTGGTCGATAACGTCATGTACGCATCCACAAGCGGCAACTGCAACGGCGTGCCCAACGGAGTCTGGATGATCGATACCGCAGCGGCCACGCCCGAAGCCATGCACTGGTCGACCAACGGCGGTGGCGTAGCCGGAACCGAGGGGCCTGCTCTTGGCACCGATGGCGTCGTCTATGCGGCAACGGAAGATGGCGACTATTCGCCCGCCGCATTCTCCGATTCTGTCGTTGCGCTGGAACCGAAAACTCTGAAGATGAAAGACTGGTTCACGCCGGGCAAGTCGGAGTTCACCTCCACTCCCGTTGTCTTTACCCATAAGGAAGGCGATAAAGAAAGAGATCTGATCGCCGTCGCGAACCGCAATGGCAACCTCTATTTGCTCGATAGCGAGTCGCTCGGCGGCGCCGATCATAAGACTCCGCTCTCATCCATCCACTACGCCAACTCCGGCGCGGATGCCGGTGCGCTCGCCAGTTGGGAAGACGGGGCCGGCGCACAGTGGGTTCTGGTTGGCGCAACGGGCGCTGTCACTAACGGCACAGTAACCGGAGGAGCCATCGCCGCGTTCAAAATAGTAGACCAGAACGGCAAACCAACTCTGCAAGCCGGCTGGGTCTCGCGCGATATCGCTTCGCCACTGCCCCCCATCGTGATGAACGGTATCGTTTTCACGGTCGCCAGCGGCGCAGGCTCAAAGCCCGGTGTGCTCTACGCTCTCGATGGCGCAACCGGCAAGGAACTGTTTAACAGCGGCTCCACCATCACCGCGCCCGTTCCCCATTCGGGCGGGTTGGCCGGAAGCGCGGGCCAGCTTTATGTATCGACCGCCGACAACACGATTTACGCGTTCGGCATCCCGCTCGTTTCGCCCGCATTAGCCGCGAAATGAGCCGTTGACAGAAAAATTGAGGAGATCATGAAAACGAAAACCGTTTCGCGAATCGGAATGATGACGGCCCTGATTACGGCTAGCTGCGTTCTCGGATGGAGCGCCGACTGGTTGGCTGGTGGCAACGACTTCGAGCGCACGCACTGGCAAAAAGACGAGAAGCTGCTCAGCCCTGCCACAGCCAAAAACATAAAGCTGTTGTGGAAACTCCAGCTCGATAGTAAGCCGCGCGTGATGAGCAACCTCTTCACCACTCTGGTCGCCGGCCGCGTGACCACGAAGGCGGGGCCGAAGCAGATCGCCCTGGTCGCAGGCGTCTCGGACGATCTCTTCGCCATCGATGCCGAGAAAGGCACAGTCCTCTGGAGCAAGCACTACAACAGCGGCTACGACGGCGGCGCGCCGGGCACGAATCCTCTGTGTCCCGGTGGGCAAACGGCTATTCCTGCCATCGGCGTTGCCGGTCCAGGCAAATACACCATCTATTCCGTGTCATGGGATGGCGATCTCCATCAGATCAATCTGGCCGATGGCGAAGACATCGCGCCTCCGGTCAAATTTGTGCCGCCGAATGGCAAGACCTGGGCGCTCAATCTCTACAAGGACGTTCTGTATACGCACACATCGCAGGGCTGCGGCGGCAATCCCAATGAAGCCTACGCGTTCGATCTCGCCACGAAGAAAGTGGGCAGCTGGGGTCCGGCGGGCGGTGGCATGTGGGGACGCACGGGACCCGCAATCAGCCCCACCACCGGCGCCATGTACACAGGCACCGGCGACGGCCAGTGGAACCCCGCCAACGGCACCTACGGTAACGGCATCATCGGCCTGAAGCAGGATCCGCAGACCAAGGAGCTCAAGCTATTCGACATGTTTGGCCCGCCGAACGCGGCATGGCTTGTCAAACGCGATCTGGACGCGCAAGTCACGCCCCTCATCTTTCCCTACAAAGGCCGCGAGTTGATGGTGAGCGGCAGTAAGGAATGCCGTCTCTGGATGATGGATACGAAATCCATCGGTGGCGACGATGGCCGCACCGATGTCTACACAACCCCGGCCTTCTGCAACGAAGACGTAAACTTCGCGTCGGCCGGTATCTGGGGCTCGCTCGCCACATGGCTGGATTCCAAAGGTACCCGCTGGGTATTAAGCCCGTTCTGGGGTCCGCAGCATTCCCAGTTCAAATTTCCGATCACCAACGGCGTCACGAAAAAAGGCGGCGTCGCCGCGTTCAAGGTGGGAGAGGTCAATGGCAAGACGGAGCTGATACCCGCCTGGATTTCACGCGATATGGATCAGGGTGAGCCGCCGGTGGTTGCCAACGGCGTAGTGTTCGCTTACGGCAGCGGTGAAAACACGGATCAGGCGTATGCCGATGTCGGATTGCAGGACACCTCGACCCGCCGCATCCCGAATTCGACGCACGCCGTCCTCTACGCGCTCGACGCCGAAACCGGCAAGGAGCTCTGGGACAGCGGTAATGACATCACGTCATGGCTGCACAACGGCGAGCTTTCCGTCGCCAACGGCCGCGTCTACATCGGCACGTTCGACGGCATGCTCTACTGCTACGGAATAGCGAAGTAGGACACTCTTCAGCTTGTCCAAAGAGCGGGGCAGATTTTCTGCCCCGCTCTTTTTGTCTGCATACAATTGAAGAGTCTCCATGCTCATTCTTCCCAAAGCCGTCTACGCCCGCCGCAAGCAACTGTGGGCCGATTCTGAATCCGGCAAGTTGACCGACGAGGCCCTCTACCAGGCGTGTGTTGAACTGGAACCAACCGATTACATCGGCCTTGTCGGGATCGGGAAAGCATGCCGGGAAGCGGGCGACTTCGCAGGTGCGCAGGAGTATTACTGGCGCGCCATCCAGGCAAATCCCGCCGGGAGCGAAGCATACGTCGATCTGGCCCGGGTCCTGTATCTCGAGCCGGAGTCGCGCGCGCTCGGGCTCGGTCTCTGCGAACTCGGAGTCCTCAAAAAATCGCGCGAACCGGGCGACGAAGATCTTCCTGACTCCGTCGTTGACGAACCGATCACGCCTTTCCTGCCGCTGGGCCAGGCCGATGAACCTCCGTCGGTGACGGAGCGGCTGCGGCCTCTGAGAATGATCGAGGAACTTCAACAGGGCGAACTCGCCACGGAAACCGTAGACGCCATCATCTCCGAAGGCGCTGTCATGGTTCCGCTGCTCGTCGGCATACTCCGCGCCTGGGCGCAGGACCTGCTCGATGAAGACAACGATGTCGATCTGGAGAACGCGCTGGCGCTGCTGGGCGAAATCGGCTCGCCGAATGAGATTCCGCATCTGCTCGAGTTCGTCGACCTCGAAAACGAGATCGCCGCAGGCGCATCCGAATGGGCACTGGAGCGAATCGTAGAGCGAAATCCGCAGGAATCGGCAAAGCTCGCCGCATCCCTGATGCCGGGGCTGGGATTTGCGCAACGGCTGAAACTTGTCGCGCAGACCCTCCGCTGCGCGGAATTCGATCCGGCGGGAAAGCTCCTCGAACGCGCGGGCCAAAACCTGGAGTCGATGAGCGAAGATCACCGCGACAGCTTCTTTCCCATGCTCGTCCTGATCATGCTTGCCGCGCGTGGCCGCGAGGGAATCGCTCTGGCGCGCGCGGCGCTGCGGCGGGAGAGCAGCCTGTTGTCGCGCCGTGTGCGGCGTGAATGCGAAGCCATGCTGGTGGGCTGCGAGGAAGACGGAATCCCCCCGAACGAGGGACGTCCCGCTGCGCCCACCATATATGAAATCTGCGCCGGGGAGATCGCCTGGGGCGACGAGTTCGAAGACGAAGGCGACGAGGAGCCGGAAGATGAGTATCTGCCGGCGCCGGAGCCGATAAGGCGCAAGGCAACACCCGGCCGCAACGATCCCTGCTGGTGCAACAGCGGTAAGAAGTACAAGAAATGCCATCTCGATTCCGATGCGCGCGGAGAGAACGATTTCAATAGCCTTCGGAAGAACATCGGCGAGTTTCTCCGTCAGGTTCTGCCGCAACGGGAATCGAAACAGGCGCTGGCGGAATTTTTCGGCGATGGCCCGCAGGAAACGAATTCGGAAATCATGCTGATCGACTGGATGATTCACGACCGTATCTCGCCAAGCCTGGGCCGGACCGTCCTCGAAGAGTATCTGGAGCGGCGGCAGAGGCTCACGCCGCGCGAGCGGGAGATGGTGGAAGCCTGGTCGCGAAGCCATACCGGGCTTTATGAAGTGCAAAGCCTGAAAGCCGGCGTCGGAGTGGAATTGAAGGATCTGATATTCGGCGGGACCTTTTTCGCTCACGACGTGAGCATGTCGACACGTCTCACGAAATGGGACGGACTCCTGACGCGCGTCGTGCCCGGAGAGCGCGGCACGGAACTGGCATCCTGCGCGCTTACAGTTCCCCGCATGCACCTGCAGACGCTTCGCGAGTGGCTGGACGCGGATCACGAAGAGTCCGGTCTTTCCTGGCAGGCCTATCTGAAAAGCAACTGGCCGCGTATTCGCCGGCAGTCGCGTGAAATCGCCGCCAACTGGCGGGAAAACCTTCAACTGGCCAACACGGACGGTGAGGAACTTCTGATTTCAAAAGCCGTCTACACGTTGGTCGACGAAGTGGCCACGATCGGCACCATGCAGCTTTCCTCCGAATTTGAAGACGCTTCTCCCGAGGATGAGATCCGCGTGGAGTTTGTCTGGCTCAATCCGGAGAAAACCGTTCTCGGAAACATCCGCATCGAAGGCGGCCAGTTGACGCTGGAGTGCAATTCAAAGGAGCGCCTGGAGCGGGGCAAACGCCTGATCCTCAATTGCGCTGGTAAATCGGTGCGGCATCTCCGCGACGAGTTCACTACCCAGAAAGAGCTCAAGCGCCAGATGGAACGCGAGCCCCGCACCACGCCGAAAAGTGACATTCCGAAGGACCTGAGCGATAAAATCATTACCCGCGCAACGGAAGAACACTACGCGAAATGGCCGGACATGCATTTGCCCGCGCTCGACGGAAAGACTCCGCGCGAAGCCGCCAAAACGCCCAAAGGCCGCAAAGAGTTAACCGAACTGCTGAAATCTATCGAGAACGGCGAAGACCGGAAACGGCAAAGCGGCGAATCGTTCTACGATGTCGATCGATTGCGCGCAGAGCTCGGAATAAAAGAATGAACAGGACGCCAGCAGCCATTTCATTCCGGACTGTGGTCACGACCCTCCATCTGAGAGGCTGCATTTCAGACAAATGTTGACGTAGCCCTTGTGATCCGGGCCCGGGACGAACAGCTCATTGCATTTACGACAAAGCTGTTCGCGTGCGCGTGGCTCCGGCAAGTCCTTTTTGACCTCGCGGGCGTCTGCAAGAGACAGCGGACTCGAAACCGGCTCTGGATTCGGCTGAGTCTTCCACGTAACTCCGCGGAACTCGCGCGCGGTCAGACCCCAGCCGCCGTACCAGCCACGCTCAATGTCAAACGCGATATCCATGGACTCCATCGCGCCGATCTCCTGCGCCCTCTCGCCCATGTTCCACGCCTTCATCGCAACGGTGCGGGTTCCCTGTTTCACGACAACCTTCAGGTGCTTGTCTTTCCACATCTGAGGCGGCCCAGCGAGTTTCACGCCGAGCACGGCAAACAACGGAGTTCGGTTGTCCATCCCGAACGGTCCCATCTGTTCGAGCGCCAGCCACAGCGCGTCGCTCAAATCCGGCAACTGCACAACGGCGTCGATTTCCACTACAGGCCGCATATCGTCGGCCGAAAGCCGCGTCGCCGCGTAGGCGCGCAGACGTTCCCGAAACGCATCCAGCGACTCCACCGGCAACGTGAGACCGGCCGCGTGGGCATGTCCACCAAATCGCGTGAATAAATCGCGCATACTTTCGAGCGCGTCGAGAAGATGAAACGCCTCGATGCTGCGGCCCGACCCCTGCGCTACTCCGTTCTCCACGCCCAGTACAATCGCGGGACGATGAAACCTGTGGACCACGCGGCTGGCGACAATGCCGACCACACCCCGATGCCAGCCTTCTCCCCAAAAAACCAGCGCCGCATCGTCACTTGTGACGGGCGTTTCGGCGCACTGCGCGAAGATCGCATTTGCCACCGCGCGCTCCGCCGTTTGCCGCTCCTGGTTCAGCGCAAACAGTTCCTGCGCGATGAGCGCGGCTTCGGCGGGGTCGGTTGTGAGGAACATACGGACAGCTTGTCCTGCACTATCCATGCGGCCCGACGCGTTGATAGCCGGCGCAATCCGAAAGCCCACTTCGCCCGCGTCCGGCACACGATCCTTGAAGCCCGCAACCGTGAGCAACGCCCGCAGGCCGTGGTTGCGAACATCGCCCAGACCAGCCAGACCGTGCTTCACAATAATCCGGTTTTCGCCGGTCAACGGCACGATATCCGCAATCGTCGCGATGGCCACCAGCTTGAGGAACGATTCCAGCACGCGGTACAGTTTGCGTTCCGGCCAGCCAGCGCGTGAAAGAATCGCGTGCGCGAGTTTGAATGCCACGCCTGCGCCGCAAAGATTCGGATTGGGGTAGCTGCAATCGGTACGGCTCGGGTTGACGATCGCAACGGCCACGGGCAAATCGTTCTCCGGCAGATGGTGATCGGTAATGATCGTCTCGACGCCCAGTTCCAGTCCGCGCGCAATGGCAGCCGTGGCGCGAATGCCGTTATCCACGCTGATAATCAGCTTCACGCCGCGCTGCGCCGCGTCTTCCACCGAGCCGACCTGCATGCCGTAGCCATCGTTCAGGCGATGCGGAATATGCCAGGCAGCGTCTGTTCCAATCAGCTCCAGAGCCTTCTTCAGAACAACCGTGGACGTGACACCATCCACATCGTAATCGCCGTGGATTTCAATCGGCTCACTGCGTGCGATGGCGGTTTCAATCCGAGCCACCGCGCGATCCATATCGCGCAGCAGAAACGGATCGTGCAGATCTTCGACTCGAGGATTCAGGAATTTTTCGGCGCTGGCCGCGTTCCGGAAACCGCGCTTCCAGAGGATCTGCACCGCGGGCACGGGCAACTTCAGCTCCGCTGCGAGCGCGGCAATGGCCCCGGCCCGATCCTCATCCGCGCGGGGAAAATCCCAGCGGCTAGTTATTCGAGTAGAAGCCGCCGAGGCCATCTTCGGAGTCACCACCGTCTCCCACGGGCAGCATTGTGGTGATTTCGTCGCAGGTCTCGAGGAATTCTTCGTACCAGTCGGGCTGCAGTTCGTAAACGTAGAGATGCGAGTTATGATCGAACGCCATCTCCAGCGAACAGGTTTCGCCCGCATGCTTGCGCGCGCTGCGAACGCGGCGCTCCAGATCGCGCTGTTCGTCGCGATTGATGGCCGCTTCCTCGATTCCCTCCAACGCTTCTTCGATCTCGATCTCTTCGAGCTCGCGCGAAGCGAACAGGATCAGCTTCTGACCGACTTTTTGCGCCGTTTCGAGAAACATTCGGTAATCGGGAAAGCGTTCGGTATCCCAGCTGATGACGGGAAGCTCTTCGAGTCCGCCAGAGAAACTGCGGAACACCGCAAAGTCCGAAGCTGACAGGTAATCGAGGATTTCGCCTTTTAGGGTTTCGAGATTGAGGTCCATGTTGTACGTTCCAAAAAACGCGCGGACGCCGTCTGAAAGCACGTCGCCTGCCGCTTACCTGCGCGGTAAACAACGTTTCGAAGACCAGAATATCACCGCGCGCCACCCCCGTGGCCACCAGTGGACGGAAGCAGACGCGCGATAATGACGGTTTCGCCTCTCTTTGAGATGAATCTCACCATCAACAACGATGACCGGCTCCTGACAATTGAACAGGCGGGCCTGCGGCGCGATGTTCCGCTGTACTCGCGCGAAGCCTTCGAGCTGATCAGCCGCGAGTGGGTGCGTGTCGGCTGGTCGCTGCGCTATTACCACACGTTTACGTGGTTTGGCCGGCCCATTCTTCAGTTGCCGGAGGATCTGGTGCGGCTACAGGAAGTCGTCTACGAATTGAAGCCCGACGTGATTGTGGAGACCGGCGTGTTCGATGGCGGATCGCTGCTCTTCCATGCGTCGCTGTGCGAAGCGATGGGGAAAGGGCGCGTGATTGGCATTGACGTGGAGATCCGGGCGGGAGTACGCGAAGCGCTACGGGAGCATCCCCTGGCGAGCCGGATCGAACTGCTGGAAGGCGATTCGGTTTCGCCCGCGATGGTGGCGCGCGTGCGCGGCATGGTGAAAGCGGGCGAGACTGCATTGGTGATTCTGGACTCGAACCACGCGAAAGCGCACGTTGCCGCCGAACTGGAAGCGTACTCGCCGCTGGTGAACAAAGGATCCTGCATTGTCGCCGCCGATGGAATTATGCGCGATCTCGCCAACGTTCCTCACGGCGAGGCCGCATGGGCGCACGATCACCCCGCGGCGGCGGCGCACGAGTTTCTGGTGCGGCATCCGGAATTTGAAATGCGGCAACCCGAGTGGAAAGTGAACACCAGCCCCCTGATGCAGAACGTAACGTACTGGCCCGAGGGCTGGCTCTGGAGGAAAGCTTGACGCCGCAGGAAATTCAGCAGGGAATCGAACAACTCGGGCCGTGGTTTTACCCGTTCGAATTTGGCGACGGCCTTCGCACCACGGCGCTGGTTCCGCCCGTCGTGACCGAGATCTTCGACACGCGGCTTCGCATGCTGAAAGGCGCGGTACAGGCGCATTTTGGAAGCCGTGAACAGGACCTGGAATGTCTCGACATCGGTTGCCACGAGGGTTTCTATTCACTCGCCATGGCGCGGCGCGGAATGAATGTCATCGGCGTGGATGCGCGCGAAGAAAATCTGAAACGCGCGCGGTTCGTCGCGCGGGCGATGGGGATCGATAACGTCGAGTACCGTGAAGGCCGCGTGGAAACCCTTTCCGGCGAGTTGGACCGCACCTTCCCGCTGACGTTGTTCCTGGGCGTTCTCTATCACGTGGAAGATCCGATGCGATGCCTGCGGGAGGTCGCGGCAGTGACCGGTGAAATGTGCGTCGTGGAGACACAGGTCGTGGATGAAGTGGAAGGCACGGCGGAGTGGGGAGCGCGCGACTGGCAGCGGCCGTATCAGGGGATTCTGGCTCTGATCGACGAGACCGGCGAGTTCGACAACGGCGGTCGCGAGACGGGCGTCACGCCGATGGCAACGTGTCCTTCGCCGAAAGCGCTGCGCTTCATGCTGCGGCAGGCGGGTTTCCGGCGCGTAGAACAGATTGCCGCGCATGAAGGCGCGTATGAGCAGCACGCGCGCGGGAAAAGGGTTATTTATGCGGCGTGGAAATAAGAAATGTGGGGCAGGCGGTTCCGCCTGCCAACGCCCCGACAGTGTGTTCAGCGACGACACCCGGCTTGACGGCTGCCTGCAGTCTGGAATAAATCCATGGATTTCGTAGACGGCATGCGCGCTTTTTCCGAACGCGCCCGCGAACTCGGCCTTCCCGACACCAGCCGCTATTACTGGTATCACACGATCGACCTGGGCGACGGCCTCGTCACGCCCGGCATGTACGACTATCGCCAGACGATCTCTGCCTTTCAGTTTCCAGACGACATGCGCGGGATGACCGTTCTCGACGCAGGCTCTGCAACGGGTTTTTTCGCCTTCGAGTTTGAAAAGCGCGGTGCGCGGGTCGTCTCGGTGGAACTGCCGTCGCTCATCGATCTCGACCGTTTCCCCGGCCAGGATGTGGATGGCTCTCTGCGCAAAATCGAACGCATGATTTTCCCCGGTGGCGAACTGAGCGCGATGCGACGCGGCGATTCCGAGCGTGAACTCTATCGCTGCCTGCTCGAAGGCCCTTTCGAATTCTGCCGCGCGCGACTGGGCTCGAAAGTAGAGCGATGTTACTCAACGCTCTACGATCTGACGGCTGAAAAAGCGGGCGTGCCGGAAGGCTTCGATTTTGTTTTCGTCGGCGACGTGCTCGTCCACACTCTCTATCCACTGAAGGCGCTGGCGGCCCTGGCCGCGCTCTGTCGTGGAACGCTGGTATTAGCGCAAATGCTGCCGGATGGGCCGCAGGACCCACCAGCCATGATGTATCGCGGCGGCGGCGACCCCGATGAAGACGATGTTTCCTGGTGGCTGCCCAACCGCTCCTGCCTCATGCAGATGCTCTCGAAGCTGCGTTTCGCTCATGTGGAGGAAGTCGGCATGCACCGCGGCGTTTTGCAGCCGGGAAACTATCCCTTTGAGCGCGTCATCCTGCGCGCACGGAAATAACCAATGACCGCCGTTGAAGTGCTCAACGTCTCGAAGTACTACACGCTGGGCAATTCGCAGTGGAAGCGGATGCGCCGCATCTTTTCGCCCGTCGTTTCACCAGACACGCACCCGGATGACGAGCAGGTACGCGCGCTTCACAACGTGAGCTTTTCCGTCGCCGAGGGCGAAGCATTCGGCATTATCGGCGCGAATGGATCCGGCAAGAGCACGTTGCTTCAAATTATCGCGGGAATATTGCGACCCACCTCAGGATCGGTCACGATGAATGGCCGCTGCTCCACTTTGCTGGAACTCGGCTCAGGCTTCGCGCCGGAATTCACCGGCCGCCAGAATGTTTATCTCAACGCGACAATCCTCGGCCTCTCGCAGGAAGAAGTCGCGGCGAAGTTCGAGTCCATCGAGCGCTTCGCAGGCATCGGCGATTTTATCGACCAGCCGATCCGCACTTATTCCACGGGCATGGTGCTCCGGCTGGCGTTCGCGGTCGCGGCGCTTTCCGATCCTCGCATTCTCATCGTCGACGAAGCCCTCGCGGTTGGCGATGTCGCATTCCGGCAACGCTGTATGCGGCGAATCCACGAACTGCGCGCGGCGGGCGTGACGATTCTGTTCGTCTCGCACGATACAGGCGATGTGAAGGCGCTCTGCGAACGCTGCCTCTGGCTGGAAAAAGGGAAAGTGCGCGGCCTGGGCGAATCGGATGACGTCGTTGCCCGTTATCTTGCCACCACGCTCGATCGCACGCAGCTCCCCGCGCCAGATATTCAACCGCAGGCCATCGCCGATCACGATTTCGGCAATACGCCGCGCGGCGCGCACCGTTTCGGCAATGGAGCAGCAGAAATTACGGGCATCAGCCTCCCCGCCATGGTCGATCACGCCGATACGCTGCTTCGATTGCGCATTGCCGGGAAGCGCGCGGTCTCCGCTCCCATCGCCGGCTTTCTGGTGCGCAATCAGAAAGGCGAAAACATCTTCGGAACGAATTCGGCACGCGAGAACCATCCCTTGCCCGCGCTCAAACCTGGCGACGAGCACGTGATCGACTTTCGCATGACGATGCCGCGGCTCGCGCCAGGCACGTACTCCATCTCCGTGGCCATCAGCGACGGCAGTATCGGCGAGTTCGAAGTCTGCGATTACATTGAAGATGCCATCTCCCTCGATGTGGCAGGCACGCAGCCCATTGGCGGCTATATGGAACTCCCCTGCAGCGCCGTCACAATTCATCGAAGCTGAAATTTTCCGCTAACACCTCCCTCGCAGCGTCGTCTTAATGAACACGTCCGGCGGCCATCGCAAATAGTGTGTAACGAATTGCGCGGCTTGCGGTTTACGAAGTTTAGACAGCGTCGATCATGCGAATCCCTTTCATACTTGTATTCATACTCACAACCGTGGCGTTAACGGCGCAGCCGCAGCCTGCCGGCCTTCACGGAATCGTCACGGACTCTTCCGGCGCCGTGATTCCCGCAGCGAACGTGGCGCTTGCCGGCGGCGGCGCGCAGAAGTCCGCTCAGACTCTCACGGACGGCAGCTACACTTTCTCCGGTCTGGCGGCGGGCGATTACAAAGTCTCGGTCATCCTCCCCGGCTTCAATTCGTTTTCGCAGGCGATTACCCTCGAAACCGGCGTTACTGCCCAACTGCCGATCCAATTGATCCCCGGCGGGGGAAAACAGGAAGTAACGGTCACCGAAGATCGTGGTCCGGCAGTTACCGTGGACCCCAGCGAGAACGCTTCCGCGGTCACCATTAAAAACAGCGATCTCGATGCGCTGCCGGACGATCCCGACGATCTGAGCGACATGCTGACGGCCCTCGCTGGACCCTCAGCAGGCAATGGCGAAGCGCCTCCGTTAATGGTGGATGGCTTCAGCGGCGGCACGCTCCCGCCCAAAAATACGATCAAGGAAATTAAGCTGAACCAGAATCCATTCTCCACCGAATACGAATATCTGGGTTTCGGCCGCATCGAAATTATCACGAAACCCGGCACGGATTCCCTGCACGGTAATTTCCAGGTCACCGACAGCGCTTCGGAGTTCAACTCGCGCAATCCTTTCGCGGCCAACAAAGCCTACTACCTCAACCGCGCGTTCAACGAAACGCTGAGCGATTCGTTTAAGCACAAACTCTCCTGGACGCTGAACGCCACTCAGAACACGATCGACAACGATGCCATCATCCATGCTCTGACTCTGGATCCGAACACACTCACCTCCGTTCCGATCGACCAATCCGTCCTGACGCCACGCCATAATTACGCGGGCACTGCTCGCGTGGACTACCAGATCTCCACCAACAACACCGCAACCGCACGCTATACGGACACACGCAACGACAGAGGCAACAACGGAATCGGCGCCTATTCACTGGCGTCCGTCGGCTATGGGAGCGAAGGATCTTCGAAGGAGCTGCAGGTCACCGAAACCGCGGTGCTCACTCCGGCGCTGGCGACCGAGACGCGCTTTCTGAATAGCCGCTCCACCAACGATCAGTTCGGGGATACGTCCGATCCCGCCATCATCGTCAGCCAATCGTTCACCGCGGGCAGCAATCAGGTTGGCGCGGCGTATAACATTTACAACCGCTACGATCTGCAGAACGTTTCGACCTGGATTCATGGGACGCATACTGTGCGCTTCGGCATCCGCTGGACCAACACCAGGAGCCAGGACTACTCGCCCGCTAATTTCGGCGGCACATTTACGTACCTGGGTGCCAGCAACGTCCCGGCGCTCGACGCGAACAATCAGCCGATTCCCAACACGAGCATCTCGATCAGTTCGCTCGAGCAGTACCGCCGCACGCTGCTGTTCCAGAAAATGGGCTACCCGATGGCCGCCATCCAGGCGCTGGGCGGAGGCGCATCGGAGTTTTCCATCGCCGGCGGCAATCCTTACGCCGCCGCCAGCGACCGCCAGTTTGAAGCCTTCGTGCAGGACGACTGGCGCGTCCGCCCCAACGTGACTCTGAGCCTCGGCCTTCGCCACGAACAACAGACTGAGTATACGAACGATCCCGTTCCGGTTGCGCCACGCGTGGGCCTCGCGTGGTCGCCGCATTCAACCGCCGCGAAGCCTGGAAAGACAGTGATTCGCCTGGGTGCGGGCGTTTTCTTCGATCGTTTTGGTACTAGTCCTGAAATCCAGGCCACCCACTATAACGGCGTCAACCAGCAGCAATATCTGATTACCGATCCGGACTTCCTGCCGCAGAATATTCCGTCGCTCGCGACCCTGGCTGCGGAAAAGCAGCCGCCAGTCACGTGGAAAATCAGTCCCGACCTGAAGCCGGATATCGATACGATCGAAGCCGCCACCCTTGAGCGGCAACTCCCGAAGAAGTCCACCCTCACGGTGACGTACCTGCACATCACGGGAAACCATTTCCCGATCATCGTCAACATCAACACTCCGTATCCCGGCACTTACAATCCCGCCGACCCCACAAGCGGCGTGCGCCCTTACGGCAACGCGGCCGGCAACATCTTCGAGTACGAGTCCGAAGGAATTTACCGGCAAAAACTCACGTTCGTCAAATGGGAAACGAAATTCAGTAAAGCGGTCTCGATGACCGTCAACTACACGTTGCAGTTCTCGGAGCACGATGGCAACTGGATGGCCACGCCCTCCAATCCATACAACTTCCAGCAGGACTACGGCAGGGCGGGCTATGACCGAAGGCACCAGCTCAATATGGTCGGCTCCATCCAGCTGCCGTATCATCTGCAGTTGAGCCCGATGCTCGTCGCTGCTTCCGGCGCGCCTTACGATCTCACGATCGGGCAGGATCTGAATGGCGATTCATTCGGCACCGATCGGCCGGCTTTCGCGACCGATCTCAGCAGGCCGAGCGTCGTCTTCACAAAATTCGGCGCGTTCGATACGAACCCGATGCCGGGCCAGACCATCGTGCCGCACAACTATCTGATGGGTGCGGGCATGTGGGACGTCAACGCCCGCCTGGGACGCACGTTCACGCTGGGCCGGAAGTCGCCGGTCGCTGCCGCAACGCCCGCTGCTGCCGGATCCGGCGCAGGCTCCAGCAGCAATTCGGAAGGCCGATTCAAGCTGAACTTCAACGTGGATGTGAACAACGTGTTCAATCATTTGAATCCAGGCGGCTACGTCGGCGATCTCTCGTCGCCATTGTTTGGCCAGCCGACCAGCGCGCTCCTGTTCCGCGATACGTCGAATCTGCGAAAAGTGCAGTTCGGAACTTCGTTCACGTTCTGAACTAAATCGGCCGCCAGCATCGTCGGCCAGTGCGCAACCTGCTATCGGCGCTCCATTTACAGGAGACCCAGCCTGTGATAGTTTGTTTCGGTACGAGGTTTCACGCAATGAGAAAAGCTCTTCTCCCCGTGCTGATCTTTCTGATCGGCGCAGCCGTCACCGTTTATTCGCAATCCGCTCCCGCCCCTCAGCCAGTCGCTCCTCCAGGCGGACGCGGCGCATCCGGCTTTGGCGCCGGACGAGGGCCCGGACGTGGCGCAGGCCGCGGCGGTCCCATCAATCCTCCCGCCGATGCGACGCCCGAACAACTGCGTCAGGATATCCAGCAGCTCAACGATCAGGTGCAAACGCTTCGCACCACGCTGGCCGGACCGCCCCGACCTCCCGTGCCGCCGCCCTGCGTTCCCGTGAATCCTAACGCCACGCCCGAAGCCATCGCGCTCCTGAAACGACTCTGCGACACCTCAGGCAAAGGCATCCTGACCGGTCAGCACAATTTCCCCAATCAGCGCGATGTCGATACCGAGCACATCCACGATGCCACGGGCAAATATCCCGCCATCTGGGGTTCCGATTTCGGCTTCACCGGCGGCGACGATAAAGACTCCATGGAACACCGCGACCTGATGATCGCGGAAGCGAAGAAGCAATACGCCGCCGGTTCCATCATCTACCTCTGCTGGCACATGCTTCGCCCCACCGAAGACGAGCCCGGCATTCCCAACGTCAGCTGGAGCGGCAGCGTCCAGGCCAAACTCACTGACGATCAGTGGATGGAACTCATCACCTCCGATTCCGCTCTGCACCAGCGCTGGGAAAAGTATATGGATGAAGCGGCCGTCTACCTCCAGCAGCTGCAGGACGCCCACATCCCGGTCCTCTGGCGTCCCATGCATGAGAACAACGGCACTTTCTTCTGGTGGGGCGGCCGCCCCGGCCAATATGGCACCGCGATGCTCTATCGCGAGGTCTACAACCGCATGGTCAACGTCCATCACCTCAACAACCTGGTTTGGATGTGGAACCAGAACGGCCCCGCTCCCGGCGGCGAGTTCTACAACTTTTATCCCGGGCCGCAGTATGTCGACGTCGTCAGCTACGACAACTACAGCCAACTGGCCGACCGGTACTATCAGGAGATTCTGACGATCGCGAACGGCAAGCCCATCGGTCTCGGCGAGGTCGGCTCCATTCCCACGCCGGACGTCCTGAAGGCCCAGCCGAAATTGGTCTTCTACATGACCTGGGGCGGGATGTCCGGAGCCCCGCGCCCCGCCCCGGCAGGAGGCGCCGCCGCGGGTGGCTTCGGCGGACCACCAGGCGGCGGACGCGGCGGTGGACGCGGTGGAGGCATCTCCCTCATCGACGCCTACAACGATCCCTGGTACCTGAAGCGCGGCGATCCGATCCCGCAAAACTGAGAGTTCATGTGAATCACGGTTGCGGCGTGCGCACGCGAATCGCCAACTGGTTGGTTTGCGCATCCCACGCCGCATAAGCGACCGGCTCGCTCGCCATCGCCTGTGTCGCCTGCGGCCAATCGGCAAAATATGCGGGCATGCCCAGCGCATGATGCGCGAGATTCCAGGCCGCAGTCGGTCCCCAGTGATGGTAAGCGCCCGGAGCCCTGTCGTATACAAGCGTGACGATGTGTGGATTCTTCGCAACCCAGTGATTGATCGCATCGACGAAAACGTAAGCCTCGTCGTCCGCCGTCAGCTTCGCGCGCTGCGCCGCGAAGAGGACATGCAGATTCAGCGGCATCCAGAGTGCGAGCGCGATCCACGCCCAAACGGGCCGTATGCGGGAAGCGGCAGCGGCGATCGCGAGTGTTGCGCAGGCGAGCGGCAGATAGATATAAGCCGCATACAAACGTCCCGGCAGAAATAAAAGAATAAAAACGAAACAAACAGCCGCGGTCAGCGCGAACCAGATTCGGCGGTCGCGAACGAACAGCAGGCCCGCCAGCAGAAAACCGCTGCCGCGAAACAACAGGAATCTCCGCAGGTAGAAAGGCACGGTTGCCTTCAATGCGTGCCAGGTGAAACGGAACGTGTAGTCGTTATCCTTGTTTGGATTCCGCGATACGCCCTGAAGTCCAAACGACAGCGATATCAGCAAAAACGGCGCTAATCGCAAATACTTCCGGTCTCCGAACCAGTGCTCCCACGCAAGCAGCACGACCGGCAGCATCACCGCCAGCTCCTTCGATTTATACGCGCACCAGAATGCGATGAAGCTGAGCACCCAACGCCGATGCGAATAGAGCAGGATACTTGCGAGGCTGAATGCCGCGCAGAGCAGATCGAAACAGTACATCGGTTTCCAGTACGCGTCGAACGCGCCCGCGCTCCAGGTGAAGAATGCCACGGCCGCCAGCGCGTGCCACACTCCGATGCTCATCCGGCGGGCAAGAGCGAAAATCAGCAGACCGTTCACCAGATGCAGAGCGAAAATCGGCGTCATCCAGGGCGGAAAATTCTCTCCGAAGAGTCGTCCCATCAGCGCGAAGTAGAGATGTCCCACCGGGCGAAAGTTGTCGGGCGCGAACAGCGGCTTGATGAACCCCACCGCAAAGTCGCCGGCCGGGAGGGACGGCGCCCACGCGAGAGTGTCGAGTTCGTCATCCTGAAAAAAGCCGTCGTAAGCGCGATAATTCAGGGCAATGAAGACGAGTGCGATGGCCAGGCCGGCGGCCAGTGGCGCGAGCCAGGCGGAACGCGGACGTTGCGGTGCCAACGGTTCGATTTAACAATTCTTGCATCCCGCGTGAACCGGCGCCGCTGGGCGAGCGTAATACCTGTCATGCGGTCCATCCTCACCGGCGCGATGGCAATCGTCTGCACGTGCGCCGCAGTAGCCCAGACTTTCGAAGCCGCGTCGATCCATCCCAATCTGAGCGGCACGGAAGGCAGCGTCATCGATCTGGAGCCGACCGGACGCCTCAAAGTAACGAATTCCAGCCTGAAAACGCTGATCCGCGCGGCCTATGGGATTCAGAACGACCAGATCGTCGGCGGTCCCAAGTGGCTCGATACCGACCGGTACGATATCGACGGGAAGACCATTGGGAAGATCAGCAGCGATCAGGAGCAGCCCCTGATGCAGAACCTGCTGGCCGATCGGTTCAGGCTGAAGGTCCACAAAGAGCGCCGCGAACTGACGGTCTATGTCATGGAGCTGGCGAAGAACGGGCCGCTGTTCAAACAGAGCACGAGCGCTTCCAGTGCGATCCATAACAATCGCGGACTGGGAAAGAGCCAGATCTCCTGCGTGAAAATATCGATACCTCAATTTGCGGGAATGCTGGCGAAGCAGATAGGCCGCGGCGTAATCGACAAAACGGGCCTTCGCGGTGAGTATGATTTTTCGCTGGAATTCGATCCGGAGCAGACTCCCGATTCGACCGTTCCCTCCGTTTTTGCCGCCCTTCAGGAGCAAATGGGACTCAGGCTGGAATCGCAAAAAGGCATGGTGGACGTTCTCGTGATCGATAACGCAGAGAAGGCTTCGGCTAATTGACTGCTCGCCCGCTATAATCGCGGCAAAGAGCAAATGCCAAGCCCTGCCCCAAAAGCCGTCTGCCTTCTCAGCGGTGGACTCGATTCCGCAACCTGTCTCGCCCTCGCCCGTCGCGATGGCTTCGATTGCTACGCCCTCTCTTTCGACTACGGCCAACGCCATATCACCGAACTCGAAGCCGCGCGCCGCATCGCGAACGCTCTTGGCGTTACCGCACACCGCACGGCGAAGATCGACCTTCGCGTCTTCGGCCATTCCGCGCTCACCGACGATATCGCCGTTCCCAAAGGCCGCGACGAAGCCGCTATGGGTGAAGGGATTCCAATCACCTATGTGCCCGCGCGCAATACGATTTTCCTGTCCTTCGCGCTGGCCTGGGCCGAGGTGCTGGAAGCGAGCGATATCTTCATCGGCGTGAACGCGCTCGATTATTCCGGCTACCCCGATTGCCGCCCCGAATTCATCGAAGCCTTCGAAAAGGTGAGCAATTTGGCGACAAAGACCGGCGTCGAAGGCATCACGCGGATACAGATCCATACGCCGCTGATTCGTCTGTCGAAAGCGGATATTGTGCGGCTAGGCGCGGAACTCGGCGTTCCATTCGGACTCACGCACAGCTGCTATGATCCCGATGCGGTCGGCCATCCCTGCGGCGCGTGCGATTCGTGTCTATTGCGCGCGAAAGGCTTTCGCGAAGCCGGCCTGCCTGATCCGATTTATGCGTATCTCTGAAATTTTCTACTCCGTACAGGGCGAAGGCGTCCTCGCGGGAGTTCCCTCCGTCTTCGTGCGAACCAGCGGCTGCAATCTGCGCTGCTCCTGGTGCGACACGCCCTACACATCGTGGAAGCCCGAAGGCGAAGACCTCACTGTTGACGCGATCGTCAACCAGGTCGCTGCGTTTTCTGCCGCGCGCCACGTGGTCGTCACCGGCGGCGAACCGATGATCGCGGCGGGAATCGTGGAGCTATCCGAAAAGCTTCGCACGCGCGGCCTGCATATCACTTTCGAAACAGCGGGCACCGTTTTTGCGCCGGTCGCATGCGATCTCATGAGCATCAGTCCGAAGCTGGCGAACTCCACGCCGGAGGGCGTCTTCCACGACCGCCACGACGAACTGCGCCTGCAGCCCGAAATCCTGCGCCGCCTGACCCGCGAGTACGATTATCAGCTCAAGTTCGTGGTCGCCCGCGAATCGGACCTCGCGGAATTGCAGGGCATCGCGAAAATTCTGGATGCTCCGGCCGAGAAGATCGTCCTCATGCCGGAAGGGATCAGCGCTGACGTGCTCAGCGAGCGCGGCGTGTGGGTCGCGGAGTTGTGCAAACAGTACGGCTACCGCTTCGGGCCGCGCCTGCACGTGTATTTATACGGCAATCGCCGCGGCGTCTGACGAGCGCGATTAATACCCCGCGTGCTTATCCGCCACGTTCTTCAGCGGCTTCCCGTTTCGCCACCGGTCGAACTGTTCGATGAACAGCGTCACCGCATCGTCCAGCCAGTCTTTCGTATGGTCCGCCGTGTGGAATGAGATCAGCACGTTCTCCATCCCCCATAACGGACTCTCCGCCGGCAGCGGTTCCACTTCGAACACATCCAGCGCCGCGCCGCGAATCTGTTTTGTCCGCAGCGCCGTCACAATGGCGGCCTCGTCGATCACCGGCCCACGACCCACATTCATCACAATCGCGCTCGGCTTCATCAGAGCGAATTCCGGCGCGCCGATCATATGCCGCGTCTGCGGCGTGAGCGGCGCTGCCGCCACAACGTAATCGCAGAGCGGCAGCATTTTGTGCAGCTCCGCATTCGGGTACAACTGGTCGATATCCTCATCGCCCGGCCGCGCGGAAATATCGCGCCGCAAAGCCAGCACCTTCATCCCCATCGCCTTCGCCCGCCGTGCAATCGCGCGCCCGATATCCCCGTGGCCCACGATTCCCAGCGTCTGCGTGCTCAGTTCCAGCACGTCGAACGCTATCCAGCGCCGTTCTGCCTTCGCCCGCAGCATGCGCGGCAGATCCTTCGCGAAATAGAGCGCGCCGCAGATCACCCACTCTCCCAGCGACTGGCTGAACGAGCCGCGGCCGTTCGTCAGAGGAATCGGACTCTCAATCAGCTCCGGAAACAGGATCGCGTCCAGCCCGGCATAGCGCCCGTGGATCCATTCGAGACGTGGCGCGCCCGCCATCACGCGTTTCAGTTCGTCGCGATTGCCCGCCCACTGAAACAGCACGCGCGCTTCGGCGAGGTCCGGCCCCAATTCACTGGCCTTATCGGCGCGTATCAATTTGACGCCAGGCCCGAGTTCGCTCAGGCGATTTAATGCTGGTTCCTGGGCGCCGCCCAGCACGATAACGGTAATTTGTTCCATCAAGAAAAAAGCTACCATGCAGGATCGAATCCGCGACAATCTGCACTCAACGACCCCCACTCACGACAACCCGCCAACCGAAACAACGCGCCAACCACGACAGTCAATCACGATGGTCTGCAAACCCACGGCATCCTTTTCCGAGCCGCGACCGTGAGGGAGCGGTACGCGAAAACCCCCGCCATAAGCCACTCCACTTCCGCTCAGCCCCAATCGCGCCATGAATCGCAATTTCCCCGAACCCACCGCCCACCCGCAACGTATCATCGAAAAGGAGTGCGTATGAAACCCGCAAATTCCCGTCGCGGCGGCGTCATCTCAGGCCTGCTGGCCGCCGCCCTGGTTCTCTTCCTCGTAATGACCCTCGCGGGCGTCGTCGTCACCAGATCCATCCACGTCCACTCAGCCGACGGCAGAGACGGCACCGATGTATCCATTGACACCCCCGGCGGCCGCCTCGCCATCCGCTCGCGCGAGAACATGGACCCGGCTATCGTCGGCATCCCGATTTACCCCGGCGCCTGGTCGACGAAGGATTCCGGCGGCGCTCACATCGAATGGACTTCCGCCGACGGCCACAAGGACAACAATCTATACGCCATCGGCGGCGAATTCCGCACCAAAGACCCTGCCTGGAAGGTAGTCGACTACTATCGCGACCAGCTTCCCAGCCTCATGATCGTCTCGGAAGAGGACAGCAACACGCGGCTCGAATATAAAAAGGGCGGTATCAAAAGAATCATTTCCATCACCGAAGAAGATGGCGAGACGCGTATCGGATTTGCCTCCGTCGGGGGGCGTGAGTCAAACTGAAATTGTGCCCGTGTCTGTATGGGCGCATCCCATGCCTGAAACGCCCGAAAGATGTACGTGCGGTACCGTCCTCGTTGAGAATGCGCGCTTCTGCCACCGCTGTGGCCGCCCCGCGCACGAACTGACCGCCGCCGAACAGGAAGAGCTGTCGCCTTCGCCGCCGCCCACCCCCGTGGTTGTGGTTGCCGCCCCGCCTCCGCCGCCAATCAGTTTCGGAAACCCGATTGCGGTTCGCATCGCATTCGCCATGTCGTTCGCCCTCACGATGACAGAAATGCTGCCGATCGTGAATTATCTTTTCTTCGCGTGGTGGCTGCTGGCGGGCTGGGGAGCCGTGCGTCTCTATCGGCGTATCACGGGAATCAGCCTGAGCGTCGCGGCCGGCGCGCGCCTTGGATTTTTCACTGGACTGTTTACATTCCTCGGCATGGCGGTGCTCTTTTCTTTACTGATGGCCTCATCCTCATCGCACGAGTTGCTGGACCAGATGGTGAAGCAGGACCCACGCACCGCGGAGGTGGTCAACAATCCGGCCATGCTCGGCTCTGTACTGGTGATGGCCCTGGTGATCGTATTTGCGTTCGTTTCGGGTGTCTGCGCCGCGGGCGGCGCGCTGGGGGCGAAATTCGCGCGTCCCGCCGCTGGCCGCACCGAGCCGCGGACTTAGATAAAGGACGTCTAAGTATTGGGCGGGATCCCGACCATCCAGGAGTTACATCGCTTTATTTGGCTGTGGTTTGGTAATTGTTGTTGGTTGCCAGCTAACTTCCGGCTATAATAATCAGAAATTGCCGGTCGGCTCCGTTCGAAGTGACAGGGCCGGTCAGACCTGCGAACGGAGTACCTGTGAGAATTTTAAGAAAAGCGCTGATGGGACTCGCCCTGACAGCAGGGTTTGCGACCTGGGCCACCACTCCAACCACCCTGGTCATACCAAACACCAACCAGTCTGCCCCCGGAAACGGTCAAAACAACCTGATCGCGTTCGCCGGCTCAGTGGAATACCAGGAAATTCTGGGTAACGGCCAGTTCCCCGGCAACCCGATCGTAATCACTGGCCTGTCTTTCCGGGCAGCCCCGGGCACCGGGCCCACGAAAGTGACTATCGGTAGTTTGAGCGTCTTTCTTTCCACCAGCCCCAACTATCCGAATACCAGCGGCAGCGGAAAGACCCTGATGAGTTCCACTTTTGCGTCCAACATCGGACCGGATAAGACGCTTGTCTATACCGGAACCAACGTCACCCTGAGCGACTCCGGCTGCACGTCGGTACCGTGCCCGTTCGACCTCACGATCACGTTCACCACGCCCTTCACCTTTAACTCCACAGGTCCTCTTCTGATCGACATGCTGGAGACGAATGTCACCGCGAACGGCGGCAACGCCTTCGACGCCGAGTCTTCCTCCGCGCCTGGCGGCAGTGTCGCCCAGGTTCTCGGACCGCTCGGCGCCGCTACCGGCACGTTCTCCTATCAGGGCAATATCGTCCAGCTCACCTATACCGCCGTCGCGGGATTTCCCACAATCAGCGGAGTCGTCAACGCCGGCAGCGAACTCCCCACCGGCCTGCCCAATTCCGGTATCGCTCAGGGCGCCCTTTTCGATGTCTACGGCACCAACCTCAGCGCTACGCCCCCCAACGGCAGCGCCTTCACGGAGGCGTCTTTGCCGCTTCCCAATACCCTGGCTGGCGCCGCCATCAGCATTAACGTCGGCGGAACGGTCGTCAATGCGCCTATATTATTCGCGCTGCCGACTCAGATTGGAGCGGTCATGCCCTCCAATACACCGCTCGGGTCCGGCAGCCTGACCGTAAGTTACAACGGCAAGAGTATCTCCTCTCAAATCAACGTCGTGCAAAACGCCTTCGGTATTTCGTATATCTACATCCAGAACGCGAATAATGGAGTAGGCATGGGCGAACAGGCCGCGGTTACCTTTGTGACCAAGCCGACTCAGGCCGCCATCAACACCTATACCGCCGCGCCCGGTGACCAGATGGTCCTCTGGGGAACGGGCCTCGGCGCGACCACTGTCGCGGGCGATAGCGCCGGAGCCCCTTTCGGCGATATCGGACCCGCCCCGTCTATCTATGTCGGAGGAGTTCTTTCGCCGAACGTGGCTTACTGGGGCAGATCGCCAGGTTCCGTAGCTCTCGACCAGATCAACTTCACGATTCCAGCCAACGCACCTCTCGGATGCAATGTTTCGGTAATAGTGGAGACGATGAATGGCTCCACACCCGTCGTAAGTAACGGACCCACCATTTCTATCGCCGCCACCGACGGTGCTACCTGCTCCGACCCGACTGAGGCTTTCCCCTACTCCATCACCAGTAAAACCAGCGCAAAGGTGATGTACATAAACGTATCGCAGACGGCCCAGGTCTCTGGCAGCAACCAGACCACCACCTCGTCCTCGGCGACTGGCCTCTTCTTCTCCGTCAATCAGTCCCAGCTTGCAGCCTTCGCAGCCTCTTCGCTCCAGAGCATTGACTACCAGCCCAGCTACGGCAGTTGCTACGTGGGATTTAACAGCAATCCGACCGCTAATGGCGGTCTTTCCGGGGTCACTATTCTCAACGCGGGCGCGGCGCTGACTCTCACTCCTCCTTCGGGACCGGCGGTGGTGCTCGCCTCTCAAACCGGCGGGACCTACGGATCGGCCACCGGCACGACCGCCCTTCCCAGTGGATCCTGGATGTTTTCCAATGGCACGGGAGGTTCGGGCGTCGGTCCGTTGAACTTCACCTTCAACATGCCGCAGCAGATTGTCTGGACGAATCGGAGCTCCGTCGCAAACAGCACGATCACCCGCGCCAGCCCGCTGACCATCACATGGACGGGAGGAGACGCCAACGGCTACGTCGATATCCAGGGCAGCACCCAGTCGGGGATATACTACGTCGGCTTTGAATGCACCGCCCCGACTTCGGCGGGCCAGTTTACGATTCCAGCCTCGGCCATGCTGGGCCTGCCTGCCAATGGCGGAGGCATCCAGGTCTCGACATACGCGATTCCCGCCAGTTTGGGCACCGTCACCGGTTTCGACCTGGCGCTGAACGCATCCCAGTTCCAGACCAACGCCCCCGTGACTTTCAAGTAGGCCAGGCGGTAGGTACACGCTTGTATGGCTGAGCGTCGCTCGGCCTCGTGGCGTTTCGCCGCGTCCACGGAGCCGCTGGAGCACCCTGCCCCACCGCGCTTCATTGACCGGCGATGTAAATCTCAAAACCCGGACTCTGTGACGATGGCAGCGTCACATACATCGCCCCAATAGGAAGGGAATGAGCCGACCTGGAAGTTGATCTGGCTGACCCCGGCGACCAGCTCCGGTGCAGGTCCTGCGTAACTCACAGCGAATGGCTCGTTCTCCGGAAACGGGTTTGGAATTCCCAAACTGTAACTCGCCATGACGCTGACCGTCAGAAGGTTATCGGGCAGCGGGGACTCTATCCGCGTGCCGTCGGCCTGAGTGGGCGCGATCGGGCCCAGTCCCGTCGCCCACACCGCAACGATGGAACCCACCGGCGCGGGGTTCGCAGCCGAGTTGAGGGTTCCGTCCTCATTCAGCGCCGCCGCGTGCGTGCCATCCAGCGTGAATACCGCTGGCACCGTCTGCACCACCGGCCAGGTCAGACAATTCGTGGGCACGCTGTTGTATGAGACACAGACCTGCGTGGTGCGGCCGGGCGTCAGCGACCACGGCGCCACCGCGTTGATCTGGGCGTTCTGGACCCACAACAGCGGGGCCGGCGTCCCGTCGAAAGTCACTCTCACGTTTGCCGTATTCGTGGGGTAGGCGGTTTGCGCAGCGGCCTGTGTCTGTACACCCTCCTGAGGTCCGAGCCCGTTTCCAAAGAGTGTGACGAGCTCTCCGGGCGCGACCGCACCGGTCACCAGGCTCGCCGAATTCCCCAGACAGGCCAGAGGGAATGTCTGCGCACCGGCATTGAGAGAGAAGCTTGACAGGAAAGGACTGCCGGAGGTTCCCGCCGCGAATGGACCGGCTTGTGTGGGTGCGAAACCGGGACCAGCCGTAGCCGCAACAAATACGGTTGAATTCGGAGCCGTGGCAATAAGCGCAGAACCCAGATTATCGCCCCCCGGAATGTAGGTGCTCTGCAGGATGGAACCGTCGGGAGCAGCCACGGTCAGCAATTCAGCCCATCCGGGCGGGCCTGTGGACGGGTCGAATCCGCAGGTCGCAAGACTGTTCCTGACTGCATACAACTTATTCGTAGCCACCGTGACGTATGCGTTCCCGGCTGCGTCCAGCGCAAACTGCCCGCTGCTCGCCCCGCCAACGGTTGTCGAAAGCGTGACCGCGCCCGTAGAATCGATGCGCTGCACGACTCCCGACCCGAACACCACGACATTTCCGTTGGCGTCCACCGCAACAGTCTCGCTGAGGCCGAGAGGCAGGATGGAGTAGAAACCGGAGGAGCCATCGGGTGCCACTCGTCCGAGAAAACCTGTGTTGACACCCTGAGCGTTGGTTTCCGTCCCCGCAACGAAGGCCGCGCCCGACGGATCGACGGCAATGGAGCTCGGTATGCCTATCATCTGCGCTGTGTAATCGACTCCGCTGCCAGCGGCATTGAGTCGAACCACATCGGCCGTTTGGGTAATAAAGTTGTTCGTGATGTATTGCGCAGCCACATAGGCGCGGCCCTGGGAGTCGGCTATGAGAACGGGCACGGACAGCGGAATGAAGCCGGCCGGCGTTTTCCACGCGAGGCCCGTTCCGTTGGCGCCCAGCTTGGCCACGTAAACCGAGGTATCGCCCGGCTGGCGGGCCGGGATTACGTATACACCTCCGTTGGGATCCACCGCCATGACGGAAGCCACGAATCCGAGCTGGTCCTGCCACAGAATCGTCTTCCCGTCCGCCGACAGTTTTGTCACAGTGGAAGAAGCGCTGTTGGACAGAATGTACAGGGACCCGGAGCTGTCAGTCGCAATCTCCGCGGCGTTGACATTGTTGGGGGAATAGCTGATGAGCCATTCAGTGTAGTTAACCCCCAGCAGGAAGCCGGATGACGGCACGCTCAACAGCATCAGGCAGAGGAGTGGTTTCACAAGGTGATCGCTTCATTCGACGTATGGAAGCTATTTTGCGTTGCTTCGGTGTGGGGCAGGCGGTTCCGCCTGCCCTGGTGCGAGACTCAACGCCTACTTATATTCAATCCCGACCACTTCGCCAAACACGCCCGCCACCGTCGACGGCCTGTAGTGGATTTCAACCGCGCGCGGCTTCTGCACGCCGCAACTGAAAGTCATCTTGTCACCCTTGACGCTGATTCCCGACGGGTCCGCGATCAACAGCACGCGCTCCGCACCACTCGCCTCCTTCACCAGCAACTTCAGCTGCTTCCCCAAACACTCGACCCGCGTCAGCGTCCCATCCAGCACAGCCGCGTTCCCATCCACGTCGTCCCAATCCACCGTCGGCGCATTGTCGGTCTTCGCCGCGGTATGCGCATTGGTGCGCGCTTCCACGTCCGCCACTTCCTTGCGCGCCGCCGTTTTCAAACGTTCGATATCGGCGGTCTTCGCATCCTCATCCCGCTTCTTCTCCGCAGCCTCATCGTCCAGGCGCTTCTGCTCGATCGCGCCCCGCGCCTTCAGATACGTATCGCGCTTCGCCGGATCCGTCGTCGCCAGCGAAGCCGCCATCCACGCGCGCCCCGCTTCCGCCCACTGATTCTGGCCTTCGTTCAGACGCGCATACGTCACCCACCAATCCACGTTATGCGGCTCCAGCCCCAACGCAAGCTTCCACTCCGCCAGCCTTTGTTTCGGATCGTCGTACTTATCGCCAAGCTCCCAGTGCGCCGGCCCATACTTCGGATCGATGCTCAGCGCCTTCTGCAGCACCTCGATGGCAACATCGTAATGCTTCTCCGTTTTGCCATAGGTGGTGAGCGCCACCACGTTACGCGATCCCGCTTTGTACGCTTCTGCGAAATATCCGCCGGCCTTCCCTTCGTCACCCGCGCGCAGAGCCAGGAAGCCCAGGCCTTCGTTCGCCTCCGCCACATGATTGTTCGCCTTGAGCAGCGCCACGTAACTCGCCTCAGCTCCTGGCCCGAGCAGGTCCGCGCGCGCCAGCTGCCCGTCGTCCGCCGTGAGCACCGCTGTTACGAAATCACGATCCGGATTGAGCGGTCGATTCGGCGCCTGCACCGCCTGAAACACGCCCGCCGCCAGATAGCGATCCACGCTGGCATTAAACTTCACCACGTCTTCTCCCAAACTGCGAATCGCGCCATTCGCATCCATGCCCGTCGCCAGATTGTGCAGATAGATATGCGCGCGCCCGGCAGTGTCCGGCTGCGTAATCAGCATCTGCAGCAGCGCCCAGTCGCGCGTCCGCTCGGCGGCGGGCGGCGGCGCGCCCCACGTCACGTGGACCGCGTTCGATTGCACGGTACTGAAAAATGTCTCCAGCGCCTGCTCAGTCGCGCCGGGGATGCCGGTGAAATTCGTTTCGAGCAGCCGCCGCGTCAGTTCGCGAACCATCTCCGGTGGCAGTTGCCCGCTCGCCACGGAGCACGCCATCAGATGATCGCGGCCCATATGGATGCCGTCACAGCCCTGCGCGGCCATTTCGCGCGCGTCGCGAAATACGAGAATCCGCAGCGGCGGATCGAGCCGCAGATCCGCCTGGCCCATGGCAACGCCCAACGCATAGCGGAATTGTTCGAACTGGCTGAGAGCCTGTATCGCGGGTGTGCGGCCATCGTCGCTGATAGCTTCAAATGGACCGAGTTTCGCCCGAATCCACGATTTCGAGCCGAACAGCGGATCGGCGGCACGCAGGTTGCCACCCGAAGGTAGGATTGCCAGGCCGAGCACACAAGCCCAGGCGAGCCCAAATGTGAGGGCGGGAGCCCGAACAAGGCACATCGCGAGGGCGGGAGCCCGAACGAGCCATAATGACCGGCTCCTCATTGATAAAGTATATTACGGATCGCAGATGCTCCAGGAACTGATCCATAACGCGCGCCGCCGTCTGCTCTTCAACGAGATCCTCAGGCAGTTCGCCCTGTCGGCCGCTCTCGCCATCGGCGGACTGGCCCTGCTCCTGACGCTCGGCACACGCTACGTGGAATGGTGGGTGGTCGCCTTGTTCGCCGTGGCCGTCACGGTCTGGGCAACGGCGAAACTCCGCAAGCGACTCCCCAATGACTACGCCGCCGCAGTCTGGCTTGACGATAAAGCCGGCTTGCACGATTCCCTCTCCACCGCGCACTACTTCGCCGTTTCCAAATCGCGAACCCTCACCCCCGAAGCCGAAGCGATCCTCCTGGCTCAGCGCGACCAGGCCGAAACAGTCGCGGGCGATATCAACGTTTCCATAGCCGTCCCTTTCCGTTTTCCGAAAGCGCTCTACGGGCTGGCCGCGCTGCTCCTCGCTTCTTCCGGCCTCGTGACCGTGCGCTATTTTTACGGCCACGACCTGAACCTCACCGCCCCCATTACGGAAGTGATCTTCCAGGATCTCGCCGCCGTCAAATCACCGAAGGCAACGAAGCCGGATCGCCCGAAAAAGCAGGACGAGTACGACGAAGCCCGCTCGCTGCTTTCCAAGCTCGGCCTTGGCGCCAATCTGGACGAAAAGCCGGATGAGCAACTCGACGAGGCTCTGGCCGACGCGCTCAAATCCGCCGAGAAAACACCCGCTACCGGCGATCAGGCTAAACTCGACCAGAAAATGGACAAGGGTGATCCGCTCGACACGCCGAAGGATTCGCAAAAGAACAACGACGCCTCGCAGCCCGGGGACAACAGCGACAAAAAGCCTGGCGATGCCGGAGATTCCCCCAACAGCCAGGGTGGCGGAAAAAGCTCGGAAAAAGGTGATAAATCGCTGCTTTCGAAGCTGAAGGACGCCATGGACAACATGATGGGCGCGCCGAGTCCGTCAAGCGACAAAAAGAGCGCCGGTAAGCCGCAGCAATCCAAAGCGTCCAGCCAGGCGCAGGCCGGTCAGCAACCGGGCGAAGCTGGTGACGAAGAGAACAAGACGCCCGCCGACGGCGAAGCCAACGGCAACGCGCAGAAGAGCAACTCTCCGGGCCAGACCAGCGGCAATACCAGCGATAAACAGGAAGGCCCGAGCGCGGCCGGTTCCGAGGATGGCGAGAAGGCGATCAAAGCGGCGCAGCAGGTCGCTGCGATGGGCAAGATCAGCGAACTTATCGGCAAGCGGTCGGAGCAGGTGACGGGCGAATCGATGATCGAAGTGCAGTCCGGCAACCAGAAGTTGCAGACAGCGTACAAAGATACGGCTGCGACGCACGGCGAAGGCGCGGGCGAGGTCAGCCGCGACCAGATCCCGCTATCGTCCCAAGCCTACATCCAGGAATATTTTCAACAGGTACGCAAGCCGGAAGGTACTCCCGCGAAAAAAGCTCCGGCGCCGGTGCCCACCCCCGCGAAATAAGCGCCCCGATCCTACCGGGTCGGAGTCCCCAGCAACTGCTTGATATACGCCTGAAACCCGATACCCCGATCCTCCGCAATCTTCCGCGCCGCATCCAGATCGGTGCCAGTCAGCGTGATACTCACGGGCCGAAGCTTCCTCTTGAACCCGGGGGTCATCACTTCCTGCGGCGGAGCAGTCTGCTTACGGCGAAGCACCGCGCGCAGATCGGCTTCCACGGCTGATCGGTTTTTATCCCACCAGGCCGCCTCGGCTCGTTCGCTGTTGAAAGAGGGGATGAGCAACGGGGTTTTAGACCGTCGTTTGCCAGGGCTTGTGCGTCGGAACCTGATCGCGGCCCTTAACGCGGTCATACAGGTACTTGTTTGAAACAGTCCCGAGAGCCTCGTTATAAAGGCTGGTGAGCCCGAACGCTTCCCGCAGATCTTCCTGAAAATCGTGAATCGCGACTAACTCTTCGGCCAGCGCCGGCTTGCTTTTCCCGCGCGGCGTGCGAAAGAACTTCTGGAATCCGCCATCCGTCAGCGTGCCGATCTCGGAACCCATCATCACGCCAGGCCGTTCCGTGATCCGGGGCAGTTCTCCCACGCCGGGCTGCGCAATGCAGGCGATACCGTTGCGCTCGATCCGCGTCCCCCCGCCGGTGGACTGGACAGTAAAGCCCGCAGCCCGTGCCTTAGCCAGATGATCTTCGAAACTCAGGACTTTCGGACGCTCGTGACGGAAAAACATAGGTAAGGCCATTATAATCGCGGCAACGCGCCGAACCTGGCAAGGCCCGCGCCTTTCACGGCTACACTTGCCTTACAATAGTAGATTCAGCATGCGAACACTATTTCTGAATCCCCCCTCGTTTGAGGGCTTCGACGGAGGCGCAAGTTCCCGATGGCCCGCGTCGCGGGAGATCGAGTCTTACTGGTACCCCGTCTGGCTCTGCTATCCCGCCGGCATGTTGCCCGACAGCAAGGTTGTGGACGCGCCACCGCAGGGAGTCTCCATCGAGCAGACTGTCGATATGGCGCCCGATTTCGAATTGCTGGTACTGTTTACCTCCACGCCCGGTTTCGATGTCGATGTGAAAATCTCGGAAATGATGAAGGGCCGCAACCCGAATCTGAAGATCTGTTTCGTGGGACCGCCCGTCACGGTTGAGCCGGAAAAGGCTCTCAACGCCAGCACCTCCATCGATTTTGTGATTCGCCGCGAATTCGACTACCAGATTCGCGACTACGCCAACGGCAAGCCCATTGAAGAAATTCCCGGCGCGAGTTTCCGCAAAGACGGAGCCATCGTCAACAATCCGGAAGCGCCGGTCATCGAAGATCTCGACGCCCTCCCATGGGTCACCAAAGTCTACAAGCGAGATCTGGATACGACCCGCTACAACGTGCCGTTCCTGCTGAACCCGTTTCTGTCGTTTTATACCTCGCGCGGTTGCCCGGCGATGTGTACGTTCTGCCTGTGGCCACAGACACTCTCCGGTCATCGCTGGCGTCTGCGTTCGAGTGACGATATTGCCGCGGAAGTGCAATACGTTCTTAAGGAACTGCCGCACATCAAGGAAATCTTCTTCGATGACGATACGTTCAACTACCGCAAGGAACGCACCATCGAACTTTGTTCGAAGCTGAAGCCGCTCAATTTCACCTGGTCCTGTACGTCGCGAGTCACTACCGATTACGACACCCTGAAGGCCATGAAGGAAGCCGGCTGCCGCCTGCTGATCGTTGGCTATGAATCGGGCGATGCCCAGATCCTGAAGAACATCAAGAAGGGCGCAACCATCGATATGGCCGAGCGCTTCACAGCCAACTGTAAGAAGCTCGGGCTCGTGATTCACGGCGACTTCATCGTCGGCCTCCCCGGCGAAACGCACGAAAGCATTCGCAAAACGATCGACTTCGCGAAGAAGCTGGATAACGAGACGATTCAGGTCTCGATCGCGCACCCCTATCCGGGCACCGAGTTCCATACCTACGCGCAGAAGAACGGGCTGATCTCACTCGGTAACATCGTCGACGAACGCGGCAACCAGTTGCCGAAGGTCGTTTACGAGAATCTTAACGAAGCCGAGTTGATGGACTGGGTGGAGCGCTTCTACAGCGAGTATTACTTCCGTCCGAAAGTCGTCTGGCGCATGGTGCGGAAGGTCATCTTCAATTCGCACGACCGCAAACGCCTGACGAAGGAAGCGCGCGAATATATGTCGCTCCGCGCGCGCCGCAAAAAATTCATCGCGAAACAGCGGGAACAGCACCCCGCCACGGCTTCGGCGCATGCCGGCGACTAGCGAGACAACCGATCAGGCGCGTCTTCGCGCCAAGACACGGCTCTTCACGGCAATAGTGGTTGTGAGTAACGTCGCCGGCAACTCGGCGTTGACGCACGGCATGAAGCAACTGGGCGACATCGGCAATTCGCCGCTCGCGCTGATTGGCGCGCTGTTCCATCCGTGGGTTGCGCTGGGCGTCGCGTTGTTGATCCTCTGGACCCTGACTCACATGGCACTGCTGAGTTGGGCCGACCTCAGCTACGTGCTGCCGGTCACGGCTATTGGCTACGTGCTTACCGCGCTGTCGGGGGAATACCTGCTCGGCGAAACCGTGACCATGGAGCACTGGGTGGGCATCCTGCTCATCACGGCCGGCGTGACGCTCGTGGGCTTGACGGCGCCCGCAACCGCAACGGAGCATATCCCGTTATGAAGTGTGTGTTGGTCTTCATTCTCGTCGCCGCCACTACGCTGGGTGACGTTGCACGCGCGCGCGGCATGAAGAACCACGGCGAGGTACGTGAGTTCCATCCGGGCGCAATCAGGAGTGCGTTGTGGGCGCTCGCGCGCAACAAGTGGGTCATCCTTTCCACCAGCGCGATGGCGGTGTCGTTCTTCTCCTTCATTCGACTTGTCTCCATCGCGCCGCTGAGCTTCGCGGTGCCCGTCTCTGCCGCGACTCTGATTCCCGAGACGATCCTCGCGCGGCTGTTCCTCCGGGAAAGGGTCGACTGGCGCCGCTGGGCGGGCGCTGCTCTGATCGCCATGGGCGTGGTCCTGATCTCCAGGTGATCCCCGCGATTCTGGTCTGCTGCGGAGCCATCTACAACCTGCTCGCGATAGCAGGCGCGCTCAGCTTCCGTCGGCGTTCGAAGATCCCCGGCTATCGGCCGCCCGTCTCGATCCTGAAGCCAGTTCGCGGAAGAGATCCGGGTTTCTACGACGCGATCCTCTCTCACGCCGTTCAGGACTACCCGGAGTTCGAACTTCTGTTCGGCGTCGCTGATCCGAACGACGCGGTGGTTCCCGATATCGAGCGCCTGCAACGCGAGTATCCGGCGATTCCTATCCGCGCGATAACGACAACCAACGATGCACCGAACGGCAAAGTCGGGTCGCTGGAGATCCTGGCGCGCGAAGCGAAGTACGGAGTGCTGCTGGTTAACGACGGCGACATCGTTGTTGCGCCGGATTACCTGACCCGCGTGGTGAGTCTGCTCGAAGACCCGCAGGTCGGGCTTGTCACCGGGCTCTATCGCGCGCGCGGTACTTCGATGGCCGCGAGCGCCGAAGCACTTGGCATCGTCACCGAGTTCGTCCCGAGCGTGCTGGTTGCGCGGCTGCTGTCGTCCAGCGGCTTCGCACTTGGCGCGACGATGGGGTTTCGCGCGACGGATCTCGCAGTGATTGGCGGCTTCGCGTCCATCCGCGACTACCTGGCCGACGACTACCAGTTGGGTGCGCGCATTGCCGCGCTGGGCAAGCGGGTCGCGATGTGCGATTCAGTCGTAGTCACGAACCTGAGCGCGGGTTCATGGCGCGACGTCTGGAAGCATCAGGTTCGTTGGTCGCGGACGATCCGAGTGTCCCGCCCGGCTGGCTATCTGGGCTATCTCGTGACGCAGGCGACCTTCTGGTGCGTGATCGCCGCAGCGATGGGCTACTGGCGGATCGCGCTGGCAGGCGAGGCAATCCGATTGGCGGCAGCGCTGGCGGCGATGGTGGCGACCGGCGATGGCCGTTTGTATCGCGTCGCCGCTGTGCCGCTGCGCGATCTGTTCGGCTTTGCCGTCTGGTGCGGCGGGCTATTCGGCACCACGGTCGAGTGGCGCGGCCTTCGGTTTCGATTGCGGCGCGATGGACGGATTCAGCCCTTCGGCTTGTAGGCCACGCAGTCGATTTCAACTTTGATCTCCGCGGCGAAACCGCAGACGATGGTGGAGCGCGCGGGTTTGGCGTTGCCGAAGAACTCGGAGTAGACCTCGTTCATCGCAGCGAAGTCCTTGCCGTCGCCGAGATACACGCCGACGCGGACAACGTCGGCGAGGGTGGCTCCCGCGCCTTCGAGGACGAGCTTCACGTTGTTCAGCACCTGGCGCGTCTCGTGTTGAATATCGCCGGTTGAGAGCTGGTTTGTCGCGGGATCGACTGCGACCTGGCCCGAGACGAAGATGAAATCGCCCGCGCGTACGGCTGGCGAATAGGGGCCTCGCGGAGCCGGAATGCCGGGAGGTGAGAGACGTTCAATCATGATCAGTGGCCCTCCGCTTCGAGTAATCGCTCCGCTTCAATCGCAGCCATGCAACCCGCGCCGGCGGCGGTGATCGCCTGCCGATAGACGCGATCCTGCACGTCGCCCGCGTGAAACACGCCGGGGATATTGGTGCGCGCGCCGCCGGTTGACAGCAGATAGCCATCGGGGTCCAGATTGAGCTGGCACTTGAAGACCTGCGTGTTCGGAATGTGGCCGATTGCGATAAACAGCCCGTCGACTTCGCGGTTCTGCGTCTCGCCGGTCACCAGGTTGCGCAGGCGGACGCCGGTCACGAGGTTCTGTTCCAGATCGAAAACTTCTTCGATCGCCGTGTTGAGCACGAATTCGATTTTTGGATTGGCTTTTGCGCGATCCAGCATGATCTTCGATGCGCGGAAGCTATCGCGGCGGTGAACGAGCGCGACGTTGCGTCCAAAGCGGGTCAGGAAGTTGGCTTCTTCCATCGCCGAATCGCCACCGCCGACCACCATGATCTGCTTGTCGCGGTAGAAGAAGCCGTCGCACGTCGCGCAGGAGCTGACGCCGTGACCGATGAGCTTCTGTTCGGAAGGAAGATCCAGCCAGCGGGCTTTCGCGCCGGAAGCCACGATGAGCGTCCGGGTCACGATCCAATCGTCTTCAACTTTCAAGCGGAAGGGACGCTGCGACAGGTCGGCCTCGACGAGTTGCCCATCCAGATAGATAGCGCCGAAACGCTCGGCCTGCTTCTTGATGTTTTCAACCAGGTCCGGACCGTTGATGCCTTCGGGAAAGCCTGGGAAGTTCTCGACTTCCGTGGTGAGAGAGAGCTGGCCGCCAATCTCCAGACCCTTGACGACGAGGGGCTTCAGTCCGGCTCGCGCAGTGTAGACAGCGGCGGTGTTTCCGGCGCAACCGGAACCAATAATGACGACGTTATGCATGGGGTTTAATTTCTGAGACTATCAGATGCCCCTGATGCCGTTCAGGATGCTCTGGGCTTCGGCCGAATCGAGCACGAGATTCGCATCGCAGCAGGGGCCGCGCGGAATACGGCTGCCGTGGGGGCAGGCATCGGGGTGGCCCAATAGCGAACACATGCGGTCGGTGACTTCCGGGCTGAGAATGTGTTCGAATTTGCAGGCGCTGGATTCGATTTCGGCCTCGTCGTGAATACCGAGCACGTCGCGGAACAGGCGTTCGGCCAGGCGGTGGCGGCGGATGACGTCACGGGCGCGCGCCTCGCCGGCGGGAGTGAACGCGCCGTCTCCGTCGTTCACCGAGACGAGGCCAATGCCCGCCATGGTGTTGATGAGCTTGCGCCACTGCACCTGAGTGAAGCTATGCGACTCCACGTGTCCGCCGCCTTCGTTGCGCGACCAGAGATGTTCCAGAACCTCGTCGAAATCCTGATTCTCTTCGGCGGAAAAGACCAGCAGCTCTTTAATGCGGCCGTGTTCGAGGTGGACGCGGCGGTCGGCGAGTTTACCGGCGTTCTCGTCGTGCGTGACCATCACGATGGTGCGGCCCTGGCCGTGGAGACGGTTGAGCAGTTCGAAGACGATGCGCTGGTTTTCGGCATCGAGGTTGCCGGTGGGCTCGTCGGCGAGGATGATCTTCGGGTCGTTGACGAGGGCACGGGCGATGGCGACGCGCTGCTGCTCGCCGCCGGAAAGCTGCGAAGGCAGATGGGTCGCGCGATCGGCGAGATCGACTTGCTTCAGCGCCGCGAGAGCGCCCTTTTCGTCCGTCATGCTGTGGAAGAACTGGGCGAGCATCACGTTTTCGAGAGCGGTGAGGTGCGGCACCAGGTGGAATTGCTGGAAGACGAAGCCGACGGTCTCGCTGCGGAAGCGGACGAGTTCGCTGCGGCGGAGTTTGGAGGTGTCGGTGCCGTCGATGAGTAACTGGCCGCTGGTTGCCTGGTCAAGACAGCCGATCAGGTTGAGGAGAGTCGTTTTGCCGGAACCGGAGGGACCCATGATGGCGATCCACTCGCCGCTGTTGGCGGTGAAGTGGATGTCGTCTACGGCGCGAACGGCGTTGGGGCCGTCGCCGTAGGTTTTGGTTAGGTTGATTAGTTCTATCAGGGTGCTCATGGGAGGTCACCGCCGCGAATTGCCAGACTGCGGGACCTTGAGCTTCGCTCGATTGAGGGCAGGCGGAACCGCCTGCCCCACACGGGCCACACAGACCACACAGACTTGCTGGTCACAGGTATGGCGGCTGGGAGAGCGAAACCAGAGAGCCGGGCTTTCATTTACTCACCCCTCAGGATAACCGCGGGCTGGATGCTCCAGATGCGGGCGGTTGCGATGGCCGTCGCCACGGTCGCTACCAGCACCATGACTGCGCCGACACCGGTGAAGACGCGCCAATCGAGCTGGAGTTGGAAGACGCCTCCGAAGATCTCGCGTCCGATGCCTGCTGCAGCGAAGATGCCGGCTGCGTAGCCGATGACGGTGGCGAGAATCGCGAGGGTGGCGGATTCGGAGATGAAGAAGGCGGCGATGCGGCGTTCCGCGCCACCGAGCGCTTTCATGATGCCGATTTCTTTGGCGCGGTCGATCACCATTTCGCTGAAGTTGCTGGTCACGCAGAGAGTCGTGATGGCAAGGATCAGCAGCGTGAGCAGAAACAACGCCGCCTTCATTTTCACGACTACATTCGATTCGGTGCCGGCGACGGCGCGTACGGTCCGCATGTCGGCCTCGGGGAATTCGGCGGCGAGTGCGGCGCGGATCGTTTCGAGATGCTCGCCGGGGGCCTGGATTTCAATCGCGCTGGCGGCGTCATGGATTCCCGCGAGCTTTGCGGCGGTTTCGAAGTCCACGATCAATTCCTGATCTTCTGCTCCTCCCGTGGAGACGATCCCGACGACGGTACAGAACTGGAATTGGTTGCCCATATGGAGAGCCAGGGCCTCTCCAGCCAGGCATTTGCCCGGTCCGATTACGTTCGATCCCTGTACGTGCCAGTACGGGTATGTCGCGGTGACTCCGGCTACCGGGATTATCCGGTTCGCAATCTGAGCACTGGTTACGAGGACGGGCCTGGCTTCTGCCCCGGCGCGTTTCGCGGCATCGACGATGGAGAGCGGGACCGTGCCGCCGTTGACTGGCACGGCGATGAGATTGGCGCCGTAGCTGCGGAATTCGTTGCGAAGGCGTTGGGCGACCGAGGCGTAGATGCCGAACATGACCGTGGCAAGTGCGGCGGCTACGGCGAGAGCGCCGAATGCCAGAAGAAGGCGCTGCTTGCGGTATCGCAGGGCGCTCAGGCTGAAGCGGAGGAAGAAGCGGGTGGGCATGGCGTCAAACGCCTTCCCTTAAGATGACGGCGGGTTCGAGTCGGAGGGCGCGTCGCAGGGGCTGCGCGGCTCCAGCGAGCGCTACCAGCATCGCGGCCAGCATGATCAGAAATGGCAGTATCCAGGAGATTTGAATCGCGTCGTGGAAGACCGATTGGCCGACGGCACGCGCCAGCCACGCTCCGGCAACAGCGCCGATGATACCGCCCACGAGACCTATCAGGGCGATCTCGGAACCCAGGAGCGTTGCGACCAGCCAGCGCGCGCCGCCGATGGCCTGCATGATCGCGATCTCGCCGCGGCGTTCCATCATCGTCGTCGCGGTGAGACTCCACACGCTGAGTCCAGCCGAGAGCAATGCCGCAAATGTGATGAGGGCCATCAGACCGCTGATGCTGTCGAGGACCTTGCCTTCGGAATCGGCTACGCGGCGGACCGGACGAGCTTCCGTGCCGGGAATCGCTTCCTCGATCTGGTGAGCGATGGAGGTGACGTAGTTGGTGCAGTTCCAGCGCTCGAATTCCTTCGAGGTCATGGTCTTCGGATCTTTGCGGGCGAAATCGTCTTCCGGTTTGGTGAGGGCGGCTACGTCGACGCGATCGACCACGCCGGGCTTGTGCGTCAGAGCCTGCAGGCGGGCGAGAGGAACCAGGACGCGGTCGTCGGCTTCATCGCCGGACGAGACGATACCGACTACTTTGAAAGGCTCACCGAGGATCGTGATCGTGTTGCCCGCCGCCCATCCATTGCGGCGCGCGACACCTGCGCCGACGACGCATTCATTGGCATCGTTTGCCCAGCGGCCGTTTGTGATTTGCCAGGTGGGATTCAGCGCGCGCGTGTCGGGGAACGAGACGCCCTGGATTGTCAGGACGCCATCGTGAGCCAACAACGACGGCGACACGCCGGTGATATTCAGAGCCCAGAAGATTTTCCCGATATTCGGGATGAGGGATTCCTGAATATCGTTCGCGTTGCCGGAGGCTGCCGCAGTGACGCCGCCGACACCACCGGTTAGCGCGGCGGCGCGCGAGGTCACAACGATGTTGGCTCCTGCTTCGCGAAGTTCGACGTTGATTTTGTCGCCGATCGAGAGCATCACGCCGAGCATGGCTGTCGCGACGGCGGTTCCAAGCGCGATTGAGGCTATGATGAGCGCTTTGCGTCGCGGCGAGCGGCGAATTGAGTCGCGGACGAAGCGGACAATCATAAAAATGGCCGCCGATGAACGCCGATGAACGCCGATCTAAGCATTACGGAACTTCCTTACGCCGGGTTCGAAGGCCGCTTCGTCGATGACGAGCGTTGCTCCCTCGACGTGGGATTTCAGAGGAATCGGATTGCAGCCGCCGGAGATGCCGATGCTGGAGATGACGATATCGGAGCCGCAGTTGCGGCAAATCACTTCGTTGCCTTTCTGGTAGTAGCCCTGGGTGCCACAGATGTTGCAGGCGTCATAGGCTACGGCGAGAGTGTGGTCGGGCTTCGCGACAACGATGAAGCGCACGTCGACGCCCTGATCCTCAACCACGAAGCGGTGCAGGTTGCCATCGTCCACGGAGGCGACCGGGATGTGCACGGCAGCATTTTCGAAAGCAACCGGCGTGGGCACCGAAAGAGCCGTCCTCTGGCGCTCATATAAGAACTCGGCGGTGATCATCAAAATGAAGAGGCAGGACGCGGTGCAGGACGCGACCATCCAGAGTTTTTCGCGACGTGCGGTCCAAAGCGCCTTGCGCAGCGCCGCGCCTTCGAGCGTATCGGCTTGCGGGGCGCGCCGGCTATGCCATTCGAGAAGAACCATGGCCGCGGCGAGCGCGAGGATGGTGATGAAGAAGAAGACGTCGTTATTGACGATGGGGCCGATGACGGCCATTTCGCTGCTGCTGCTGGGCAGCCAACCGGCCTCCGAGAGTTCGTGCAGGCCCGTGATGGTGAGCTGAGCGACGACCACCATGAGGATGGCGGTGGTGATGCGGAAGAATTGCCGGAGATTGACGCGAATAGTGCCACGCACGAAGGCGAAACCGAAGAGCACGGCGAGGCCGATCCCGAGAGCGGCGCCGAAGGCTTCGAGGATGCCGGAGGTATCGAGACGGAGCGCAGCGAGGAGCAATACGGTCTCGACGCCCTCGCGGAAAATCATGAGAAACACGAAAGCGAAAACACCCCACGAGCCCGCGTTGCCGGAGGTACCTTTTTGCAACCCAGTTTCAATCTCGGATTTGACGTGGGCGCCGTGGCGGTTCATCCAGATGACCATCGAGAGGACGAAGGCCGCGCTGACCAGGAGGACAAAGCCTTCGTAGGCGTCGTCATTGATGTTGATTTTTGCGAAGCACCATGCCGCGATAAAGCTTGCAACTACGGCAGTTAGGAGAGCCCGATAGATTGCGGGCATAAGATCGAGGCGACCGATGCGTTTGACGTAGGCGACGGCGATGGCTATCACCAGCGCGGCTTCGACGCCTTCGCGCAGGGTGACCACGAAAGTAGGGATCATAGAGGCAACTCAGTTGCAATTCGATTGTAGCAGACAACCCGGATCGAAATGGTCCGCGATTGCGGTTGGTGCCGATAACTGGTCATGCCGGACGGGACATGAAAAGGTCGCCGAGGGTCTGCCGCGCGTCATTCTTCCGCGTATCGGTTTGATTCGGGGCGGTTTATCGAAATCCAGGTTCGTTTGGTTATTTTTGCTGTGCGCGGAACTCGGGTAATTGCACCGATCCGATGGATTCGAGAGATTGAACACAGAAATGGGGCTGGCGGAGGCTCCGTTCGGTAGGGTTCGATGGGTACAGTAGGTTTGTTTTACCGGGTTGCGACCTGAAATTTGAGCGGAGGTTGCCATGCGATTACAGTATGCACGACTGCGCAAGGATTCGGGGGGCGAAAACTGCGGCTAGCCTACTATTTTGTTCGGGTTACGGGCGGAAAAATAGTTGTGAACGGTCATGGCGCGCAGCCACAACGGGGGATGAAAACGGTCTCAGGAGAATCAGGGTGAGATCTAACAGGGATATGGTGAGGCGGAGGACGAGGCGCTTGAGGGCACCGGAGAGCCAGAGGGCGAAGGCTACGGTGAGGATGGCGTACGGCCACATGCAGGTTTCAGTATAAGGGGATGCTTCAGCACGCCGGTCCCGATCAAAATAAACCCCGGCTTTTGGCTGGGAAGCGAAGACCTCTGAGGGGGCGCGGAACTCTCCCGAAGGGGCGTGCTTAGGTCGGTTGTTGACACGCATCGGCCAAACCCATACATTTGGGGTATGGAAGTTGAACTCACCCACGACCAGCAAGCGCTCGTCCGGCAGGCCATCGATACCGGTCGCCTGCACGGTCCCGAAGACGCGGCGAAGGAAGCATTTTCCTTATGGGAAGCCCGCGAGCGCCGCCGTGCGGAAATTCTGGCGTCTGTGGACATCGCCGAGGCATCTCTTACGCGCGGCGAAGGGCGAGTCATTACGGAGGAGTCTATGCGCCAGCTAGCCCACGATGTGGGCCAACGCGGTCGCGCGCGCCTTGCCGCAGAACAGCAGCAATCGCGCTAATGGCTCACAAGCGCGCTCCCGGCGCAGATTCAGACCTCGATGATATTTGGCATTACGTCGCAACGGAAAGCGGCAGCGCTGACAGGGCGGATCGTTTCGTAGCCTCCCTCACCGAACGGTTCTACCTTCTCTCTCAAAACCCCTATATCGGACGCAGCCGGGAGGATTTACGTCCGGGCTTGCGTAGTTTTCCCGTGCTGCGGTATGTCATCATTTACCGTGTCGAAGACGAAGACGTGGTGATTCTCCATGTGTTCCACAGTAGCCGCGACGTCGCGGCGTTCTTTCACCAATAGAGGCGCGCTCAGTGAGCGCCGGGAGTTTTGACGGACGCTTCAACCGCCGGGCACTGCGGCGTCTCAGAAGACGTGGCTGCTCACAGCATTTGAGAAGAAATAAAAACGCCATCCTCCGCCGCCGATACTCTAGCCGCCGGCAGCGCTTCCCCTCTCCGGAGAAAGAAGACGTCCGGAGCGGCGAAAGTTCCGGACGAGGATGGCACTCCCAGTTTCGCATAAATCGAATCCATGAAAAACCCTCCAGTACTCCGCCTCGCGCTCGCCGCGCTGCTGCTGATTCTCGTCGCCGTCGGTGCGCGCGCCCGGACCGCCGCATCGCTCGCGCCGAATCGCCATGATCCAGTTTTTCGACGCTTCAACAGGCGTCGCGCTTCCCTGCTCCGACTGCACCGTCTCGACGTTCGTCGCCGGGACGTCGACGCCGGTCAAAAAGTATGTGGATTCGACGGCCACGACGCAGAATCCGTTTGTCATCACGCTGAACTCGCTCGGGATGACGACTTCCGGAATCTGGCTGGGACCCACATGCTACGAGTTTTCGCTCGCCAACCCGGCCGGCGCGGTGCTCTGGACGCAGGATCAGGTCTGCGCCAACAACGTGACCAGCTTCAATACGCGCACCGGGGCGATCACGCTCGAATCGGCCGACGTCGCCTCAGTCCCGGAAATGGCCAGGCACCACGGCGGACGGCGCGGGCATCGGCTGGCTTCAATGAGGCCGGGACTGATCAGTCTCGGAAATGCAAACTTCCGACGATGCGCGTCCGACGTCGTACCGCTTCAATGAGGCCGAGACTGATCAGTCTCGGAAATGATGCCGCGCATCCCCGGGTGGGATGCCCTGCCCTAGCTTCAATGAGGCCGAGACTGATCAGTCTCGGAAATTCGATCTCTCGACCGAAGACGCCTCGAACTTCACCACGCTTCAATGAGGCCGAGACTGATCAGTCTCGGAAATTACTATCAATCCTGTAAACCAAAACCGACTTAACTGCTTCAATGAGGCCGAGACTGATCAGTCTCGGAAATGCGGCGACCAAAGAAAAACTGACCGACGCGCACGAAGCTTCAATGAGGCCGAGACTGATCAGTCTCGGAAATGGCGACGGTTGCGGGCGGCGGCTCTATCCCGGCCGGCTTCAATGAGGCCGAGACTGATCAGTCTCGGAAATGCAATCGCGCCGGCGGGGAGGAATCTGCAATGTCTCGCTTCAATGAGGCCGAGACTGATCAGTCTCGGAAATGGCAGCGCGACACTCAGATCACTTTCGAGCACGCGATGCTTCAATGAGGCCGAGACTGATCAGTCTCGGAAATCGCGGGCAGCTCCCGGATTGGTGGTGCATGTCCCGCGCTTCAATGAGGCCGAGACTGATCAGTCTCGGAAATCAAGTGACCGGGCTATACTAAGTGACCACCCCACCCGCTTCAATGAGGCCGAGACTGATCAGTCTCGGAAATTTCTTTCCGGGCCATCCGTGACCGAAGTGATTCCACAGGCTTCAATGAGGCCGAGACTGATCAGTCTCGGAAATCAGCGGGCCAGGGAGATCCAACCCTTGTCCCGCTGACGCTTCAATGAGGCCGAGACTGATCAGTCTCGGAAATCCAGTGCATCCGCGCCGGGATGATTGAGGGATTTCGCTTCAATGAGGCCGAGACTGATCAGTCTCGGAAATCCAAATGCTGCGGACAATAGATCCGGTACGAAAGGGCTTCAATGAGGCCGAGACTGATCAGTCTCGGAAATCCGGGACGTAGCTGTGAAGTATCGAATAAGCATCTGCTTCAATGAGGCCGAGACTGATCAGTCTCGGAAATCCGGTTTACGAAGCCGGACACCCGGAGCTCGCCCGCGCTTCAATGAGGCCGAGACTGATCAGTCTCGGAAATTCTTCCCCGGTAGCTGGACCGGACCCGGCAACGCCGTGCTTCAATGAGGCCGAGACTGATCAGTCTCGGAAATTCGCAGGGTGCGATTTCCGCAGCTCTGCTGCGATGGCTTCAATGAGGCCGAGACTGATCAGTCTCGGAAATGAACACGCTGAACTGTGGGATAAGGTGCCTACCGTGCTTCAATGAGGCCGAGACTGATCAGTCTCGGAAATGCGCCGATAGCGCCCGCGTTTACGAACTTCACCGGGCTTCAATGAGGCCGAGACTGATCAGTCTCGGAAATTTGGCGTGTGCTCCCGCAACTGGGATCTCCTCGACGGCTTCAATGAGGCCGAGACTGATCAGTCTCGGAAATGCTTTGATTGATAGAAGATCAGTAGCGACTACGGTGCTTCAATGAGGCCGAGACTGATCAGTCTCGGAAATTTCCCGTTTTGTTGCGCCCCGCAATATTTGCAGCTGCTTCAATGAGGCCGGTCCCACCGAAGCACATTGTTGTCTTGCTTCAATGAGGCCGAGACTGATCAGTCTCGGAAATGCTTCCTTATCCTTCTTTTCAGAGCACCGGCCAGCAGCTTCAATGAGGCCGAGACTGATCAGTCTCGGAAATGCCGGGCGCCCTTCGAGCTTGAACGCTGGCTGCTCGAGCTTCAATGAGGCCGAGACTGATCAGTCTCGGAAATGCTAGAAGATTTTAGTTTTGTGGGTGTACCGTCAACCGGCTTCAATGAGGCCGAGACTGATCAGTCTCGGAAATGGCCCGATATGAGCCGTACCCGAGCCGTCCCTTTCTGCTTCAATGAGGCCGAGACTGATCAGTCTCGGAAATTCGGACGGGAAGTACGGATTCAGGTAGTAGTGGCAGCTTCAATGAGGCCGAGACTGATCAGTCTCGGAAATACCCTCGGTTGCCCTGCACGTCAGACATAATCCGGCTGGCTTCAATGAGGCCGAGACTGATCAGTCTCGGAAATGCTATCCCGGTTGAAGTATTCCCGGAGCCCACGGCTGCTTCAATGAGGCCGAGACTGATCAGTCTCGGAAATGTTCCCGGTTCCGGCGGCATCACGTCCGCTCTCGGGCTTCAATGAGGCCGAGACTGATCAGTCTCGGAAATGTTCGTGCTGGGAACCGCCGGAACCGATGTGATGGGGCTTCAATGAGGCCGAGACTGATCAGTCTCGGAAATGCGGTAGAGCCCGCGGCACGTCGATATCATCCGTTGCTTCAATGAGGCCGAGACTGATCAGTCTCGGAAATGCAGAGCCGTCAACGAGTCAAGCTCGACTTCGACCGGCTTCAATGAGGCCGAGACTGATCAGTCTCGGAAATGGCCCCACGAAGTCC
>Ga0182024_10002180_pt1 | contig 49196 bp, 45 predicted proteins | sample P32metaG_FD_120480 | JGI IMG/M metagenome (GOLD analysis project Ga0182024, IMG submission 120480) | Permafrost microbial communities from Stordalen Mire, Sweden - P3-2 metaG (Illumina Assembly) | ecosystem: Environmental > Terrestrial > Soil > Wetlands > Permafrost | place: Sweden: Stordalen...
AGACCATCTATATAACGCACGGCCATTTCGACCACTTCTACGGTCTGAGCATTCTGCTCGACCGTTTCCCGAGCGCTCGGGCGATAGCAACGCCCAAGACGGTGAACGCCATGCAGATGTCTTTCACTCCCCCGGTGGAGCGGTTAGCCCGCCGTTTGTTTCCTGGGCAAGTGGCCACTAAATTGGTTGCACCTCAGCCCTATGAGAACGACACGTTCACTCTCGAAGGCCAGGAATTGCGCATCATCGAGCAGGGCCACACCGATAGTCCCGATACGACGTCTCTATACGTTCCATCGATCGGCTTGGTCGTCGCTGGCGACGTGGTGTACAACCAGTGCCACATGTACGTCGGCGACACCACCCCCGAGAGCCGGAAGAACTGGGTCGCGGCGCTGGACCGGTTGGCAGCGCTGAAGCCTGCGATTGTTGTTGCCGGTCACAAGAAGCCTGGTGCGCCCGACTCACCGTCGGCGATCCAGGACACTAAGCGTTATCTGCTGGACTTTGATCGGCTGCGGCAGACCACGGCCTCCGACGAAGAGCTGTTCAACCAGATGACCGGGCTTTACCCCCACTGGGTAGCCAACCAGTCGTGGTTAATGTTCGGATTCCCGAGCGGCTGATGGGAACGCCCGCTCGCGTATGATCGAAATCGGAGTCGTCAATGAACAGCGTACAAATCGGACAGAAGAGCTATGAGATGCCGCCGCGGGACGGGTTCACCGTCGCATATTTTCTCACTGTCGCCGACATCGACCGATCGGCTCGCTTCTACGAAACGGTCTTCGGCGGTCGCATTCTGAGTGGAGGTGACAGCAAGGGCGCGCCTGGGTACATTCAGATCGCGAATATGTGGCTCATTGTCAACGTCGGGGGCGGGCCGACCCCCGAAAAGCCGTCGGTAACGCTCAGCGTCCCCGACCCGGATAAGATGAGCGGCTTTCTGAATATCCGCGTTGCCGATATTCAAGCGTGCTATGAGTTATGGAAGAGTCGAGGAGCCGAGTTCATCACCGAGCCGAGGGACAAGTACGGCGAGACGCTCTGCTACATCCGCGATCCTGACGGCTATATTATCGAGGGACAGAGCAAGCCGGAAGTCACGTATGGTTAACGCTCGGCACGGATGGGATGCGGATTTAAACGCTTACGGATGTCCGCGTTCCGCATCGATAATGGCGAGCGGATCTGGCAGACGCCGCCGCCCGGCTGCGGCGGCCGGCCTTCGTGCAGTCCGGCGCAATCGTCCGCGGTGACGGGTATTCCGGGCGCCGTCTTTTCAGGCTCCGTGGACGGCCACTTGCGCGCGTATTCCACGGACAACGGCAAGATCATCTGGGATTACGACACCGCGCACGAGTTCAAGACCGTAAACGGCATCCCCGGCCGTGGTGGCGCCATCGACGTCGCGGGCCCAGTGGTGGCGGGCGGGATGTTGTACGTTGTGTCCGGAAACGCGGCGCGCGGCGGGTTACCCGGTAACGTGCTGGTGGCATTTTCGGCGGCGCCCTAACGCGGACGCAATGATCGCCACGTCGCGATTCAAACGCGAGTCATGCGCGTGTTCCCGCACATGCACGTGCGCGGTCTGACCGTTTTCATATCGAGCGCCGAACCGGACTCATCGTTCCTGACCAGCCTAGCGGCCCGTTCAGTCCTGGCCCGCATCGCCGACGATCCACTCGAAACTCTCGGACAAGCCACTTCCGCGCGTGGAGTCCGTCAACGTGACGCGGGGAAGCTCAACACCGACAGATCCGCGAGGTTTCAACGGACGCCGTTTCGAGACAGCTTAACTGCGCAGGTAAGCGTTCGGTACGCACCATCTTCCCTGACGAGCCTGCGGCTGTGGCTCTTGAAAAATGGGGAGTGCGCGGAACGCGGAACTCCGGCGCGGCGCAGAGCGCGTTTGATGCGGCAGCGGACCGCGTACTTGTGAACGCGGAGAGCTTGCCGCGCGGATACAGTCCAACACGAGGTGCTATGTCATGTCTGCTACGGCGCGCACGATGAGGAGCTTAGGCGCCAACAGCGGACGAGAGGCGGAGAGCAAGTCGGAGGGGGGAACTGAAAATCGAGGGCTCACGGCGGCTCAGAAAAAGCAGAAGTCGAGTCACTGGAAAAGGCTGGAGCCCGGTTGAGAACTCGTGAAAATGGCTATAATTGAGGCCAAGTGCAGATCAAACCGATACCGCGCCCGCACTACGCGCACGCTCCGATAACGGAAGCCATCATTGCTCTGAGGTTCGAACTAGATGACGAAATTCGCATTCCAGATCTTCAGAACATCCAGCCGGAGTTGAAGCCGGAATATCCAAGAAGCGGAGAGCAACTAGCTGTCCATTTCGAGTTAAACGCACAGGAGCGCTCCGGCAAGTCTGATCGTCCTCAAACGGTTGGGTATCAGTTCCTCAGCGAAGACCAAAAGCGGATTGTGCGCGTGAACCGAACTGAATTCGCGTTCAGCCAACTAGCGCCATACGATCGGTGGGAGACTCTACGGGCGGAAGCAAAGCGGGTCTGGGCCATTGTGCAGAAGGTACTCCGTCCACGTCGAATCAGTAGAGTCGGGGTCCGATTCATTAACCGGATTGACATCCCTTGCCCACCGAGCGGCATAGAATTGGACAACTATTTTCATGCGGCTCCAAGGATCCCGCCAGAACTTCCTCAGGGCTTGAGTACGTACTTCGTCAGACTGGAGATTCCGTTTGACCCGCCGGACGGAGTCCTCATTCTTGCACTTGCCGCAGTTCCTCCCGCGGCTGTAGATGTTGTATCAACGCTTCTCGACTTGGACGCCGTTAGGCAGAATCTCGACACAGATCCGGAATCGGCGTGGAGCACTATCGAAGAACTTCGAGATGTTAAGAACGCCGCATTCGAAGCCTCAATCACCGACGCAGCACGAGATCTCTTTAAGTGAGGATATATGGCACTGCTGAGCCAGGCTCAACTGATTGACTATGACACTGCTGAGAGGCGCCGCCATCCAGCAATCTATCGCGAGGTCCCGTCATCCGCGCAAATCGATCCCGTGGAAACAAACGAAATCTTCAAGCAGCAACTTCTATCGTCATCTCATCAAAGCCGCTATTTCGAATTGGAGCAGGCATTCATCGAACTGCGTGATCAGATGGCTCGGCTTCGTCTGGTGCGCGAAAATTGGGATAGTTACGGTGCGTCACGACCTAATGAGGCCGCCTTCAATGCGGCCGAGTCCGCCCTTCGGGCATTTAGAGACATGAATGTGCGCCCGAACGGAATTATGCCGTCAGCTGAAGGTGGCATTGGAATCATGTTCACTGAGCGTGAAGAGTACGCGCATATTGAGTTCGATAATTCGGGAGAGACGTGGGTTTTGACGTACGGCCCCAATCGCCCGGCCACTACTTGGCAACTCCCGTCAAGGAATGCCGATTCTCTCAGAGAGGCCTGGAACGGGATCAGTGCCAGTCTACAGTCCTGACGGACAGTCGTATCAGGATCGAGTCCATCAAAACGGGCGGCCGGCGGACCAAACGTTTGGCGCTGACGAGCATCTCTATCGGCGCTACCTGAAGGAGTACCTTCGCGACGGAAAGCCTGTTCCGCTTGCATTTCAGGCGTTCTCCTTCGAACGTGCTGCCGGTCACTCGGTAAATCGAAGCAAATACAGCCTACCTGAAGACGTGCTTGAACCCGACTGCTGTGACGGAAACTTCAGACCTGAATACGTCGTTTTGCAGATTCTCGTTTCCGAGCTTCCGGCGGAGATTCCGGCCCGCAATGGGACGTCATACAGAATTCGCCCGGTGCACCGACCAAAGGAAACTTGCTATAGCCATAGCGAGATTTGGTGCAATGAACAAGGTGACATCGATCAACCGTATCAGAGGCCTCCCAAGGATGTGCGAAATCTGTTCTATGGCGAATTAGCGCGAGTCTTTGCAAAACGCAACCCATTGGATTTCGCCGCGGCGCGTTAATTGTTACAGCCTACCAACGGGTAAGACGTGGTTTTGCTCATGTCGGAGTAGCGCCAGTTCCGGGCGGATAACGCGCCACTCGGAGAAAGCCGCCGCTGAGCGCCCAAAATCGGATCAGTAACGACAAACGCTAGGACTCTATCTGGAGTGACCCGGCCCACGAAGGCTGAGGAACGGTGGGATCCAGATCGCCGGGTCACTTCGGATAGAGACGTTTGAAGGAAGCCGCTCGCGTTTTTAGGCAGACGCGGGCCATTATTGGAATTTGAATCGATATTCCACTGGAAGTAATGAACTACAAGGCTCGATTGTCAGCATTCCAAATATGGAGCATCGCCCAGAAGAATACCCGTTTTGCATCGTGGATGCAACGGTCCGAAGAGAACGCGGTCGAAGAGAACGCCTCGACCAGCAAGCACGCGTAGCGTCTGCCGTGCGAGCGGCTTCGTTCTAACGCCCTGCCCTTCGCCGATCGACCGGGACGAAGAAGCTCCCCCGTCGCAATCCCGTATATGCTCAAGCTCCCGAAACCGGCCTCGGCGAAGACAACTCCGCCCGCCACCGGATCCAACCCCGTCGCTCCCCGCCAACTCCGCCCCTCGAATCATTCTCCGCACCTCCTCGAAAACAACTCCAACCCCTGCAACAAATCCCCACGCGCTCACCCAGCCTGCCCCACTTCCACTGCTACCGTGGACGCGAGAGAAATGCCATGACTACCTCGCGTCAAATCGAGGCCAATCGCCTCAACGCTTCAAAATCCACCGGCCCCCGCACCCCCCAAGGCAAGGCCGTCTCCTCCCAGAACGCCCTCAAGTCCGGGCTCGATGCCGAGTCTCCGCTCGTCGCCGGCGAGGATCGCGCCGAGTTCGCGCGACTCCAGCACGAGTACATCACTCGCTTCCAGCCCCTCACCCCCGAGGAGCGCTTCCAGGTCGATTCGCTCCTGCGCAACGAATGGTTCCTCCGCCGCCTCTTCCGCGCCGAAGCCCAGCTCTGGGAATACTACGCAATGCGCGCAGATCGCTCGGAGGGCGTTCCCTTGGGCGAAGCCCTGGTCGCCGGCCATGAAGCCTTCCGCCGCCTGCAGCGCCGCATCACCCTCTGTGAGCGTTCTTATAAGGATGCCTTCGCCGAATTGGAGCGCCTGCAGCGCGCCCGCCGTTCCCTCGCCACTGCGGAAGCCAATCCCGAGCCGGATGACCCCACGCCTCTCAACCAACCTGCGGACACTCCCCGCGAATTGGGTTCGTTCCTCCATTCTCCAGCGGTCAGTGTTTCCGGTGGGACAGGCGAGCGCAATTTGTCGCCTGTCCGGCAGGCTTCAAAAGACGCCGAAAGTCGCCGGTAACGTGCTGGTGGCATTTTCGGCTCTCCCTTCCGTCACGGCTCCGTAACCGCCTGCTACGCGCACGCCATGTGCCGATGCGTTTCCGAGCCGTGACCAAAGGGAGCGGTGCTTTGGCGTACACGTCCCCTCATGCCGCCCGTTGAAGCGCAGACTGTTGTTGGTTTTCCAGCCGCCCGAGGTGTAAGCTCGTGGAGACCGGGAGGTCCCCGGTTCGTTGCTCAGCGGAGGATTCGATGAAAAGCACGATTTCGCAACTGTTGACAGCTTACGAAACTGGAAAAATGTCACGGCGCGATTTGGTTCAGGGACTGGCGGTGCTGGCTGCCAGCGCGGCCACCGCGTCGGCTGCGGGATTCCAGGGAAACAGTATCAATCACGTCTCTCTGTTTGTCAGCAACCTGGAGCGATCGACAGACTTCTACCAGCGCGCGTTCGGTTGTACCGTAAACAAGCGGGACGGAAACAACCAGCTTATGTTCGGAAAGAATTATCTGGTCCTGCGGCCCGGCACTCCGCCAGCCAAAGTCGATCATTTTTCGATCGGCGTCGATAAGTTCCAAAAGGATTCGGTGGCCGCCGATCTCAAAGCCCGCGGAGCGACCCCAGTCGATCAGCAGGGAGGGGATTTCGGTTTCCACGTACTCGATCCGGACGGGTTCCCGGTGCAGATCAGTGCCAACAATCCGGCTTGAGCCATCTTGAGCCATGACACAAAACGCGCTGAGAAAAAGAGGTGGCTTATGAGAAGCAAGGTGTTGGCGCCGGCTGTCTTGATCGTGGTGGCGCTGGTGGCGTGGCGCGCCGTGGGACAAGGGAATCGGCCGCAGATCCCGCTGTTTGAGCCGGATCCGCTATGGTCGCAAGCGTTGCCGAATAATTGGGTCACCGGTCAAGTGGGAGGCACCGCGGTCGATTCCCATGACAACGTGTGGGTCTTTCACCGCCCCGCTACAATCCCTGACGGCGAGAAGGGCGCCTCGCTGAACCCCCCGCAGTCGGAGTGCTGCATTCCCGCACCCTCGGTGTTGGAATTTGACCCGAACGGAAAATTTCTCCAGGCGTGGGGCGGTCCGGGGCCGGGATACGAATGGTTTACCTCGGAGCACGGTATCTTCGTCGACTACCAGGACAACGTGTGGCTCAGCGGAAGCGCAAAGGAGGATAACCACATCCTCAAGTTTACGAACAAGGGAAAATTTCTCAAGCAGATCGGGCACGCGGGAAAGAACCGGGGCAGCAACGACACCGAAAACCTCGGAGGCCCCGCGGGTCTGTTTGTGGTTCGGAAAACTAACGAGCTGTTTGTGGCTGACGGATACTTCAACCACCGCGTCATCGTGTTTGATGCCGATACCGGCGCGTACAAGCGCCACTGGGGCGCATACGGGAAGCGCCCCGATGACTCGCTGAAGTTCCCGCCCCGCGCGCAGCTCATCCAGGGACCGCCGCCCGAAGGTTTCAACAACCCGGTCCATGCCGTGGTGGTGACGAACGACGATCTCGTGTATGTCGCCGACCGCTCCAATAACCGGCTGCAGGTGTTCCGGCCGGACGGAACGTTCCTCAAGGAAGTATTCATTTCGAGGAACACGCTGCAGAACGAAGGGACCGTGCACGCGTTCGCGGTATCGCCCGATAAAGAACAGAAATTTCTCTACATCGTGGATGGTTCCAACAAGGCGATTCGTATCCTGAACCGGCAGACATTGGAAATTCTGGGGTCGATTGGCGGGCACGCGGGGCACAACGCGCGGGAGTTCTTCCATATTCACAGCATCGCCAGCGATTCCAAAGGGAACCTGTTTCTCGGCGAAGTCAACAACGGGCAGCGCTACTACAAGTACGCGTTCAAAGGCATGGGATCCGGCCTGATCATCAGATCAACGCCATGAGAGCGCACATTCCAATTGGTGTGCTGTGCGGGCTGTTCTTGATCCACCAGCACGCGACGTTTGCAGCGGCTCCCAATCGCCAGACCGACTTGGTCGAAACCTCGCAGGGGGCGCTGAAAATCACGCCGCTGTACCACGGCAGCGTCATGCTCGATTTCGGCGGCAAGATCATTCATATCGATCCATGGGGCCAGGCCGACTATACGGGCATCCCACAGGCAGATTTGATTCTGATCACGCACACGCATGCCGATCATATGGATCCGGCGATCATCCAAATACTGAAGAAGGAATCGACCGTCATCGTGACACCGCCGGCCGTCGCCGACACGCTCAACGGCGCTGCCGGGATCATCGAAACCATCAGCAATGGCGAGAAGCAGACATACCTGGGGATTGAGATTGAGGCAGTCCCGATGTACAACCTGAAGCTCGGGCCGGCGCCGGGAAAGCCGTTTCACCATAAGGGTATTGGCAACGGTTACGTACTGCGTTTTGGTGAAACGCGAGTCTATTTCTCGGGCGACACCGAGTGCGTCCCAGAGATGAAGGCGCTCCGCAACATCTCGGTGGCTTTTCTGGCCATGAACCCGCCCAGAACGATGCCGCCGGCCGAGGCCGCTGCCTGCGCGAAGGAGTTCCGTCCGAAGATTGTCTACCCGTATCATTACCGCGGCCAGAACACGCAGGAGTTTGCCGACGCTCTGAAGAACACCGGCATTGAAGTGCGCCTGCGGAAACTCGAGGGCGAGCCGTAAGCGCGGATCGCTCTATAACGTTAAGGAGAAAGACATGGCGAAATCAATGTCAGCAAGTACCTGCGCATTGCGTTGCTGGTGGTCGGGATTATCACGCTAACCGGCAGCCTGTCCGCTCAGCAGACGGTGAAGCATCTCAACCCGGTTATCGAAAAGCTTGCTGCCGGTAAGCCGTTCATCGGCTTCCAGACCGGCGATTTATCCCTGGAGAACGCTCGCACTCTGGCCCGCGCCGATATCGACTATGTGTACCTCGATATGGAGCATGGGCCGATGGATTTTGAGGGGCTGCACCGGTAAGTGTCCCGAGCCGCTCGGGCTGCGCGGCTACGCGCCAGGAACCGCTGTCTGGTGGTGGGGTATTTCCGACGCGGAGTACGAACGGCGCGCGTCGCAGCGGTGGCGGCGGACGCCGCTGAGCCGCGTTTCTAATTAATATTGTGGCGCGGGCACTCCTGCCTGCCGGGTCGAGAATCATCTCGACGCGTTTTTTTGGCGAAGGGTGGAAAATGATTCGCACGAACGAAGCAGCCTTGGTCCAATGGCGTGCGTCGCCGGCTGCGCAATAGCCCTACTCGAGCGGTTCGCCCTTGACAATCGATGCACCGCGGATGCTGGAGTCGCTTAATTGGCAATTGGTTTGCTTATCAGAATGTATGTCCAAAATCACTGAAGCCAGGCGCGATCATATCGCCGATGAAAATTTTGCTTTCCCCAAGCAGCGTAAGGAACCTATCCATGACGCTGCTCACGTACGCAACGCAATCGCCCGCTTCAAGCAGGTGCAAGGGGTGACCGACTCTGAACGCGACGCCGCCTGGAAACGCATCAAATCCGCCGCGAAGAAACACAAAGTAGAGTTGCATGAGCAGGACTGGCGGCAACTTAGTTAACCGCTCATGTGTGGCCCCGCCGGCTGCGCCGTTTCGTCAGTTCCGACTAACCGTTTCTAGAACTTGGATACCAGGAATAGGCCAGCCAATAACAGCGCACATCCGACCAGGCGCCACGGATTCACGCGATGCACATCAAATCCGACCCAACCAAAATGATCGAGCAATACTGAGCAGACCATGGAGCAAGTGACCGTTGTGGCGGTGAAGAACATTGATCCCATCTTCTCCGCGAGCATCAGGCCTGCCATGGTGGACACGATACTCAGCAAGCCGCCCGACCACGCCCACCAAGGGACCTCTGCCACCTTGCTCTGGGCAAATCCAGCCAGTCGCGTGAAGGGGAGTGCGATGAGCAAGGCTAGTAGAGCACTACCGTACACGCATAACGCTGCCAGCAAAGGTTGATCGAGTGACTTCCGGAGTTGTGCGTTGGCGCCAGCCTGGACGGCGCTAAAGGAGCCCGCGGCCACGACGAACAGATAAAGGAGCCATCCCATTCATTCATCTTACATGCCGAGTCGTGTCACACCGCGTCCGCGGCGCGTATACGGCCTCCACTCTAACTGCTGTGCCACTGCCCGGCCGTTTTCGGTTCAGTCCGGTTTGGTACGCATCTCCTCGCCTCGGAACGAGCCGGATTCCCGATTAGTTAGCCAGCGGATCCGGCCGCATCTGGAACTTCACCAACTTGCTGGTGGTCCCTTTGCCGCCTTCCATGTGGAAGGGCGCTCGCGTCGAGATCGGCGTGTAGATGCCCTTGCCCTTCCATCCGCCGTTCGGATTATCGATGCGGCCATCCAGGCCTTTCGCGTAATAGCCCATGGGATAGGGCACGCGCAACGTCAGGAACTTGCCGTCCACCAGCACCAGCAATCCCTCGGACAGATTGCCGGTCGCAAGCGGCACGTCTTTGCCGACACCGAGCATGTCGAACCGATCGACGAAGTTGTAGTATGCCGAGTCGGCGCTGCCGTTCTCCACCGCTCCCTTGTAGTTCGGACCGGGGAACTTATACAGGGTCCAGCCTTCCGGGCAGTGCTGACCGGTCGCGGCGCTCGGACCGTTGAGCGGGCCCTTACACTTGCTGCGGTCGAAGCTCGCGTAGTGCCCGCTCGAGAGCGGAGCCCATACGACGCCCTTGCTGTCGACGTCCATGCCCCGAGGCGAGAAGCCTTGCGCCGGCGCCTTCGGGTTGTTCCACGGCACCTCGTAGTATTCGGCCAGCGCTGTCTCGGGCGGGTGCGATCCAGGAACGAAACGCACCAGCGCGCCCGGCATTCCCAGGACGGATCCCCAGATCGAGCCGTCCGGCGCCGGCGCATCGCCGTAAAACGACACGTTGATCCGCCTGTCTTTGGTTGGATCGGCCGGCTGATCCGGCTCGGTGTAGGCGTCCCGCTTCCCATTTCCGTTGTAATCCAGGACAAACGCGCTCCATCCCTGCGCTTTCTTCTCGTCGTGCGTCTTGTCCCAGACTCTCGTGTCGAACCACCCCTCCACGCCGGAAGGCCCGAAGGAAGACCACAGCACATCCTTGTCGTCGAAATTCACGTGGCCCCACGTGAAGCAGGTATCGATGGTGGTCGTTTCTTTGGTTTTCGGCTCGTAGAGTTCCAGCCCTCGCTGCCCCGAATTGATCGGGAACAACTTCGCCGAGGGATGATCCGACCCCGCCTGACACCATGCCGGCGTGGTGGGCTTGCGGACTCGCGCCGCGGCCCACACACGGCCCTGCTTGTCCATCGAGAAGCTGTGGACCGTGGTCTTGCTGTTCCAGATCACCTCGTCGCCCCAGTACGGCGATGGCGCGAATGGCTTGGTAGCAGCGGAGCTCGGTGTCTCCGGATCGCGAACTCTCAGCTTTACCTGGCTCGTCGCGTTGTGCGCCGGATCGAGGACCGTCAGGTAGTCGCCGCTCTCTTCGAGCGCTCCGTAGATGGGGCCGTTGGCGTTCACGGTCGGATTCCGCTTATCGCTCGCGATGGCGTCATGCAGATAGACCTTGGGATCCGCCCAATCCCACATCGTGACGACGACGTTCCGCTCGCGACCCTGAGGACGCGAAGGAGCAGCGTTGGGCAGCTCTCCGTGCGAAATCCGGTCCGTCCAATCCGCGTACATCGCCAGCGCGCGCTGACGGCCGACCTGGTCGAAGCGGGCACTCATCCCGCCGCCCGCCTGCCCTGCCTTAATCCGGAGATCCCACGCGGCTTTGGTGTCTGCGGTCTGACTGAGGATACTTTTGGGAATCTCGCGCCTGGCCTCGTCGCCCATCTGATGACAGCCCGTGCAGCCGTCCGTGTTGACGATGTCGCGAATCCATTGGCCCTGGCTCTTGACGTTCGTGGCAATACCGTTCCCGGACGGCCCCGTGCCCGGAAAATCACTCTTGGGCGGCACCTGCAGCAAAGAAAACCAGTACAGCGCGGGATAGTATTCGATGGCAGCCTTCTTGTCCGGCGCCACGACTGCCTTCAGATTCAGGGTCTGGCCCGGTGTAGCTTTCACTTTCGGCGAATCCACCAGCCCGTAGCCGCGAACCCACACACTGTAGTTGGCCTTAGGAAGCTCCGGCACCAGATAGCGTCCCTGATCATCCGTGACGACGATCTTGACAAATTTGGTTGGCAGGTCTGTGGTCTCGGCGATCACCCAAACCCCCGCCTCAGGCCCCTTGGAGCTGGTCACCACCCCGCCCAGATCGGCACTGCCAACGCGAACGGTTTCGCTCTTGACTTGGGCCGCACCTATTCCGGCCAGCGCAGCGGCCAGGAGCACGGCAAGCAGGATCACCATTCCCGGATACAAGGCTCTCTTGCTCATACTGTCAGATCTCCCTTCCACGATTGAACCAGTCCACTCGCGCGATTGTATTCAACTGGCGACGCGCACGCAAGCCTCTGTGCCCGCTGCCTCTGTGCCCGCTGCGTCGAGCTACAGGAAATCCTGTTTCGGCCAGGGGCACGTGGTATGATGGCGCGCGAAACGTATGGGGCGACCGTTTGCGGTCCTTCTAATTCTCTGTTGGAGTGTTGCAACCCAAGGGCAGCCCGCGATCCATCCCATTGTGCTGCATGGCGCACGATTGCTGGATGTGGAGAGCGGCCGGACGCTCGCACCTGGCGAGGTTTTAGTGGTGGGCGAACGGATCTCCGAAGTCGGCACTTCAGTGACGCATCCCGCTGGAGCGGAGATTATCGATTTAGGCGACCGGACGCTGCTGCCCGGGTTGATCGATGCGCACGTTCATCTGTTTCTGCATCCCGGCGCGGAGGACTTGCAAACCGTGCAAGAGTCCGTGCCACAGCGCACCCTAACGGCGGTACTGGCGGCGCGCGAGGACCTGATGGCGGGCTTTACGGCGGAGCGTGACATGGGAACGGAAGGCGCCGGTTCGGCCGACACGGCGGTTCGGAATGCGATCGACCAGGGGCTGTTTCCAGGACCGCGGCTGCGCATCAGCGGCAACGCCATCGACATTCTGGGCGGGCACGAGGATGCCATCGGCTACAATCCCGAGCAACGCGTACTCCCCAATGCCACCCAAGCCAACAACGCGGCAGAACTCGTGGCCGCGATTCGTCAGCAGCTGAAGGAAGGCGCCGATTTCATTAAGATCTACGAAACCGGTAAGGACTCGCTGATGGATGGCCGTTTCTCCACGCCGTTCCAGTTCTCCGCGGCGGAGATGGAGGCCGCTGTACGAGAGGCGGCGCGCGTCGGGAAGCGTGTAGCCGTTCATGCCACCGGCGAGCCAGGCACACTTTATGCAGCGCAAGCGGGCGTGGTTTCGATCGACCACGCGTTACAGCTGAGCGACCCAACCATGAAGCTCATGCGCGAGAGGCAGATTTTCGCGGTGCCTACATTCACAATCTTCGAATATTTCGCGGACCATGCAGCGACGCCGGCTGCTGGCGTGCTGAATCGCCAGATGCTGGACTACCACGCCCGGGAATTCCGGAAGCAACTCGCGGCTGGTGTGCCCGTCGCCATGGGCTCTGACGTCGGCCCCTTCCCACACGGCACGCAGGCACGGGAGTTCGTCTTGATGGTGCAGTTTGGCATGACGCCGTTGGCGGCAATACAAGCTGGCACAGTAAACGGTGCGAAACTGCTGGGCTGGGAGGGGCAGATCGGCGTGCTCAAAGCCGGCTGTCTGGCGGATATCGTGGCGGTATCTGGGAACCCGCTGCAAGACATCGCGGTGTTGCAAAAGGTGTCGTTTGTGATGAAGGGCGGCACGATCCACCGGCGGCCGTGAGATCTCCTACTTCGTTTGCCCCTTCGCCTGCGGTTGACCAGAGCGTTCGAACAATTCAATGTTCATGCCATTAGGATCTTCGACGAAGATGTTGTGGGTACCGTTGCCGAAGTCCACAATCTGCCCGTTGGCGGAAATCAGATTGGTACCCGCGGCCTTCATCTGCGCAACCATCCCGTTCAGGTTGACCACTTGGATCGCCATGGCTGGCGCGCCGGGATCGCGGACGCGCAAATGGAACTTGGTGCGCGGCACGCCTCGAAACTCGGTGAACTCGACGTAGGCAGGAGGGCCCGGAATGACTCCCGTTAGTTTTCGAAATTCGGTTCCCTCCGGCGCTCCGACCAGCTTCAGAATTGCCGGATCTTTCGAAAAAGCCGAAGGGCCGGTGAGTTCGAGGCCCATCATGCCGTTGTAGAACTTGGCCGTGGCTTCGGCGCTCTCCATGGTGTAGGCGAGCGAGACACGATGCACATTTCCTTCCGGCGCGCCGGGTGCGGGTGTTTCCTGGACGACCTGAACGAAGAATCCATCCGGATCGCGTAAGAGGATCGAGCGGGCCTTGCCTTTGGCGTTGGTTATCTCGACTGGCGCGCCCCCGGTGGTCACGATAGGCGCATTCGCCTTCTTCGCGTTGGCAACTGCCGCGTCGAGGTCACGGACGTAGAGCACGATACTTCCGGCGCCGGGATCTGTGTATGCCGCTCGTGCGGGCTTGCGTTCGAGACCCTTAAAATGAGTGAGCTCGAACTGCATCGCACCGGGCAGTCGCATCATCGAAAGACGCAGCGTAACGCCGGGAGCGTTGGTCAACTGTGGCACGGCCGGGTTTGGAAAATCGTTGGGCGTGCCGTTGAGGCCGAACACTTCGCGGTAAAAGGCGAGTGTCGTATCCAGATCCTCGACGGCGTGGATGGCGTGCGAAAGGCTCCGGGTATGGGGCTTGATTTGGTCCGGCGACTCAGTTTGCGCCAAGGCGACGAAGGCCACTGCCGTCGCCGCCAGAATGATACTAAAGCCAAGCGCGATCTTCATATTTGCACCAGCTCAAAGAGTATCACGCGAGGCACGGCAACGAGTTGCAGGGCCGGCCCCTAGGATATAATCAGGGGCATGAAAACAGGGGTTCTGCCGGCCCTTCTGGGTGCGCTTGCCCTCGCCCTCGCCGTTTGGGCCGCCGACACACCGCCCGCCCAGCCCGCCGCCCCCTCCGCGGACGAGACCACGCGGATCCAGGTCGACGTAACGCGCGTCAACATGCTGTTCACTGTCACCGACAAGAACGACCGCTTCATTACCGGTCTCAACAAAGACGATTTCGAGATCATCGAAAACAAGAAGCGCCAAACCATTCAGGAGTTCACGGCTGAATCGGACTTGCCGCTGCGCCTCGCGATCCTGGTGGACACCAGCAACAGCATCCGCGACCGCTTCCAGTTCGAGCAGGAGGCGGCCACCGAGTTCATCACCAGAGTCGTGCATGCCCCCGCCGACAAGGCGATGGTGGTAAGCTTCGATTCCTCGGCTGAGTTGGTCTCTGACATGATCAGCGACACCGAACGGCTCAGCACCGCCGTGCGCAACCTGCGTCCCGGCGGCGGAATCGCCTTCTACGATGCGATCTATTTCGCCTGCCGGGACAAACTGCAGCAGGATCAGCCCAAGCACAAGTTCCGCCGCGCGATGGTGATCCTCACAGATGGCGAGGACAATCAGAGTCGCTACTCGCGAGACCAGGCGCTAGAGATGGCGCAAAAGGCCGATGTGGTCATCTACCTCGTTTCCACCCACTTCACCCATGCGGAAACCGAGGGCGATCAGGTGGTCCGGTACCTGGCGCAGGAGACCGGCGGCCGCGCCTTCTTCCCTGTCAAAGTGGAGGATCTGGCGCAGTCCTTCGAAAACATCGCCAACGAACTGCGCCATCAGTACAATATCTTCTACCGGCCGGAGCCTCTCAAAACCGACGGCTTGTACCACACCGTTGATCTTCGGGTGAAAGGTCGCTCGGGAGTGGTGGTACACGCGCGCAAAGGCTACTACGCCCCTAAGATGTGAGTGGGGCGAAGTGGGATAGCCGCTGCCGCTCAGGCAATCCGCTAGGCTCCGATCCTACAAAATATGCGTAGGAGCCGCGAGCGCCAGGGCTAACAGTTGACGATCAGCAGCCTCAGCAAAGTCGACCCGACGAGAAGCACCGCTCCCTTTGGTCACGGCTCGGTAAGCAGGTCGCGCGTAACTGAGCCGTGACCAAAGGGAGCGGTGCTTCTGATCTCACCCAAGGCGCCAGGACTGAGGCCCTTATTGCGCCAATCTCGTCTTACATAGAGATCATCCAGCCAAGCGACAACACCGCTGCATTCCAATCGCTTAAATGCGCCATCCGCGCGCGCCGTTAGGACTCGCTCGTCTCATCTCACCATTATCGAGGGCCGCCGGTCGAACGTTTCACGTGATCTAATTGAGAACAGTGGAACGAAAGATCTTCTGGCTGACCTTCACCCTGTTGGGTTTGATGGCTGATTTCGTTTTGCCGCTATGGTGGGCACTGGGAGCAACAGTTCCCATTTGCTTCGTGAGTTGGTGGGTGGCTTATCGCAGCGAGTGGTTTTAGCTCAGCGCGCAAGCGTGTTTGCGGTACCCGCCGGCTTGCTACTTGCCCACCATGTGTTCGACGCCGCGTGAATTCTCGCAAACGGTCTCGATGAGCTCCGTGTCCGGGATCAGCTTCAGGTTGATCTTGGCGGTCCAGGGCTTGGTGTAAGCCTTGGGGTCGTCAATCGTGATGCCGATCTCCATACTGCCGACGTTCCGCCGCCGGAAGCGTTCGGTGACGTGCAGAGCTTCGGTCTGCGGTCGGCCCATTTCGGTGTCGAGCCAGCCCCGGTCGTTGAATCCGATCGTATCCACAACCATCGTGTCGCCCTCCCACTTGCCAACCGAATAGCCTTTCCAAGACGGCTGCGGGTCCTTCGGCAGCGGTCGGCCGTCGGTGAACACTTCGCGGAAAACGTCGTTCGACGAGGTTTCGTAGAGTATCACCAGTTCGCGCGCCATCTGAATAATCTTGAAGGGGTGCCCACTATGGGTTTCGACCCGCGGGACCCCGGGCGGCATGCACTGCGCCAGCGGGTCGTCTTTATGCACCGCTCCCTGCCGCTGGTCGGCCAAGGTCTTCGCCCAGGGCTGGTACGGCGGGTCTTCCGGTTTCAGATCGGCCGCGAGGTCCATAAAGTGAGCAGTGTCGGCCGGCGACCAAATCCCCGAAAGATCCGGCTTCCCAACGGCCGTTTTCGGCGTGGGAGCTGCCAGGTCGGGTTTACCGTTACGCGTTCGCGGGAGCCCCGCAGTGGGGTAGTTCAGCCATTGCGCGGGCGCCGCTGCCACAAAGGCGATCACCATGACAAAGATCCGCAACAACGTGCTCATACGCCCAATCAGTATACGCAATAACCCTGGGCAGGACCGCGCCCGCTGCCTACTTCTTAACGAATTTTCTGACATCGCCCAGGAAATCCGCCCCGTAGACGTTGCCTTCGAAATCCGCGGTCACACCTTCTGCCATGCTCGAACCGGCTGCGTATGGATACGGGCAAGGATCCGGAATATAGTATCTGACCGAACCGTCCCTTGCGTTCCCGATTCGGATGCCTCGTTGGGCGCCCAGGTTGTAGCCATAACCAGTCTGTGGAAGTGCAAATTGTCCGGTGTTGGTCCGACCGTCTCTGGATTCGGAATCGGCCACATAAATTACATCGTTCTTGTCGATGTACATGCCGCTGGGCCGACCAAACTGGAACCACTGGGTGATGAACTTGCCGCTCTGATCGAAGATCTGGATCCGGTTGTTCTGACGATCGCCGACGAACAGTCTGCCACGGGAATCGAAGGCCAGAGTGTGGATTACATCGAATTCACCTGGGCCCATGCCTTTCTTTCCCCACGTCTTGATGAACTTCCCATCCTTGTCGAACTTGACGATCCGCGCGTTGCCAGTAGCCGTACCGCCGCCGCTGTGTCCATCCCCGACGAATATGTCTCCGTTCGGAGCGATGGCGACATCGGTCGGCGCATCGAACTCGTCCAGGCCCGACCCGGCGACTCCCTTTTTGCCAAGTGTCATCAGGACCTTCCCGGCCTGATTGAGCTTGAAGACCTGGTGTCCCCCGTTGTCGGCTACCCACACGTTACCTTCTCTGTCCACCGATAATTTGTGCGGGCTGACAAACAGCCCCGCGCCAAACATCGTTCGCACTTTGCCGGACGGATCAAATTGGAAGATGGGGTTGACGTTGGCGCTGCTTCCGCCGCAGGTTGTGCCCCCCGCTCCGGAATTGCCGCATCGGTCAACTACCCAGATTGTCCCGTCGGGAGCAGTCGTAACGCTCGCCGTCGATCCCCATTTCCTTCCTTCCGGCAACTGCCCCCAACTCACGCCAGCGCGATACGGATTCGGAAGGTCGTTGCGCGCGCCAAGCATCGACGCAGGAGGAAGTTTGACAGGATATTGATCGGGCGGAAACTGCGGAAGCCCGCGCCCGTCACTGGCTGAGGCAGTCGGCACACCGCAGGACTGCGCCAGCGGGCCGGGGGATCCACGATCGGTCTCGGCGTTGAGCTTCTCTGCCGCTCCTACCAGCACTCCGATTGCAACAACAGCGAGGGTCGCGATCGGGGATGGCTGCGCCCTCCTTTTCACTCGGCTTGCGCGGAACATCACCCCTCCTTCGCGGAAAATTAACATTTGGGCCCAAGATGTCGCTTCGGCTTGCTGGCCGCCCTCGATTGTACATCCACCCTGTCTCCGTTGCTGCGGCGTGCCGGCACGCACAAACGGGACAGCGTTAAGTATCGGAAGTTATCTCTGCCGGTGCTTCACTCGGCTTGTCTGGGAGTTTCATCGCTATAACGCCGGAGGGCATTACGCGCCGCGGCAACCAGTTCCGGGCTGCGGCTTTCAATCAGGTCACCAGCCTCGGAGATTATGTTCTCCAGGATGTCGAGAATCTCGCGCACCCCGGTCTCCCGGTCAATTAGTTCCGGAAGCGATTTGAGAAGCGAGGCGTCTTGGTTGATGGCTCTCGCAGCCCGCAGCGCTCCGGCCGTAGGTTCGTGTCGTTGTGCTTTCGGGGTCATGTGGAGATGGTCCACCTGTTCGAAGTCGAAAGCAAGGGGGTGCAGCCACCGTCAATCGGAGGTAATGACGGAAGGCTCTACTTCTTGACGAATTTCGTCACGCCCCTCAGTGTCGCTTCCGCTGAATAGATGTTACCTGCGGCGTCGATGGCGATGCCTTCCCCCATGGCGCCGTCCGGAGAATTCGGCGTCATGTGGGGTGGTATGAACATCGTCACCTTCCCGTCCGTGAGACTCCCGATGCGGATTCCCCTTTGCCAGCCTGGGTGAACCTTTTCGGTCGACTCCGAGTCGGTCGTGTAGATTACGTCGTTCTTGTCGATGGCCAACCCGCTGGTGCGGCCGAAGGAGTCGTATTCGAGGATAAACTTCCCCGACTTCGTCAGGACTTGAATGCGATGGTTATGGCGATCGGCAACCACCAATCGGCCCTGGGAATCGAGCTCCAGCGCGTGTGGCGTCCGAAACTCGCCCGGCCCTGTTCCTGCTTTGCCGATGACCCTGAGAAACTTCCCGGTCTTGTCGAACACCGAGATTCGCGCGACGAGATTCGGATCTGTCACGTCCGTATGGCTCTCAGCAACATAGACATCACCGTTGGCCGGGTCGGTCACCACGTCCGTCGGGTCGGTGAGGGCTTCGGGAGGATTTCCTCGCACGCCCGGCTTCCCCAACGTCATCAGGACCTTGCCTTCAGGACTGAACTTGACCACAACGCTTCCCTTCTTGTCTTCGCCGGGAAAGTTCTTGAGGTCTTCGGCGGTCGGGGCTCGGGCGTCGGTCACCCACACGTTGCCGTCGCGATCGACATGGATGCCATGCGGCCACACGAACATCCCGCCGCCAAAGCTCCGGATCTCTTTCCCGGATTCATCAAAAAGGTGGACCGGGTTCGCTTTTGTGCCGAGGCAGCCCGGGGTTGTCCCGGGCGAGCATCGATCGGTCGCCCACACGGACATGCCATCCCGGTCGATGGCCACGCCGTTGGAACCGCCCCAGGGCCTTTTCTCCAGACTCAGAGTTGCCCAATCTCGGATGACACGATAGGGATTGGCGCCGCTGTTCACGGGCTGCACCTTATCCGTCTGAACGGTGCCGCCCCGCTGCTGCGCCTGAATACCGGTAACTTGCGTGGCGACCCAGAGGACGATCACGAACGCCGGGAACCCGAATCTCACGACACCCGCTACGGACATCTGCATGCGCCTTTCGCGATCGACGATCTACTTCCAGTTTTGGATGGCCTTGTAGTGCAAGGACTCCGGAGGGAGTTCGGTCAGCTCAATCCGGCCCATATACGGGTCGGTGATGTTGGCGAGGATCGCTTTCGTATCACTGGTGTTCGTATCAGTTACCGTCAGACCGCGTCTCCGAAAACTCGCGACAGCCTGCGCTGCGTTCTCGACCACGAGCCCGTAGTGCGAAAAACCGGCGGGCCGTTGCGCGGTTACCGGGTTGAGCTCGAGGAATGTGTTCTTGCTGATTTGCATGTAGACCAGCCGCGGCTGTCCTTTCTCATCGTTGACGCGGAACGCCTCGCGATACCCCATTTTTTGGGTGTAGTACGTAACCGCCTCATCGATATTGGGCACACTGATTCCAACGTGGTTCATCATGACGACACCACTGTTGGAGTTCTGCGCCGTCGCTACATGGATTACCAGCCCGGCGAGGAGCCCGGCCGCGAAGAGCATTACACCACGCATAGAGCCTCCATTAAACGAATTCATTCATGGGCGAACCCATTCTGCAACAAGTAGAAGGTCAAGACAAGCAAGGGGCGCGAATCGGCGGAGGTTCTCTCCGAACATACGTGGCGCGTTACCATTCGAAATGGAAGATGAGACTTGCGACGTGGAACATCAACTCGGTGCGTCGCCGTCTGCCCCTGGTACTAGACTGGCTGGCGGCGAACAAACCCGATGTGCTTTGCCTGCAGGAAACCAAGGTGCAGGATAGTGAGTTTCCTGCCGCAGCTTTCCGCGATGCCGGATATTACGCGACCTTCCGCGGAATGAAGGGCTACAACGGAGTCGCCACACTCAGCCGTCGTGAGCCCGAATTCGTGACCCATGGCCTATGTGCGGGGCCGGACAGCGAAGATGTCAGAATCATCGAAGCCATAATCAATGGGATTCCCATCGTCAACACCTATGTTCCGCAAGGACACAAAATCGGCACCGATCAGTATGTGTCCAAGCTGGAATGGTTTCACCGCGTACGGCGGTATTTCACCGAGCGGCTCGATCCGAAGAAGCCGGCCATTTGGCTTGGCGATCTGAACGTCGCTCCCGAGCCGATCGATGTTTACCACCCTGATCGTCGCGTCAACGATCCGGACTTCCACATCGATGCACGCGAGGCCTATCGTCATGCGGTCGCCTGGGGATTCCATGACGTGTTTCGCAAGCTCTACCCCGATCGGGTGCAGTACACCTATTGGGACTACTTCCGCAACGCTTTTGGGCACAATTGGGGATGGCGCATCGACCACATTTTGGCAACTGCGCCGCTGGCCGACATCTGCCGCAGCAGCGACGTGGACGTGGAGACGCGCCGCGCCGCCGGAGCATCCGACCACGCCGCAGTCTGGGCGGAGTTCGACTATGACAGTCAATAGTGCGACCGCGACCATGCCGCTTCCGACGATCGCTCCGGAGCGGGAGGCTGGTGAACAGTTCGAGTCTGTCCCGCTCTTCAGAGTAGTGCTGTTGGATGACAACGAACACACTTACGACTACGTAATCGAGATGCTGCAGAAAATCTTCGTGTTCACTCTCGACCAGGCGTACCGGCACGCCGAGGAAGTAGATCGCTGCGGCCGCACGGTGTTGATCACGTGCGAACTGGCTCAGGCCGAATTCGCCCGCGACCAGATTCAGAGCTATGGTCCAGACGCTCGGCTGCCCCGGTCGAAAGGGTCGATGTCCGCGGTCGTCGAACCGGCCAGTTGAAACAGGAATATACTAACGCGAGGGTCAACGCAAATGGCAACAATTCTGAAGACTGGCTGGTTCTTGGCGGGAGGAACGTGCCTCGCCGTTATGCTCGCAATCATGTGCACGATGGCGGCTGCCCAAAGCCCGCAGTCGACTCCGATAACGATCACCCTGGCGGGGCAATCGATGATCCGGTCGGACATTCGCGCTACCGCACCGGCGGCGGTGCCTGTGATCCAGGGGCTGCTGAAGGGCGACGTGGTGTTCACTAACTTGGAAGCCGCGGTCGCCGAAAAAGGCGAGACCGTACACGAGGGCCGGGGATTTCTCACGCCGCCCGAAGCGCTCGATGCGGTGAAAGCGTTCGGTGTTAACTTGCTGTCCCTGTCCGGCAACCACGCCTTCGATCTGAAAGCGACCGGCATTCAGAACACGATCCGGGAAGCCGACAGCCGGAAGATCGTGCATGCCGGAACTGGAAATAACCTGACCGAAGCCGCAGCGCCGGGTTATCTGCACACCCCGAAGGGCACGATTGCGCTGGTAGCAAGCGCGTCAGGCCTCATTACGCCTGGAGGAAGCGCCGCGGCGGACCGGCCGGGCGTGAATGAACTTCGCGTCGAAGCCGGAGACAAGGAAAATGAAGCGACCGCCGATCTGCCCGGCGCCTCCGGAAACACGCCGAATCAGGCCGACTCACAACGCATTCTTCAAAGCATTCGTGAAGCCCGCCAGCACGCAGACCTGGTGATCGTGTACCAACATAACCACGTCTTCGGGAATCACTCGTTCGCAACGATTTTTACGGAAGGGATGCAGGAGCGGCTCGCCCCGAATGATTGGCTCAAGAAGTGGACGCATGCGGAGGTGGATGCGGGCGCGGACATCATCGTGATGCATGGAGCGCCTCTGCTGCACGGGGTGGAGATTTATCACGGCAAGCCCATTTTTTACGACCTGGGCAACTTCATTTACAACGTGCCGCCGACGCTAACGTACATCGATGAACCGATGAATTGGGAGAGCGCGGTGGCATACGTCCAATTTCAGGGTAAGAATCTGCAATCGATTTCCTTCCGGCCGATCGTCTTGAATAACGTGGGAGAGGGCCAACCCGACATTCACAACGAGTACACCAACAACCAGTTCCTCGACACGCGCGGCTTGCCCTCGCCGGTGACGGGTGCGAGAGCTGGTTATATTCTCCAGCGCCTGGCCGACGCCTCAAAGCCCTTTGGCACGAAGGTTGAAATAAGCGGCGACACCGCGGAAATCAAGCTGAAAGCCGGGAATTAGCGCGAGAATCACCGCTCCCTATGGTCACGGCTCTGTAACACGCCTCATACAGCCGCGACCATAGGGAGCGGTCCGTGACGAGTCTGCACCTTCGCCGCTGCTTGACATGAAAGCGATAAACTTACGATGATCGCCAGTGAGAATGGCTTGGTCCAAATGAGTTACTCTCGTAGAAATTTCCTCAAAGCCGCCGGATCCGGCGTCGTGCTCAACGTGGTGACTGGGGAAATGCTGGTAGCGGCTCCTACGCCTTCTCCCGCCGCTTCAGTACCGTTTGCGAGCGAAAAAGCTTCGTTCTTCGTCAACGGCAAGACGCACATCGCCGAGTACGAGGCCCGCACTACGTTGTGGGAAGTGATTGCGATGAAACTGGGCCTGACGGGCACCAACCGGAGCTGCAATCGCGCCAGTTGCGGCGCCTGCAGCGTGCTGGTGGATGGCAGGCCGCTTTATTCCTGCCACACCCTGGCGACCGAAGCCGCGGGCAAGAAGATTCTCACTATTGAAGGGGTGGGCGACGAGAAGAATCTGCATCCGTTGCAGAGCATCGGCCACACGCGAATGGCGGCCGATTGCGGCTTCTGCACCGCCGGCTGGGTTGTGACCGCGAAAGGGCTGCTTGACAGGAATCCCAGTCCGAACGAAGACCAGGTAAAGGCCGCTCTGGCGGGCCATATTTGCCGTTGCGCCGCCTACCCGAACATCATCCGGACGGTGATCGATTCCGCAGCGGTGATGCGAGGGAGCAAGCAACAGATCGAACCTGAAATGGATTCCGTCATTCAGATCAGGATGCCGATGGTGCGCGATTACTCGACAAGCGGTGGACACCTGGCGGGCGACGAAATGCTGGAAGGTCCGGACAAGACAGTTACGAAGAAGTGGCAGGGGTATTCGCCCGTAAACCTCAACGTATTGGGCAAGCCGCTGCCACCGCTGCCGGAGGTCTCCATTCCGAGGTTTACCGGTAAGGCGCAGTACGCAAGTCGCGTGTGGTTCCCCGATCTGCTTTATACGAAATTCCTCACGTGTCCGCACCCACACGCCCGGATCAGGGACATCGATACATCGGCCGCCGAGAAGATGCCGGGCGTGCGCCGGATTCTGACATACAAGAATGCGCCGCAGCCAGCGCGCCCCACGAAACCCGAACCTCTGCCACGGGAAATCAATCTGCAGGGTGAAGCCGTCGCCATCGTGGTGGCGGAGACCGAGGATCTCGCCCAAGATGCCGCCGATGCGATCCGGGTGGACTATGAAGTTCTGCCGTTCGCTTCGACGCTGAAAGACAGCATGGCTCCGGATGCACCCGATCTGGGAGCGGGCAAGGGGAATCTCGTTCGGCATCCGGATTCGCCCCCGGATTTGCCGCACGCCACGTGGGCGGAACAGCGTGGCGACATCGAAAAAGGATTCGCCGAAGCGGACACCATCAGGGAATTCACTTACCGGTTCACCGGGGGCGTTTCGGTACCGATGCAGCCGGCCGGCAGCGTCGCCAGATGGGACGGGGACCGGCTGACCATCTGGGGCTTTGGCCAGGGTATCTATCCGGCCCGCGCCAGGCTGGCCGCCACACTGGGCATCGACGCCTCGAAGGTTCGCTTCATCGACAAATATAACGGCTGCACCTTCGGGGCGGCGGGCGGGTCCGCGGAGAGATTTTATCCGCTCATCGCCCATCTGGCGAAGGTCACAGGGCGGCCCGTGAAGGTCATGCTGCCTAAGGACCAGGAACTGGCGCAACTGAATATCAAGCCGGAGACGATCACCAGGTTTCGCGTGGGAACCGGAAAAGACGGTCGTATCGTCGCCTTAGACCACGAGGTCGACGTGAGCATCAGCGACCTGGATGCCGGTGGACACGCCGATGGTCCGGGCAACGCCTACAATCAGTTGGAACTGTACACGAGCCAGATTCCTCACTGGCGATCGACGTGGTGCGCTTACCGGACGAACGCGAACCGTCCAGGGGCCTCCCGCAGCTACCTCCAGCAGGAAACCAAGTGGTCCTGGGAAAACATGATCGACGAGATGGCCGGCGCGGTGGGGATGGACCCGGTCGAGTACCGCCTAATGCACGTCACGCAACTGACGCCGGGGAACACGCGTTACCGCTACGAAACGATGCCCACGGCTGAGGTGCTGCGGGAGGGCTCGAAAGCCTTTGGATGGGAGAAGCGGAATCCGGTGGCGGGCGGTGCGCCGGGCAGATTCAAAACCGGATTCGGACTCGGCATGTCCCAGCACCATGGCGGGTATTTGGGTTACCACGAGGGCGAAGAAGCGTTTGCGAAACTGGCAGCCGCGCCGAACGCCACCATTTTCGGCACCGAACTGGACCTGGGCGCCGATGGCAATGTGACGATGAGGGTCGCGCTTCCGGACAGCGGATCGAACTCGGCCACGGGGCTGGCAGGTCTGGTTGCCGAGATGCTGGGTTTCACGAATCGCGACCGTGTCCGCCTGATCTGGGGCGATTCGGACCTGGCGCCGTTGAGCGATAACTGGTATGGAGGCCGCACCATCACCCTGCAGGGAGCGGCCATGTGCAGCGCGGCGGACAAACTGAGAAAGGATTTGCTGGCGCGCGCCGCGAATCTCCTGAAGGTGGACGCGTCCAGGCTTCAGATGCGCGATGGCGTCATCACATCCACCGACGATCCCAGGAAGAGCACGACTTTCGCCGCACTGGCGAGGGCCAACCACGGCTTGATCCGGCAGACCGGCCGCGGCACGACGGGCGGACAAAGAACCGCGAATAACAAGGGCGTGGGCGCGTGCTTCGTGGAAGTGCTGGTGGACACCTGGACCGGCGACTGGCGCTTCGTCCGGGCCGTATACACGCACGACACCGGACTGGTGGTCAATCCGCTCACGTCTGAGGCCGACATGGTGGGATCGCTGGTCGAGAGCACCCAGGTCGCCACCGACTCGATTCCGTGGGATCGCGAATTTCCGGGCACGCGGCACTACAGCGTCGGCTACTTGTCCTATCGGATTCCGACAATCATGGACATTCCCAGGTCCACGCAAGTGTATATCGACAGCTTGGAGCCGCGGTGGTTCTATGGGGTGAAAGGCTTCAGCGAAACCGCCATTGGCGCTGTACCGGGCGCTATCTCCAATGCGATCTATAACGCCTGTGGAGTCCGCATTCGCGAGCACCCCATCACGCGGGAAAAGATCATGTCTGGGCTCTCCAGTAAACGGAGGCTGGCATGAAGAAGGTTTCCATCTACCGGATCGCGGAAGCTCTACGTGTCCAGGACGGGGAGCCAAACCAACTACGCGATATTTACTTGCCGCGGCCTTTCGGGCCCTGCGCGATCATCTGGATGGCGATGATCCAATCCTTATTCTGAGCGTTGTCCCTGGAAACGGCATAGAGCGTCCTCCGATCCGGGCCGCTGAAAGCCACGCTGATCAGTCCGCGCGGCGTGGGGATCAGGCCAAGATACTTGCCGTCGGGTCCGATCACCTGCACGCCTGCATTCGAGGTGACGTAGATACGTCCGGCAGTGTCAAATGTGCTGCCATCGCCGAACCCGCCGCCTTCCAGCTTCGCGAACTCGCGCTGGTTAGTAAGCGAGCCATCCTTTCCGACATCAAACACCGCTAGCGCCGGCCCGTTGGTGACCCAGAGATGTTTTTCGTCGGCGCCGAGAACGATGCCGTTGGTGTTCAGATTTTCGCCGTACCGGGTGACCTTGCCTTTCGGATCTGAGTAAAACACCCCGCCCATGGTAAAGTACACTCCGCCCTTGCTGTCGGCCGACACATCGTTGAGAACGACGCCAATGCAATCCATGGGATCGTCATTGTATTTGTTGGCCAAGGTCTTGCGCTGGGGTGAGAGCTCCTCGATCGAAGGGTTCAGCCCCCGGTTGGCGACGAACAGGGCGCCCTTCGAGTTCATCGCGACCGCCCCTCCGGTATTGGTGCCCGTGAAAGCGACTGAGGTTTTTCCTTTCTGATCGAGCTTCACGACTTCGCTTTTGTCATTCTGCGCGAGCAGAAGACCGCCATCCTTCGTAGCGATGATGCCATCGGCATTGTTGCCGTCCACCTCCCAGACTTCCTTCCATTGCTTTCCCGCGGCGACCACGCCGGGGATTTCCGTCACCGTGTATTCCCTTGGACCCGCCGCCGCAGGAGCTGGACCTGGGCCCCGTCCCGGTCCGCCACGGCCGCCTCTGGCCGGAGGCGGAGTCTTGCATGCCTTAAGCACCTCTGGTTCTTTGGCGTCCTGGGAGGCTTGCACGCCAGGCCCTGACCGCGGCCCGGCAGGAGGCTGAATCTGGCACAAGGCGGCCGTGGCACCGAGGACTCCCAGCACAATCGTGAGCATTCCTGTCGATTTCATGAACCCTCCTGGTTCCGCGTCCCAGAATATCAACACTGGGCACGGACGTGGCGGCGAACTTCACCAATATCCGATCATGCGGCCGGCGCTGATCGCGGTAAGCCAGCAGACGAGTGATATGCCGCCGAACATCGCTAACATCGCCCGTTCGCGCGATGAGAGATCCCGATTCCTGTGCTGCTTCCAGGCCGGCAAGCAACTTAGGCCGGCAACATTGAGGAGGGCTAAGCCGATTGCCGAAAGCTTGATATAGAGGAATGGATTGTCGACATATTCCGTCGCCTTTGTTGCCAGCAGGCAGGCTCCACTGACGACTGCAATGACGAAGCCGGTGGCGGCGACACGCACGGTCGGCTTGCTGACAGCAGGGAGGGTGATGTTGTCCCAAAGGCCTAACAGGCGCAGGTCGAGGATCAGCACCGCACCAAAGAGAGAGGCCACGCCGAGAATGTGGACCAGGTTTACGATTCCGTAGGTCCACACACCCGATTCACGCATAGCGTGGCCGAGAGCTGAGGCTTGGAGCCGCGCCATGAATTCGTACAAAACGGTCTCCCGGTAAGGTTATTTACGATCGGGATAGACGTTGAACGTGCGGCCGTTCCAGATTACCCGTTCGGTCTTGACTTCGAAGCGGTTTGCATCGCGATTGCGATGCCCATGGATCGTCACTGTGGCGCCTACCGGGATAATGCCTTCCTTCAGTCCCGCCCGCTCGGTCCGCGACCGGCGGAGCCAATGTGAGATCCCAGACTTTTCCGTCGGCGCGTAATTGCATCGTGGCATGCGGTCCGGCAAGGCTAACCCCTCGTTCGACCGTTCCTGTGAGCTCGAATTCCTCATCTGAGTTTCCCGCCCAACCGTGATGGGCCCACGCCGGAAGAGCCGAAAGTGAAACCGCCAGGATGCCAAGGCTAATGCAAAGTGAGGGCTTAGACTGCATGATGTACCTCTCCTTTAACCCCCATATGATACTACCGCTCCACCCGCGCAGCGTCGTCCAGGCCTGGTTGTTGTGTACACTCTGGTCATGGTTTTCACCAAGCGTCTTCGCGACGGAGTTCGCCGCGGGGAAATCACGTGCAGCATCCGAATTTGGACGCGTCCTCACGTCAAAGTGGGTGCGCGGTATCGTATGGAAGAGGGCGAGATCGAGGTGGATTCCATCACGCCGATCGGCTTCCCGGATATCACTCCGCAGTTGGCGCGGGAGTCGGGATTCTTGGGTATCATCGATCTGCTCAAAGTCGCGAAGCACGGTAAAGGCGAGAATATTTATCTGGTTCAGTTCCACTATTTGCGCCCGCGCGCCAAGCGCAAAGCGGCCAGGGTGTAAAATCGGTCGCTATTAACATCGGTGCGATTGTGTCTCTCCCCGACAGCTCACCGCGCTCTTCGCGCTCGTTGGTCCGGCTCATCCTTACAGATGTGCAATTCTGGCTGCCGATCGCCATTCTGCTGGTTGGCATTGGACTCTTGATATTCCTGGACAAGCAATGAGCGACCGGCCCCTTACGGATCGATCGCTGCACAGCCTGGGTGTGATTTGCGGCCTCGCCGCCGGGGCATGGCTGGGCGCCGCCGAGGTTCCCACCAAGCTGGTCAGCGCGGGCTTTTCGCCATATCTGATTTCGCTCGGCATGGTTGCGGGCGTGTTTGTGGGCCGCTGGACTCTCCCGATGGTTCTCAGAGGCGCGCGCTACCTGGTGCAGGATATTCGCGATAAGCCGCACCTGATTGTCTGGGCCATACTCGCGGGACTGCTCTGGGCTGTAGCGAACACGTTGACGATCTTCGCCATCCGCAGTGTGGGCCTTTCGATCGCGTTTCCCCTGTGGAACGTCAACAGTCTCGTCGGCCTCTTCTGGGGTTGGCTGCTGTTCGGCGAATTGCGCGGCGCCGGGCCTGGGCACTGGATCAAGGTCGTGGGCGGAACTCTGGCGGTTCTCGCGGGAGCCTGCATTGTCTCCTGGGCGACCACCCACGATGCGGCGGCTCCTGGTCACTCGGCGGCTGCGGGCATCGTGGCCGCAATGGGCGCGGCTCTGCTTTGGGGAACGATGTACATCCCCTACCGGAAAGCTTATCTGAGCGGGATGAACCCGCTATCGTTCGTCAGCGTGTTCACGGTGGGAGAGCTCACGGCCGTTTTCTCATTAGCGCTTTGCTTCGACGGAGGCTTCCACGGAGTCTTTGATGAATTGAGCCACGCCCGGCCTGCCCTGTTCTGGCTTTTCCTGGGTGGACTTTGCTGGGTCGTGGGCGATCTCTTTCAGCAGTACGCAGCAAAGTACATCGGCATCGGGCGGGGTATCCCGCTTTCCAACACAAATCAGTTATGGGGTCTGGCGTGGGGTGCGTTGGCCTTTGGCGAAATAGCGGGCAAGGGTTCGGGAACTCTGTTTTCTCTCCTGGCCGGCTCAGTGCTCATGGTTGGCGGCGCCCTCGCCATTGGTATAGCTGAAGCTCCCCAAGCCGAGCAAGCTGAATGGAGACGCGCCGCTGAGCGCGAGAGCCTTCGTTATGGATTCGACCTGGCGCGGGCCGCCTCCCGTCTCAAAGGAGAGAGTGGTCCCCTGGATAAGGTTTTCCGCCGCGATTGGTGGGAATTTCTCGTCGCGGCTGGCGCCTCCGGCCTGCTCGTCTGGTTGGCGCTTCTGGTGAAGCCACAGCCTGTGCCGATCGACCCGTTCTGGACAGTCGTGCTGATCGCGGCGACCCTTGCCGTTCTCGTGGTAGGCGGATTTGCGCTGTGGCGCCGAACGCGGTTTTCCTAATACAGGACGGCCGGAGCGCATCACGACGCTCCGCGCTGACCGCAGCGGCAATCACGCAAAGATATACCAGGGAACATTGATCACGTTAATTCGCTGGTTGCCTTTGACCAGCAAAAGCGCTTTCAGCACGGCCGCGCGCTGGTTATGCAGGAAATAGTGGAACCAGTGGCGCTCGATCATCTCCGGAATCAGCACCGCGATATGGCTATCGGGATTCTGCTGCGCGAGTTCGTTAACGAAGTCGAGGATGGGGCGAAAGACAAGCCGGTACGGCGATTCGACTACCGTGAGCTTCGGAACGGGCACGCCCAGTTCCAGCACAGGCGTTTCCACCAGGTGGCACCAGCGCCCCGAGAGATCGTCGCTCTTGTCGCTGATTCTGACTTGCAGCACATGCACGTCCGTGGACAAATTAATGGCGAAGCGGAGGGCCTTCTCGGCGACTTTATTCCAGTGCTGGAGAGGAATGATGACGATCGGCGGCTTGAGGTGAGTCAAATCGAGCGGGTCATCCAGCGCCACCTCGCGGGCGACGGCCTGATAGTGGCGGCTGACGGAGATCATAAATATCAGCAGGGAAGGTATGAGCAGCACGGTCACCCACGCGCCCGCCAAGAACTTGGCGGCCAGGACCACCACCACAGTGACTGCTGTCGCCGTAGCGCCGAGACCATTGATGACCATACTCTGCCACGCCCCGGGGCCGCCCAGACGTTTCCAGTGGACCACCATCCCCGCCTGGGAAAGCGTGAAAGCAAGGAACGCGCCGACCGCGAACAGGGGAATGAGTCGATCCGTGACTCCACCAAAGACCGCGAGCAACAGGGCCGACAGAAACACTAACACGTAGATGCCGTGAGAGAAGACCAGCCGGCGGCCGCGAGAGCTGAACGCGTGCGGGAGGTATCCGTCTTCGGCCACGATCTGACAGAGGCGCGGGAAATCGGCGAAAGCGGTATTAGCGGATAGGGCCAGCACGGCAAGAATCGAGCCCATCGAGAGGTAATAAAAGAAGCCCTTTCCGGCCACGGCCGCGATGAGCTGGGATAAGAGGCTGTCGTATCCAGGCAGGCCTGGGTCGGTTGCGCCCACATGATAAGCCCGGGCAAGCCACGCGATGCCGGCCAGCATCAGGATGAGAATACCGATGATGAGTGACAGCGTGCGACGCGCCGATTCGACGGCAGGCGCGCGAAATGCTTTGACGCCATTGCTAACCGCTTCCACCCCGGTCATGGCCGTGCAGCCGCTCGAGAAAGCCTGAAGAATCAGCCAGAGGCCAGCGGTCGTGACCGTGCCCTGTAGGGGATGGGGCGGGACCACAGGAGCGGGATTCCCGCCGCTAAGGAAAGACTTGATGAGACCGAAGCCGATGGCGCCCAGAAGGCAGCCGATGAACAGATAAGTGGGGACCATGAAAGCGTTCCCCGTTTCACGCACGCCGCGAAGATTGACGAGCGTGATGGCGGCGAGGATGCCAAGACAAATAATCAGCGTATGCGGTTGCAGGCTGGGTACGGCCGAAACCAGGGCGCCGACTCCGGCCGAGATGCCAACGGCCACCACCAGGATGTAGTCGATAATGAGCGCCGCGGCAGCCAGAAGTGCGACATTCTGCCCCAGATTCTCACGTGCGACCGTGTAGGATCCGCCGCCTCCCGGATAAGCGGAGATGGTCTGACGGTAGGAAATGTAGACGATGATCAGCAGCGCAATAATGCTGAAGCTGATGGGCACTACATATTGAATGCTGAGAGCGCCCAGCGGGATCAACAGCGTGAGCGCGGCTTCTGGACCGTAAGCCGCGGAACTCAGCGCATCCAGGCCGAAGACCCCGATCCCCGCCACAGCGCCAAGACGTTCTTCGCTGTCCTCATGGGTAGCAAGAGGCTTGCCAAATAGCAAATCGCCGATTGACATAAATATCCATTATCCGTTAGGGCGATGGCGATCCGGCTTAAATCTTCAACGTCATCTCGGGCGCCATTAGCGGCCAAAAGCATGAAATCGAAATGAATAACCAATACCGATGAAATGATCGATCGCTGCTGAGGAGAGGCCGATTCCGTAATGGAGGTCGAGCTGTTGTCGAGGCGTAATCTTGTACGAGGCGCCGAAATGCAGTAGGTGCCGCGGCCCGCCGCGCTGCGGAAAGTCACCAGCGTACTCGATGAAGGCATCCAATGGCTTGGCGAGTTGACGGTCCAGCAGGAAGGTGGACTCTCCGGTAAGATTGCGCGCATCGACCTGAGTTGGCCAGTACACTGCGAACTGTCCGGCGGCGCTCCAATTAGCAGAAAGCTTCCGCGACCAAGGCAGTTGCAGACCCGGGTCGTATCCATGGCTCGACAGCGCGTGTGCTCCCGTGGGGATGCTCAAGAAGACGATTACAGATATGTCGAATCCGCCCGGCGTCGGCCCGAGCTGTTGTTTCATGCCTATCGTTACATCCCCAAAGCCTGAGACGGCGCCGGCTACAGAGAGGGCATCGCGATAATAGTCCGGAGCGGAAAAGCGTAGCTCGGTAGTGCTAGCCACGCCAAAACGCATCGAAGTTTCGGGACCGTCGACGCTGCGTTGCCCCTGGCTGCCAGTGATGAGCAAGCCGTTCTCGATTTGGAAACTGCCTCTGGGAACCACCACGCTGGAATTGGCAACCGACGGCCGATCGGTCGCGATCGGCTCATCGTTATCGGGCTGGCTCTGGCCGCGGAGGAGAGCCGTTCCGCCCAGCAGGGCAATCAACCAGGCGCTGGAGATGCGTGCGAGCGAGGTAGCCATCGTTCAAACAGGTTCGGGCACGCCAAAAGGCGAAAGTCAGCTTTGATACATTATCAACCGCTTCAGGTTTCTCTCGACTCGAGGTGTGAGGATGCACGCAGGCTGTATGCGCGGATGGCTGTCGGCTTGCACATTCTCGCCGCAACAGCCGCTTTCGCGCGCTGAATAACAATCTTGTGGGAGAAAACGTTGATGAAACATTCGATTATAGCCTCGTGCTTTGGGCTTCTGGCGGCCGGTCTGCTCGCCGCGCAAGAGGGACCTACGTTTACGTTCAATATCGGTGCAGGTTTTACGCAACCGACAGGAAATACCGGTCGCAATTTAGATGACGGTTGGAATATACGCGGCGGCGCGGGTCTGAACTTCACGGGTTACCTCGGGGCCATGCTGGACCTCGGTTACGACCATCTCGGTATTAACGGAACCACGTTGGCGAACATAGGCGTTCCCGGGGGAGACGTGCAAATCTTTTCCGCTACGATCGATCCTGTGGTTCACCTGAACCCGCATGGCCACGTGGACGTCTACCTTACCGGTGGCGGCGGCCTCTTCCATTGGTACCAGGAATTCACGCAACCATCGGTGGCGATCGTTCCCGGGTTCAATCCATTCTTCGGCTTCTATTCGGCCGCCGTGCCGGTCAACCAGATTCTGGGTTCCTATTCGGTGAACCGCCCAGGCTTCGACGTCGGGGCCGGCGTCGCTTTTGGTACGCGGCGTCACGGCAAGATTTTCGCGGAAGCCCGTTACGACCACATTTACATGATGAATTCACACGCAGACTACATCCCCGTAACGTTCGGTTACCGCTGGTAGTGACGGTACCGGTAGACGGAGCTCGATCGAGGGGCTACGGCTACCACCAAAACCCACACAAATCCTGCCTCACACTGGGCGCCACCGGCATCGGCGCCGTTTCCAACCCCCCCTTGAACCGAACGGCTACCGTGATCATAATGAATCATTGTTTTCGAGCGGTACCAGGAATTAGCCGATGAAAATATTGCCGTTCGGTGGCCTGTTGATTCTAACTGTTGCCGTCCTCTCGGCGCAGCAACCCGCGCCCGTCCAGCCGCCACGTCCGCCGGCGGCGACCGCGTCGGCCGCAACGGAGCGCGCGCTTCTCGACCGCTACTGCGTTACCTGTCATAACGACAAGACCAGAACGGCCAATTTTTCGCTTCAAAATTTAGATCTCGCTACTGTGGGTGATCATGCGGAGTTGTGGGAAAAGGTCGTGCGTAAACTACGCGCCGGCTTGATGCCGCCGCCGGGCGTGCGGCGTCCATCTTTGGCCGAGTACGAAGGGCTCAGGAATTGGCTGGAATCCGAGATCGATCGCAAAGCGGCAGGCCGTTTGAATCCCGGATCCATCATCCTGCACCGTCTCAACCGGACCGAGTACGCCAACGTCATCCGCGACCTCCTGGATCTCGAAATCGACGCCACCACGCTTCTGCCGGCGGACGATTCCGCTCGGGGATTTGACAACGTAGCTGGATCGTTAACCATCTCTCCGACGCTGCTGGAAGCCTATATGACGGCGGCGACGAGGGTGGCCCGCATGGCGGTCGGCTATTGGAAGACGCCGACCGAGGCGACCTATATTGTTCCCGGCGACGCCTCGCAGAATCAGCACATCGAGGGTCTGCCTTTAGGGACCCGCGGCGGAATGTTGGTCCGCCATAGCTTCCCAGCCGATGGCGAGTATAAATTTTCAATCGCTAACTTCGGCCTTGGCAAATATGTTCCCGGCGAGCAACTGGAACTCCTCGTTGACGGCGAGAGAGCGCATCTGTTCGATTACGTTGGCGTGGGCTTGAATCAAGGCATGGGCGAGAGCGATGGAGCCCTGGAAATTACCGTCCCGGTGAAAGCTGGCAGGCACGCGGTAGGCGCTACATTTCTGGCGACGAACTACCGGCCCAGTCTCGATCTGATCCGGCAGTACGAGCGAAAGTCGCTCGAAAACAATAGCATTCCCCAGTTGCAGTATTACCCCGCAGTGGGCCTCATGCGGATTCAAGGACCCTTCACTCCCATGCGGCCGGTGGACTCACCCAGCATTCGCAAGGTCTTCACGTGCCGACCATCGAGCGCCGATCAGGAGGAGCGTTGCGCCAAGGAAATTCTTTCGACGCTCGCGAGGCGGGCCTATCGGCGGCCGGCAACTCCGGCGGACCTGGAATGGGTATGGGGCTTCTACCAGCAGGGCCGCCGCGACGGCACATTTGAAGATGGCATCGAACTGGCGCTTCGGCGACTCCTGGCAAGCCCGCAGTTCCTTGTCCGCGCCGAAAAAGAACCTGCCAATATAGCCAACGGGCAGCCCTACCGCATTACGGATCTCGAGCTGGCCTCGCGCTTATCTTTCTTACTGTGGAGCAGCATTCCGGACGACGAACTAATCAATCTGGCCAGCCTAGGGAGGCTTCGCAATCCCACCGTGCTCGCGCAACAGACGCGGCGCATGCTGGCCGATCGCCGCTCCGAGGCCCTGGTGGAAAACTTCGCCGATCAATTGCTGTACTTGCGGAACCTGCCCGCGACCTCGCCGGATGGCGTCTACTATCCCAACTGGGACGACGAGTTGCGCAAGAGTTTCCGCCGCGAAACGGAACTGCTCTTCGAGAGTATCCTGCGGGAGGATCGTAACATCGTTGACTTGCTGACGGCCGACTATACCTTTCTCAATGAGCGGCTCGCCCAGCACTATGGCATCCCCAATATTTACGGATCCCAGTTCCGCCGCGTGACCCTTGGACCGGAGCTGGCATACCGCCGTGGACTGCTGGGCCAGGGAAGTTTCCTGTCAGTCACCTGGGTTCAGAACTTCAGAACTTCACCCGTCAAGCGAGGCGTGTGGGTACTGGAAAACATCCTCGGTACTCCCCCTCCGGAACCTCCACCGAACGTTCCGCCGCTGGAGGACACGAAGGGCGGATCTGAAAAGATTCTTACCTTGCGCGAACAGATGACGCTGCACCGAAAAGTTGAGCCTTGTGCCAGTTGCCACAAACTCATGGACCCGATCGGGTTCGCATTGGAGAACTTTGATGCGGATGCCACCTGGCGAACCAGGCAGGGGGGCGACGGGGGAACTCCGATCGATGCTTCTTCCGAGCTGTGGGATGGCACGAAGGTCAATGGCCCCGTCGAGTTACGGCAGGCGCTTTTGCGGTATTCGCCGCAGTTTGTGCGCATGATTACGGAGAAGCTGATGACGTACGGCCTGGGCCGCGGCGTCGAATACTTCGATATGCCTGTGATCCGCTCCATCGTACGGGATGCGGACAAGAACAACGACAAGTTTTCGGCGATTCTGTTGGGTATCATCAAGAGCGCACCATTTCAGATGAGAACGAAAGTCGAAGAAAGTGTGAACTAACGATGTTTATCACCAAGAAACACCTTCATCGCCGTACGTTTTTGCGCGGCGCCGGCGTGACACTGGCGTTGCCCCTGCTCGATTCCATGGTGCCCGCACAAACGCCATTGCGCCAGACAGCAGCCAGCCCCGTGAGACGCTTCGTAGGTATATGGCACCCGCATGGCGCGGCGCCGGGCTATTGGAGTCCCCTGCAGGAGGGTTCCCAGTTCGACTTCTCATTCATCACCAAACCTTTGGAGCCATTCCGCGATCGCGTGGTCCTCATCAGCGGACTGGACATCCCGGAGGCCATGGCCAATCTGGAGGAACCCGGCGGCGACCATGCGCGCGGCGCGGTCCTGTTGTCCGGGGTCCGCCCGCGAAGAAACGCAGTGAGTCCCTCTTTGGGCGTCACCATCGATCAATTGATCGCGAACCGGTATGGCCAGGACACGATACTGTCATCCATTCAACTGGGGGTGGAGAAGCTCGGCAATTTCGGCAATTGCAATTGGGGGTATAGCTGCGCCTACACCAACTCCATATCCTGGACTTCGCCCACGCAGCCGCTTCCCACCGAGGTCAATCCGCGTGTGGCATTCGAGCGTTTGTTCGGCGATGGAGGAAGTCCGGAGGAGCGACTCCTGGCACGGAAGCAGAACTCCAGCATTCTGGATTCGGTGACGCAGGAGATTGCTTTTTTCAAGAAGCCCCTGGGCGCGGGTGATCGGAGCCGGCTCGACACCTACCTTGAGAACATCCGTGAAATGGAACGGCGGATCAAGATTGCGATGAGCAAGACGGTGAGTGAACCGTCCGGGGAGATTCCATTTGGCCTGCCGGAGAGCAAGCATGTCCATTACAGGCTAATGTACGACTTGCTGGCGCTGGCTTTCGAGGGAGATATTACCCGCTCCGCCACCATGATGTTAGGTATCGACCTCTCCGGCAGCAGTTTCCCCGAGTCCGGTTTTAATGGCGGCTGGCATGGAACGTCGCACCATGGCGACAAGCCGGAGAACATCGCCAACTATGCCAAGATGAACCGGTATCACGTGCAGAACCTGGCGTATTTCGTCGATAAGCTGAAGAAAATACCCGATGGCGACGGCAGCGTGCTGGATCACGTGCTGATCTATAAGGGCAGCAACATGGGCAATTCGCATCGGCACGCGCACGAAAAAGTACCGGTGATACTCGTCGGTGGAATTGACGGTACGTTCAAGGGCAACCGCCATATTGTGTTCCCGGACAACACGCAGAGGACGTCTAATATGCTTTTGAGCATCCTCCGTTTGTACGGTATCGAGCGGGACAGCTTCGGGTCGAGCACCGGACCTTTGCCGATAGCTTAAAGGTTGCGCATGATGAAGCACCTTGTTCTGGTACTCGCGGCACTCGTGAGCGCGGCGTCGGCGTGGGCGCATCACTCCTTTGGGGCCGAGTACGACAGTAGCAAGCCGATCACGGTGACCGGGACCCTCACACAAATCCAGTGGACCAACCCGCATATCTATTTTTTTCTGGATTCCAAGGGCACCAACGGTACAGTGGAGCACTGGAAATTCGAAGGCTATCCTCCCGGCGTGCTCAACCGCATTGGCTGGAAGAGGAATGTAACCATGGTGCCCGGAGATACCATAACCGTGTTTGGTTGGCGCGCTCGGGATGGTTCCACCTGGGGTCACTCGCGCGAAGTTACGTTCGCCAAGAACGGTAAGAAACTGCAATCGGGGCCACCGGCCGGCAATGGGGACGGAGGCACACGCCCTCCCGCATTCGCAAAATGATTAGCCGAGCGATGCCTGGACACCTCCGCGCTGTGCTCGTGTTGGCGGCGTTTGTTACCGGTGTCTCCTGCCAGCATCCCGCTCCCGGAAATGCGGCCGCGGATCGCAACGGAGTGCCTCGCACTACCGAGGGAAAACCGGATCTCACGGGAGTATGGCAGCCCGATAGCGACCGGCCGGGCACTTGGGAAGAAGCCAACCAAGGCGTCGGCGTGCCGGACCCCGGTGCGGGCCGTCGTGTCAGGAAGGCGGAGCCCATCCCCTACCAGGATTGGGCGGCGCAGAAAGTGCTGGCGTCCTACAAACAGCGCTACATCGATAACCCTGTCGCGCGCTGCATCCCGCAGTTGGATCTGGGAGCCGGCAGCCTGTATCCGAACGAGTTCATCCAGACCCCGCAAGCGATCGTGATCCTGACTGAGTCCCGCCATGTGTTCCGTCTGATTCCGCTCAATGAGAAGCATCCCGACGATCTCGACCCCAGTTACTTGGGCGACTCCGTCGGATGCTGGGAAGGGGACACGCTGGTAGTGGACGTGACTGGATTCAAGGAGCAGCTTACGGGATCTGAAATTCACACGGACGGCTGGCACATCGTCGAGCGCTTCACGCGTGTCGACCGCAACACCATCAACTACGAAGCCACACTGGAGGACCCCAAGGCCCTTACACGCCCCTGGCACATCACCAGCCAATATATGTTGCGTCCAGGCACCCGCTTGCAGGAACATGTCTGCGAGGAGAACAATCAGGACCCGACGCATTTTGAGGAACTCAGCAAGAAGGGATTGGTCACCAGGAAGTGAGTACCCGATTGCCGAAGCCCGCGAAGTTGCTGGTCATCGTGGCCTTATTGGCGGCGCCACTCGCCGCGCAAATAGGACGAAGGCCGGCTCGCCCGCAAGTGACTAGGCCGGACGGTCCGGTCTGGCAGGTGATACGCAAGAACTGTACCGCATGCCACGGTATCGACGATTATGCTTTCTTTGCCCTGGACAAGGCCGGATGGCAGAAGCTCCTCGAGACCAAGCATAAAGAGGGAGGAGCGGTTCTTTCGGACGCAGATCGGAATACTCTCCTCGATTGGCTGGTAGCTAAATTCGGCCCGGATTCGAAGCCGTTTCCGCGAACCTACGTCCCGCCTGAAATCACCACGTTTTTTTCGGACCCCGAAGCCAGGAGACTTCTCGACCGGGCCTGCACGAGATGTCATGGGATAGACCGGGTGGAGAAGGAGCGGAATCCCGAAGAGCGATGGCGCGTAATCGCGGTAGACATGCGGGAGCGGGGAGCCCAGCTTGCAGACGAGGAGCTGGAACGCCTGGTCGAGTGGCTAGGCAGGGTGTGGGGGACGAACCAGGACAAATGAACATACATTACAAATCGGTAGGGCGGACCCCCCGGGGCGGCTTCCGCTCCACAATCCTACTCGCGGCTATACTGGCCACGCTCCCACTGCCCGCGGCCGGGCCGATCCTAAGTTTTACAGCGACCATCGACAACGTGGTTGACGCCCATGACTCCATCCGGATTGACTTGATCCGCTGGTCCACGGATGCGGAACGCGATCAACTGTTGTCGGCGTGGACTAATCCCGTGGCGCCAGCAACCGGTGGACGGGGCGGAAGCGGCCGCGGTGCAGCCGCTGCGACTCCAGATCCATTCGCTGGTGGCAACGACGCGCCGCCTGGCGCAGCCCCGGGTGCTGCGGAAGGACGCGGCGGACGCGGTGGCCGGGGCGGGCGCGCCGGTAGCGGGGGCACAGAACCGGCCAGGCCCACTCCGGAAAGTTCGTTAGAGGCCGCGCTGGGCAAACTTCCCACCGTGGGCTACTTGTGGTCATCGGAAGTAGCCGGATATGCGCTGCACTACGCCTTCCGGCTGCCTCAGGAGAACGGCGCCGAGCGCATCATACTCCTCACAGATCGACGTTTGGGCGAATCTAACGATTTGTGGAAACCCACCGGACCCGGCGCAGCGGGCGATCCCCCAGCCAACTATAAATTCACGCTCATCGAACTGCGCCTGAATGCGAAAGAGGAGGGCGAGGGAAAAATCTCGCTGCCCGGAAAGATAGCCGTCGATACTACGGCTAAATCGATCGTGCTGGAAAATTACAGCGCATTGCCGGTGGTCCTCAAGAATGTGAGGCGCCGAACCAGTTGAGCATGAAGGTGCACAAATGCGTATGAAACGGCTACTCGAGTGCTGTGCTGTTGCGTTGCTTTCGCTCAGCGTTCTTGCTGGCGCGGCCGTCAGTGACCTGGCGGATGCGGCCAGCCGCGGAGATAAGGAAGCTGTGCGTTCTCTGCTGCAGCGGAAGGCGAATGTCAATGCACCGCAAATGGATGGAACGACCGCACTCCATTGGGCGGTGCGCGCGGACGACCTGGAAACCGCCGAACTGCTGATTCGCGCCGGCGCAAGCGTTTCGGCCGCCAACCGCGACGGCGCCACGCCGCTGCTGCTCGCAAGCATTAACGGGAATGCGGCCATGATTGAAAAGCTGGTCAAGGCTGGAGCGGATCCCAACGCCTCGCTTTCGAAATATGACGACACCGCGCTCATGATCGCGGCGCGCACTGGGAAGACCGACGCGATCAAAGTGTTGTTGGACTCCGGCGCGCACGTGAATGCGAAGGAAACCTGGGGCGGCACGACCGCCCTGATGTGGGCTGTTTCCGAGCGCCACCCGTCTGCCGTCAAGATGCTGATCGACCACAAAGCCGACGTCAATGCCCGTTCGAAATTTGTGCCGTCCACCACCGGCCGCGGGTTCGAAGGGACCACGCCAGTCGCGTCCCAAATTGGTCAGGCCGCGGAAGAGCTCTCCAGCGGTCTATTGACGCCCTTAATGTTTGCTGCACGCGAAGGCGATGTGGAATCGGCGCGTCTCTTAGTCGCGGCCGGAGCGGATGTGAACGCAAGCGGGGGCGATGGGAAAACCGCATTAGGCCTCGCGATCTTCAATGGCAATTACGAACTGGCATCGTTTTTAGTCGACAACCGTGCGAACGTCAATCTTGCGGATGCCCAGCGGTTCACGCCCTTGTTCTGGGCGGTAGATCGCCGCAATATGGAAACGGCGCCAAATTTCCCCTGGATGGTGACCGCGGACCCTCTTCCGTTGATCAAGAACCTCCTGGACGGCGGAGCGGACCCGAATGCTCTGGTCAATAACACCCCCAGGGCCCGTATGCGAGAGGGGTCTCCGCGGATTGTCTTCGCTACAGCGTTGATGCGCGCGGCATTCTCCGCCGACTTGGAGCTGGTTAAACTTCTGGTGTCTCACGGCGCTGACCCTCACATTATTTCCAAGGACAATGAGACCACCCTCATGGCAGCCGCCGGAACCGGGTTCATCAACGGCTATAGCAAAGGGAGATCCCCGGCCGAAAGGCTGGAAGTCGTCAAACTGCTGGTGCAACTCGGGGAAGACGTGAACGCGGCCGATAATTACGGCATTACCCCCCTGATGGTCGCGGCGAACATGGGAGAGATCCCGATCATACAGTACCTGATCGATCAAGGGGCGGATCTGGGAGCCTATGACCTGGGCAAGAAGAATGATGGCATCTTCGGTGCGAGCGTCGAGCCGTTGATGCCCATCGACTATGCGATCGGTGTAGGGACCTTCGTACCTAACAACGCGGTCATCATTCACGAGGAGGCGGTAAAGCTGATGAGCCGCGTGATGCAGGAAAAGGGAATCAAGCACACCACTTCAGAATGCACCTTGAGAGGATTCACTTGTTCCAGCGCCAACGTCGATCCCAAGACCGCTACGCCGGCCGAGATCGCCAAGATCAGAAAGATCCAAACCGGAAACCAGGTGGACGGTATTACTGGAGGTCTGGCGGTTAGGGATCAGGATCAGAGCGCGAAGTAGGGTTGCAGAACGTCAACGGCGGACCGCTGACAATCAGAAGGTAAAATGGAGCCACCCGCCGGGATTGAACCGGCGACCTGCCGATTACGAATTGACACTATCTGTGTCTACCTGGTGGTATGGCGTCTATCATCAACCACCTAGAAACACTCCGAGACACCAAAACACGCCATAGAAGACGCAACAGATTCGAGTGTCTCTGGAAGGGTGACTAGGAGCCGATCCTGCTGATCCTACTGTTAGGACAACAAATTGTCGGATTCGAGGGTGTATACTTTCAAACATCGGAAGGCCAAAAGCCGATTCCGGGACACTTCATCTTCGAGGGGCACTATGAATTCGAAAAAATCGAATCGAAGGGGATTCCTGAAAGGCGGCGCCGCATTGGCCGGTCTGGCCGCGGGAAGCGCGCGGCTTGGGAGCGCCCAGACACAAGGCACGCCTGCCAAGAAAATCGACGAGCTGATCGCTTACGGCGAACGCTCCCGTTTCGTCACGTCAGTCCGTGTGCCCGTCGCCGAGAGGCATTCGCCGGATGAATTCGGGCTTACGTTTCACGTCTTGACCCCGCTTCAGGATTCAGTCGGGATTATCACGCCATCCTCGCTCCACTACACGGCCACGCACCGCGGCGCGTTTGTTCCCGACATCGACCCCCGCGAGCATCGTCTCATGATCCATGGGATGGTGGACCGGCCGCTGGTTTTCACCATGGACGAGCTGAAGCGTCTCCCGTACGTATCCCGCATTCATTTCATCGAATGCCTGGGAAACCGTGCGCGGCCTACCCACAAAACCGTTCAGGAAACCCACGGATTGACGAGTTGCGCCGAATGGACCGGCGTGCCGCTCTCCTTGCTGCTCAAGGAAGCCGGCGTGCAAAACGGCGCCTCCTGGATCGTTGCTGAAGGCTCGGAAGAGGTGAAGGGCTCGTCGAGCATCCCGCTAGCCAAGGCGATGGACGACTGTGTGGTGTGCTATGGGATGAACGGCGAACCGCTCCGTCCGCAGCAAGGCTTCCCCCTGCGCCTGATGGTTCCCGGCTTTGAGGGCATTTATCAGATCAAATATTTGCGTCGCATCAAGGTCGTGGACCGTTACTACATGACCTATGACGACTACGGCCACATCAATCCCGACCCGAAAGTCGCCGCCTTGACTCACCAGATTGGACCGAAATCAGTCATTACCTTTCCTTCCGGCGGGCAGACGTTGCCGGGCCCCGGCTTCTACGAAATCACCGGCTTGGCCTGGTCCGGCGCGGGCACCGTTCGCGGCGTGGAGATATCCACCGACGGCGGCCAGAGTTGGAAGAATGCCGACCTGCGGTCACCGGCCTTTCCCATGGCGCATACGCGATTCGGTCTCCACTGGAATTGGGACGGCAAAGAGTGCATGCTCATGTCGCGCTGCACCGATGAACTGGGCACGGTGCAGCCAACGCGAGCCGATGTCGCGAAATACTGGAACAGACCCTTGGACGAACTCCGGATTCAAGGCAACGACAATACTGTTCAACCTTGGAAAGTCACCCGCGACGGGAGCGTTCAAAATGGCCTTTCCTAGGCTTCTCCTCGTTACAGCGGCCCTCGGGGTTTGCCAGACTGTCTGGGCACAGTCGCCCACCTACAGCCTCGGGAGGACACCGAGCGCAGAACAGATCCGCGCTTGGGATATTTCAATCAGCCCGACGGGCAAAGAGCTTCCGCCCGGGCAGGGGACTGCCAAGGAGGGTGCAGGGCTCTATGTCCGCAAGGGGTGCGCGGGATGCCACGGGGCGACAGGATCATCCGGAGGCCACGCTCCCACCTTAATAAGAAGTAAAGAGACTCACACGGCCACTTCAATGCCGTGTCTGGCCCCTTGTGTGAACGACGCCAACGCCATGGCGATTCACTCACCCTTCGCGACGACTATCTGGGATTACATCAATCGCGGCATGCCCCTGGGGAAAGAGGGAAGCCTCAGCCCGAATGAGGTATACGCTCTTACGGCCTTCCTGCTATACAAGAACGACGTCATCAAGGAAGACGAGGTGTTGGACAGGCAGAGTCTGCCGAATGTCAAGATGCCGAATCAGGATGGTTTTGCCCTCCCTCCGGAGTGGAGGCACGGGGAGCCCCGGCTTCAAGGTTACCCGTGATCCCGAGTGAAGAGGCGCCGCGGTCCGTGTATTGCTAGGGATCCGGTTGGGCAGCATCGTACTGCTGGGCGATCAGCTTGAGTCGCACCGCTTGCGCGCATTCGTCTTCATCGCCCGCGGAACTCGCGCTATCTGCCCTTGTGACTTCGAATCCCGCTCGCTCAAGCGCCGGCTTGAGGAGCTGATCGTAGACTCTATCGAAATCGATTTTCTTCTCGTTTGAACCGGCGATCTGTTGTTTACCAAATTCGCCTGGGCTTCTAATACCGAAAGGCATCACGACAAAGGCACGGGGCTGCAAACTACACCTCCCAACGGTTTCGCTCAGGATTATTCTTAACCGCCCGTCTGGAGCGGGGGATTGGAAGCGTTCAAGACGTGATATCGGTAGCGAGTCCATGGGGGTGCCCCCCTTGACTGTCCGCGCCTACAGAGCCATGGATGGGTCGCCGTGCAAGTCGAGACCAAGTTAGCCGGTTGGGTGTACAATAACTCGGTACGAAAACCAAAACGGAAATTCCGGACAAAATCCATGCCGACGACAATTTGCGGCCACTGCACTCGCGCAGAGGGGTGTCGGTAAAACCGGATCGAATGCCCTCCACACCGAGGAACAACTTTACAGTGAAGTTCCTCCCTGCGAAGGACGGCCATCTGTTGGGGTTTCTCAAGTCGGTGATCGATGCTGACGGATGCGTGATCCAGAGCTCCGACGGGAACCCCAACGATTAGACAAAAAAGGGATAACGTCATGATCTATCGACGAAGCAATATTTGGACGCGGGTGGCGATCGGCGTCGTTCTCGCAATCATCGCGCTGTCTATGGCCAGTGCGCAGGCGCCAGGCCGCCGGGCCGGTCCACCCTATAGACCCGTAGCCGGCGCCCAGGACCTGGGGGCGGTACTTTTCAACTGGACCTGGGCCATGGGCATGCTGCGGGGCCTTGATGAACACGAGCTTGTGGCAACGCTCGAATATCAGGGCAAAGGCAGCATTCAGGTGGACGGGCAGCCCTGCACGCTCACGAAGTATCGCATCAGCAACAATTACCAGACGTCGGGTGAGCGGATTCAATACACCTGCACCCGCGCCAACGGACAGACGTATTCCAACGTCGAAGTCGTCAGTGGAGAATACGCCTGGAACGAAGACATCCCGGGTGCGGAAGTCATCGCGGGGAAAGGGAAGGCACCGCCGCTGCCGGCCGCCGTAGAGGAACGGCTCATCCGCCTATGGGCGAGTCCGCAGGGCGCGCCCAAGGCCGCGCTGGCAGGCGTAACGGATCCACCCGTGTTAGGGCCGAACCCAGGCGAACTTGTAGCGGGCGGCGTCTCAATGGCTGGGAAGACGTCCGTCGCGTGGGAAGGGGGCAAGCCCGCCGTGACATTCCCGATTCCGGGTGTTCCAGGGGCGATCGCAACCGCTACACTCGACGCGAAGTACTTTGCCGAGCGCGTGGTAGTCAAACAGGGATCGACCACCACCGAGTTCACCTACAGCGATTATCGGGACTGGAACAGCTCGCTGAACAAGATCGAGGCGTTCTATGCCGGCAAGATGACGGAGCGCCGGAACGGCGCGGTGGTCCGCGATCTGACGACGGTCGAGACGGAAACCGGCCAAGTGTACGTCATGATGCCTGTGCCCGCAAGCGTACGAGCGGCAATCACGGTGACAGCGCAGCCTCCGGGGTGGACTCAGCCGGGCCCACCGCCGTCTCCCGCGGCGAATCAACCCACGCCGCGGCTGGCCAATGAGAAGCCTGACTTGACGGGGAACTGGAGTCTTGTTACCGGTAATCCAACTGGGCGTTATGGGAACCGCCTGTGTGGTCCGACGCAGGTCGAGTGCTCGCCGCAAATCAACCAGACGGCAGATGGTGAGTTTTACACGCCTTGGCGGTACGGGCCGAGCCGGCCCTTGTACAAACCCGAGTTCTGGGACAAGATCCAGCAGCTCGACGAGTGGACGAACAAGGACGATCCGGTCATGACATGCCAGCCGCTGGGGATTCCGCGACAGGGTCCGCCCCGGCGCATCTTCCAAACGGCGAACGACATTACTTTGGTCTATGGGATGTATGGCGATGCCGGGGGCGGAAACGCCGAATTCCGCATTATCCCGACGGATGGCCGCCAGCACGACCCGAAGAAGGCGATCGAAGCTACGTACATGGGTTATACCATCGGACACTGGGATGGCGACACGCTGGTGCTCGACTCCATTTCGTTCGTCGATTCGACGTGGATTGGACGTGGCGGTTATTTCCATTCCGTCAACATGCATGTGGTGGAGAAATTCACGCGCAAGGGCGATGAAATCCTATACGAAGTCACTGTCGAAGACCCCGATGTGCTCGTGGAGCCGTGGGTGATGGCGCCAAAAACGCTGCGGATTAACACGAATCGCGACGCGGGACTGATTCCGGAGCGAGCCTACTGCGAGGTGTACGAGACGGGCAACATATCCACCCAGATTCGGCACTAGAAGCGGCAATCAGTCCCCCGGTCGCTCGGGGTGCTGGGCCGACTTGCGCCGTTTTGGCAGGATTTGGCACGGTTTTTCAGCTTCCTTTATGACACCTGAGACAAAACCGCCGAGGACTACCCGAGCCCAGTTGATGCCGCCCACAGTGTTATCCTCCTTTGGTGCACTGCGCATGGAGCCGGAGTTTGTTAGGTGCTCATGCTGCGGATTAAGTGTACACCCAGTGAGCCAGCCGAGAGATAACACTCGCAAAACGTCCTAGTGTAGAACTAAAGTCGCTCAACGCCTGTGTAGTCGCCGATACGGAGAGTGAGAATCTTTGGCGGGAAGGATTCTCAAAGTGGGTGTAACGCGTTTTCCAGTTGGAACCTGACGTGCAACGGCCCCACAACCAGCATCTGCAGGCTCTCAAGCAGCAACGCGGATGTCTATAATGCGGGAAGTGATGATGACTTGCACGGGGTGAGCGAATTCGAGATGCATGCCGCGGCCTATGTACTTGGTCATGATCATCGAACCGCCCCACGTTGAACCGTGGATTTGCACTTCGGTCGGCTCCGGGCAGAATTCAGGATGGCCGGAAATGAGAGCGGCTCGGTCTCCGAGGAACACCATTTCGTATACCCGGTTCGTCGTTTGAATGGACAGCACCGATCCCGGGGATAGGTCCCTCAGATAAACACCGCCTTCGATCTCGGACCGAATGATGTTGCGATTCACCGAATCTGAAAAATGGGGATGCGCTACCCATAAAACTGGATCCGGGATGCCGATAGAAGTATGCGTACCCATCGCCGCTTTGATTCTAGCCGGTGGCGTGCTCAGGAGAAAGGTCTACAGTCCAGGGACAGGAGTGCTTCCCGCCCAAGGCATGCCGTCGATGTCGACGCCGAATCGCTGTGCGTAACGCGGTCGTTATCCGCACACTTCCGCCGCGGTGCTCACGCTGCCGGCGCCTCGTCGAATCCGCAGCCTCCAGAGAATGATCGCGCGTGCGACCCTTGGTTGTTGCTGGTACTTACACTTGAATTCAGGTAGCGTGACGCGTGTCACTTACATTTTCTTCCCCGAAGTGGTGTGTTGCGGAACGCTGTCAAAATCGTTCTCCCCCCTCAAGCTGGATTACGCCGTACACTACTGGCGCTCATAACGGCCGATCAATTGTGCCTTTACGCCACACCGCGTTGTAACGGACATCAGTTCCCTGCACAAACGTGTCCAGGATGTAAAGGCGATATCCTTCTGTCCACAGTTCGTTGAATTCGGTTATGTACTGTGCATACGACACACCATGGACCTCAATCTCTTCATGACTGCCAGGCCGCCACACGGCATTGTACAGGATCTCGCCTCCCAGTACATACGATTGCAGAAGGTACAGGCGCCATCCAGCAGCATGCATGGAGCTGTACGTGGACGCGAACGTCGCGGCCGACATGGCATACAGTGCGTTCTCGTTGGAAATGCCTTGCCGCCAAAGCGCGTTGTAAAACACGCAGCAAAGGTCCCTTACGTAAGCCTGGAGACTAAAGAGGCGTTCCTGCGACGTAAAGTTGGTCGCATAGTCGGCTTCGTACTGAGCGAGCGTCACTCCATAGTCCGGCTCAAAGCTGAATGCCCCTGGCCGCCAGACCGCGTTGTAACGCACCTCGCCCGCCAAGGGCCCCGCGGTGGGCGGCAGCACATAGGATTGCAGAATGTAGAGACGATAACCGTTCCCTGAAAAAGCAGTATTGTCGCTCTGGAATTGTGCGAACGTTACTCCATAGTCCTCCTGCTCATCCGTGTTGCCGGTTGGCCGCCAGACCGCGTTATAAAGCACGTCGCCAGACGGCGAGACATAGGACTGAAGCATGTAGAGCCGCCACCCCGCAGGCCGCAGCCGCAACGCGGCATAAATCGACTTTAAAGCCCCCAGCGGCACGCCGTACACTTCGACCTCATCCATGCTGTCGTATCCGGTAGTCGAGCAAACTCCTCCCAGCGGCTGTCCTAAAGCCGAGGGGATCTGGACTCCCAGTGTGTTGTTGATCGTCAGCAGGATTTGAATGTTTCCCAGGTTCTTGAGCGTGATGAAATCGTTGACGAAATAGAGGTCGCACTCATCCACGGCCTCGTCCGCGTGTGGCGACCCGGAAAGGAGGTAGGAGTCTGTGAGCCATCCCCACGAGGTCGGGCCGGTTCCGGGTCCGCAGGGGAGTTCCAAGAGTCCACAAGGAGGAGACATGCCGACGCCCGGATCGGTTGCGGACTCGAACACCTCATGAGAGGTCACCAACTGGAATGGGACCGGGTCTATAGGGCCGATCCAACAGCTATTGTCGTTGCAGGCATCCCGCGGGACCACCAGCCAGAACGCCGAGTCCGACTCCGAAGCGTGGTAAGCCACCGTGCCAATTGTGAAACCGTGCGCCGGGAAGAACAAGATCAGGGTGTGAGGGCCGAAAGGCGGGAGATTTCCGGAAAGTTGGTTGGCGTGAATGATGTTGCTGATGTCGGTGTACGACAGAGCGATGGGAGCCGCTCCGGGGCTGGCCGTCTTCGCGGCAGCGACCCTGGCCGCGACCACCCCGTACTGCCTGACTATCGGCTGCTGGCCCGCGGGGGCATTCTTTCCCGATATGTAATCCGCGAGATTATCGAGAAAGCTTTGCTGCGCCTCTATGTCCTCCTTGCTCCAGTCGCCATAGTAAAGCGGATGCATCGTAAACGATTCCAGAATCGGCCCACCGTAGTATTCAAGCCCATAGACCGGTTGAGCCAAGGCGGGTCGAACTTCAGCGAGCACCCCAAGGAATCCGATTAGAATTGTCGTTGTCAGACATGCCGTTTTTCGCACTGCACTCTCCTCTGTGGTGAACGCCCTGCCGCGCATCGCGATCAAACCGGGATTTCCATCTTGGCTCCCGGATTAGGGCCGTAGCATATCACAAACCCCCAAGTCTTGATCCGAACCGTTACCCGGTGTCGGCGCCAAATGATAATGTCCTATTCGTGCCAAGTAGAAATGTCCTATTGACAGCGCTCAGGCTGGGGAGGTGCAAGAAGGACAACTACTGATGACGCAGGCCGAGCGGGACCGCTTG
>Ga0182024_10002181_pt1 | contig 49164 bp, 46 predicted proteins | sample P32metaG_FD_120480 | JGI IMG/M metagenome (GOLD analysis project Ga0182024, IMG submission 120480) | Permafrost microbial communities from Stordalen Mire, Sweden - P3-2 metaG (Illumina Assembly) | ecosystem: Environmental > Terrestrial > Soil > Wetlands > Permafrost | place: Sweden: Stordalen...
ACGGGCGGGGGTCTGTTGGTGACCGGCCGTGCGCAACTCCCCGGCGGCGAACAGCGCAAGGCGAGCCAAAAGCGTTCGCGCCCGGCGACGCCGATCGCGGCTGTGGCGGCGCCGACCCTCAGTGAATGCGATAGCCCTCGAACGCGGTGGGAAGCGTCGGGAAGGACAGATCAAACTCCACCAGCCGCGGCGCGAGCGCGTTGTGCCGACCGCGCGCGTATAGGCCCGCGAGCCGCATGCCCCAGGCGAAGACGCCGACTGCCGCGCCATCGTCGGTACTCCTCGCCGCATTCGGTCATAATGTGGTTCGCTATTTCGACGAACCGAGAACCCGCGTTGGAGACATTGTATGCCATCAGTTCGCGGAGCAGCGCGTCGCATAAAGCGTGTGATCTATGGTGCCCCACTGCCAAAGCTGGATCCTAAACTAGCCGGCTTGGACCGGGTGTTCAAATCGCCGCCAATGACCCGAGAGTTAGTGCGAGCGATCCACCTGATTTCGCCCCATCTCAATTTCCGACCGAATGAAGTTAGCCGGGACTTCTGGGAGTCCGAACAGAACGGAGCCTGTTGGCTCGAATATGAGTCACTAAGGGATACCTTGTTGGCACTTCCCAAACCTATGCGCGTCCTTGAAATAGGTCCCGGACTCGGTCGCTCGCTGGTGTTCTTCAGTAAGATGTTCGGATGGCAGGACTGTGATCTTCACGCCTATGAGGCCGATGGCAAGACAACGAAATACACCATAAATGGACCGCGTCTTGAGGATTCTTTCTGCGGGACGATTTCTGAATTGTGTCGAGCTCTCGACTACAACGGCATCACTAATGTTTCGATTCATGATGCTAAATCCGTTGGTATGAAGGATCTACCTGGACCGTTTGATCTTCTCTATGGATTCTATACGATCGGGTTTCATTGGTCCCTTGAACACTTCTTCGATGAGGTGTTGACGCTTATCGGGAAGACTGGCATTGCAGTATTTACCGTCCCGGAGGATTTCCGACCGTTTCTCCGATTGCAGCGATTAACCCACTTTCTTACGGAAAAAAATAGGATGATTGACGAGCATAGCGAGAAACTTTTGATCCTAGGGCCAGTAGGATAAAAGGCTAATTGCTCAGAGTCTGACCCGACGCTGAGAGCCGTTTTAGGAAGTTCGGAAACGCTGAATGATTCGCCGTGATCCGCCTGAGCATGATGCAGATCATAGCGAGGCGTCGCACCCAAACCGGGCACGACCTGATATTGGGCCACCGAGATAACCGGCCCGCGATCCAGCATGATTGTGTAACGGACGTTAGGTGGGGGTGGCGGCGGTGCACCGGGGGCAACAGGCGGCTGAATCATTGCCTGAATGAGACCACCAACAGCCCCGCCAACAAATCCGCCGACGACTTGCCCTAAATCATCGTATTCATCACCGTAATAACCGCCGTAATAGCGACCATAACCATGGGGGTGGACATAGGGGTGATGAACGACCTTTGGCGTGTCCGCAATCTGCTCCGAGGGCAGATCGGATACACCGGCTGCGGCCACTTGCTGAACCGCGCGACCTGATTCAACGGGAGTGCCTGCCGGTGCCGCTCCGAAAAACGAAAACGGTGGGTAAATGGTGGGAACAGAAAAAAACTAGACGGAAAACCGCAGCGCAATCTGTGGGGGTCGAGGAGGGTGTGATCAAAGGATTGCGCGGTGGCGGTTCCAGCCCGGGGGAGGGGGCTGGCCGGCCTGCTCTTTCGTGCACGCCGTACGCGCGGATTGCCATCGAAGCTGGGGTCGAATTCTTGAGCCGAACGCTGGCCACGAGTGAGCGCCCTCAGCCCAAGCCGCTCGAAAGATGGAGCCCTTAGAACCTTAGAGCGGTTCTCCCGTTTTGGCGCTCCTGCTGGGTGATCACGCGGGGATCGGGATGTGTGAATGCAGCGATCATATCCACGATGGGGGCAAAGAAACGCCGCAAGGAACCGACCGCCATGTCTGTCGTGTGCTCCAGTCTGTGCGCGGGAAGAACTCGAGCGTTTGCATCAATCATCACATGCCCCGGTCGACCAGTATTGGTACGGAGCGTGATCCTTAAAGAATGATATTTCATTAAAATGCGCCACTGCGCAGGACATGCTTGTGGCGGGCTTTGACGCCCTGGCCATCATGCAGGCTGGAGGTTGGAAGACGACCACAGTGCTGCTGGAGAACGCCTCGACGCGAGCGCTGCATGAGCGGCGATGGCAGTCTGTAGGGGCCCTATCGGCAGGGTCTCGTTAGGTTCGGGAGGCTCTCTCAAAATCGTTGACACGTTCCGGTCGCCCCGTGCGGGATTGGCTAGCCAGTCGAAATAGGCGATCGTCCGCTGTAGACTGGGCCCCGCCGTGGTGCGCGGTTGTCAGTCGAGCAGGCGGCTCCGGCTGTCTTACCATCGGGGTCCAGCTCAGGCAGGATGGTTCGTCACGGCACTCAAGGATTTCGCTGCCATTGGAAACGGGCAATAAGAATGACAAAGCGAGCGCTGATTACCGGGGTTACGGGTCAGGACGGCTCGTACCTGACGGAGTTCCTGCTTGGCAAGGGCTACGAAGTCCACGGCCTCATGCGGCGGGCGAGCCTATTCAATACCGACCGTATCGACCATCTTTATCACGATCCTCATCAGTGCGGTGCCCAGCTGACCCTGCACTACGGAGATCTGACAGATGGCACGGGTTTGCGTCGGATCCTAGAGATAGTCGATCCCGACGAGATCTACAACCTCGGCGCCCAAAGCCACGTCAGGGTTTCGTTCGACATACCGGAATATACCGCGGAGGTCGTAGCCGTGGGGACGCTGCGGCTTATTGAGGCACTGCGTGACCATGTACTTCATGGCGGTCGCCCAGCGCGGTTCTACCAAGCGGGTTCCGCGGAAATGTTCGGCGCGGCCCCGGCTCCACAAGATGAAAGGACCCCGTTCTACCCACGGAGTCCTTATGGCGTCAGCAAAGTTGCGGCGCATTGGTTCGCGGTCAACTACCGCGAGGCCTATGGCCTCTTCATCTGCAACGGTATTCTATTCAACCATGAGAGCCCTCGTCGGGGTGAGACCTTTGTGACGCGAAAGGTGACGCGCGCCGTCGGCCGGATCAAAGAGGGGCTGCAGGACAAGCTCTATCTTGGCAACCTTGAAGCGCAGCGCGATTGGGGATTTTCCGGCGACTTCGTGGAGGTGATGTGGCTTATGCTGCAGCAGGAAAAGCCTAATGACTTCGTCATTGCGACAGGTGAGGCACACACTGTGCGAGAATTTGTAGAGCTTGCTTTTGCCGATGTGGGCCTTAACTGGCGTGACCATGTCGAGATCGATAGCCGTTATTTTCGGCCAACCGAGGTCAGTCTGCTGCGCGGCGACGCGAGCAAGGCGCACCGCGATCTGGGCTGGCAGCCTCGCGTCGGATTTACCGACCTTGTGCGGATCATGGTGGCGCACGACCTCGAACTAGCGCGGCGCGAGCGGGCGATGGCCCAAGCTGGATTTAATGCGCCGGCGCAAGGGGCTGCGCTCAACAGGAGCGATTAAGTGATGACACCAACGGTCATTTTTCCGCTAAAACGGCGGTGGGTGTTTGTCGCTGGGCACCGCGGTATGGTGGGCTCAGCGATCCGGCGTCGGCTGTCGCAGGAGGACTGCGAGGTTCTCGCGGATAAGTTGACCTGGCAACAAACTAGCGGTCGATCGCTGTTATCGAGCCACGTATTGACGACCTCGATATCCAAGATCAATGGCGCCGAGCGCGACGTCGTTAAAATCCTGAGATGGGGTACCCGGGTTCGTCTGCCAGCCGAGAGATGAGCAACGGGTGCCCGGTTGCTGGGCCTGCCAAATTTTGCCGCACACTGGATTGGCTGTGCTAAAATTTCGGTGCAAAGCGCCTCGATGAGCAGAAAAATCAAATTCACTGTACCACAAGTTCAGGAAATGTCGGTTAATGAGCCCAAGAATGCCCAATAGCTTAATATCCTCCGGAAAGCCGGCCACCGTACGCCGGAGGCGAGTAGAGTCTCTTGAGATCGTGAGAGCTATCTGCGCTCTTACCGTATTCTCTAATCACCTATATTCAAAAATACCCGGTGTTCCACAATATACGGTTCTCAACATGGTGACAAATTTCGCCACGGAGGCCGTTATAGGCTTTTTTGTTTTATCCGGATTGGTAATTTCATACCAACAGTACGATACGATCCAAAATTATATTGTCGCAAGGGTCGTAAGAATAATTCCTATTTATTACATCGCTTTGGTCATTACGATAGGCGCCATGTTGATATGCAGTGAATCGGTACATCTCAACCAAGTTTTAGGAAACGCCCTGTTTTTGCAGACCCTTAACGGCGATATCGTAAATCCATTGCCTTATAATTTGCCTCTATGGAGCCTTTCTTACGAGGTATTTAATTATTTAATGTTTATTACTGTCCTGACATTCCCCCGCCTTTTTTCTCCATTATTTCTCATCAGTATTATCAGTGGTATTATGACCTATTTTTTTACTTTTCCAGAAGGAATCGTAAGTTGGTTCGTACATATTTTTTCATTTCTTAGTTATTGGATGATCGGTGTAATCGTTATCAAATGCTTCGAGCGAGGAAAAATTGCTTCTCTTGAGACAGGCATATATTCATTCATGGTGGGGGTCTGTATATCCCGCACACCATTATCGTATGATTATTTCGATTTTATCAGGTTATTGGGCTTTGCTATTGGAACAGGACTTCTCTGTTCGGCACTGCTTGGAAACGGTCCGGAAGTGGCCAAAGTTTACGGCGCCCGGTTGTCAGTTTCTAGGCTTAATGCATATTGGCGAATAGGGATTGCCACGTGTGCTGTTGCGATGTTGTGGGAACTCTCCCCATCATTGAGATTAACAAAGGTAACGCTGACAATTGGAGTGCTGATAGTTACGATTGTGCCATCCTGGCTGCTGAAATGCGGCGGTATTGCGCTGCTACCTTTGAGGGTGACTTTGATCTACATGGGCGGTTTGAGCTATGCCCTCTATGTAATTCATTACCCCATTATTTGTTTGTTTAATGGCCTGCATCTTAAAATCTCGCCAATCCTAGAAGTAATAATGGTCGTCGCTCTAAGCACTTTTATCGCTCATGTTTTAGACTACCGACTTCAACATTTTATCAGAGTACTTTTGTACCGCATTCGCGGGATGGGCATGCCCATTTTGAACGCGCGAGCGCCGGGACCCGAAATTTGATCTTCAACCTGGACATGTCGCCATGTCGGCGCCAGTCAATTTGGTCAGTCGCTGGCCCGAGGCGCAGTAATCACCCGAAATGGCGAACCGCGCAGCCGCCTCGCAAGAGACCCGGGATTCAACTCGCAGAACAGCCAGTTCCAGAATGGCTCCACATACTCAAATTCGCCATTTGTCGCTTCGACGAGCTCAATGTCTCGAATATAGTACGCGTACCATCCCGTTTGATCGATTATTTTTGATGGTAGAGAAGTGGTAATTTCAGGTTCAAGCATTTCTATAATTAGGTAGGTCAGAGTTTTGAAAGTGTTCTCTAAACCTAACCACACCTCGGACCCTGCTCCCTCGACATCTACTTTGACGAGTGCGCGGGAAATTTGTCTCTCACGAAAATAATCGGATAGATTGAGCGTATTTACCATTTCTGGTTGGGTTGTATGTTTGCTCTTAAAGTAAGGAGAAATCGATCCGGACAAATCATCTGACAAATTTCGAAAAAACGTTGTGCTCCCGCTTCTGTGAGCGACGGCAACTCGGTTTCCCCATGCGATTATTTTATTTTGCTCAAGATTGTGTGAAAACCGGTCAGCTAGTATCTTGTCTGGCTCGAACCAGTGCAGAACGATGTCCGTACCCCTGGTAGCAAATACGGAGAACGTGTAAATGCCTTCGTGTGCGCCCACGTCCAGGAAATGTCGGCAGTCCTTCGATAACTCTTTTACTAAAGCGAGTGTTGCGCGCTCCGAAACGTTGTTACTTGGTTTTCCAAAAACGTACTGCGACTTACGAAGTGGTATGCAACATCGAATGGCACGCGATACACCGAGATTGGTGTTCATCAGGCGCTCAGGGTCGATATAATCGCGTGACATCCTCGTGCACAGACGCTCGAAACTTACCGTCTTGATCAAGGGAGGCAAAACTGCCGCCCTTCTGAGGAAAGGGTCACGGATGGCGAGCGGTAGGGATTGTATGAGTATGGAGACCACCCGCTTCGTCGCAGCATAGAGGATGCGGTTTATCCGACTGATGATTGGTTGACACGCGGAAATCAGCATTTCTGAGGTGGTTGCCCATACCCACGTCTGAGGTTGTCACCCATTAGGCGCAGAGACCAGTTTCCCCTACCGATCTCCAGCCGCGCGAAAACGCCTGACACGGCCACCTCATTCAGCGTGAGTCGAAACGTCCGAGACACTTCTAAGCCTGCATTCTGGATTTAGATAAAGCGCATTTGCGAAAAGCAAAAATTCCTTGCCTGGCCCATATCTAAGCAGATCGTAGAACCCGCACAAGAGAAAACCGTTTTCCTCCAGATGACTGTGTAACTCACTGAATTGCTGCATCTCATTTGCATCCTGCCGGAATACCACCTCCGAAAAGACGAACATCACGCCTTGGTTTGCTAATAGGTTGCGTGCGCCTCTCATCACTTCCATCTCCCACCCCTGAACATCCATTTTCAAAATGTCCACGTGCGATAACCGGAGGGACGTGACGATATTGTCCACTGTGGTAACATCGACTATTTGGGTTATGCCTGGCGAGGCGTCGGTTACACCACTTGAAGTCAGAGTATTCAGCTCTGAATCCTCCCGCAGTCTCATAACAAGCTTTTCATCGCGAGCACCTAGAGCCATATTAAGGCAGTGCACATTCTTCTGATTTTCAAACTTTGCGGTTAACAATTGATACGGACTAAAAGCCGGCTCGAAACTGTAGAGTTCGGCTTGGGGAGCGAAGCGCAAAATTTGTTGGGTTGTCTGACCCACATTCGCTCCGACGTCAAAGACGGTGCCGAGCGATCGTGTTCCGATGAACCGTTGAACGTCAAATAACCACGACACGCCGCGAGGAAAGTAGCGGGTTAAAGGAAAATTATTAGAGGCAATCAGTGCTTCCAAAACTCCCCTGAGCGTTGAGCCGATGAAATACTTCCACCTCACAGCGTGCCCCGGTCAATTAAGGGGAAAGATCGTGTTAACAGCTGATTATGAATAGACAGTTGAAGAGTTAGAGTGTGGACATAGAAGTATTTGAGCACCGGTTGGAAATTAGGTAAGCTTGCCGTCATGACGACACAAATGTTCCGACGGACGATGCGCTCGAACCCTTCCAAGGTGGCGTCCGTGCCTCCATCATAAGCAATCTTTAGAGAGAGGGTAGACTTGACCCAGTTTCGGCGCCCCGTTGAAAACGCGCGTGTTGAAATCAAACCACTGACCTCAATTCGCGGCATTGCCTCGATATGGGTCGTCGTCTATCACTTGGGCACAACGCTGGCGTATCGAGGGTTTCTGAATTGGCCGAGTAAAATCGTCGAAAATATCATCATGGGTGGCGGCACCTTTGCGGTGGACACCTTCTTTATTCTCAGTGGCTACATACTGGCCGAAACTTACGGAACATTGCGGAATTCCGGTACTTTTTTTTCCCATCGTGTGGCGCGCATCCTACCGCTTCACGTCTTGGTCCTCAGTGCGATGGCCCTGGGCGTGGTGGCTATGGAGAAGTTCGGGCTTTATCCTGAGAGTCTGGAGTTTTTTTCTTGGAGCGCTTTGCCGTTTCATTACGCTCTCATCAACGTCTGGTTTGGGATGGCGGGATGGAACGGCCCTACTTGGTCTCTAAACGCCGAACTAGCCGCCTATTTGACTTTCCCGACTTTACAATGGGTTGGTCGGCAGCTAACCGGGTCGGTCATGTTTTGCGCCGGAGTGTTGTTTGTTTTGGCCGATTTCGCTTTGCTAGCAACGATCGGTTTTCAGGCCACCGGGTTAGTAGCAATTGGACGCGGCCTGTTTGGCTTTGGCGGAGGAATGTTGCTTTGCCTTGCTGTCGGTAAGAGGCCTTCATCGTGGTGGGTAACGCCGCTCTGTATCATAGCAATCGCTGGTCTTGCATGTGTTAATGCCTACGCGTTCGTGATTTTCCCTGCTACGGTGTTGATCCTTGCGCTTGGAGCGCCAGGCGAAGGGTTCTTCTATCGGGCGATGTCGGGTCGGCTTCCAGTATGGCTTGGACGCATCTCGTATTCGATTTACCTCGTTCACACGCCGATTTTGATCGTTGGGATGCAGGTATTGCGGAGGACACCGGCGCTTGGTCAATCCCAGTTCGGGCGCATACTATCGGTAACAGGTTATTTTGTGATTACGCTGGCGACCGCCGAATTGGCCTGGCGCTATGTGGAGATGCCGGCACGCCGCGTGATCCGTGACAGCTTGCGACGTCTTGGGGTAAGCCACTTGACACGGTGAGGTGGGCAAGCCCAAGAGCCGATCAATGGACCTCAGCGGCCGCTATCAGGGTCTCTGCGGTCGTACGTCTCCGCAACGAAGGGCTTTGCCTCAGTTGTTTCTACCTCGACGTGGACATGCTCGGAGTAGACTGCGATCGAGGCATTTTCCGTGCGGCGGTGCGCAACACGGCTGAGCACCGCTGATTGGGTTCTTGGGCTCGGCCACTACCGTCATTGAAGGCTAGATAGCGGCTTTCGTGCCTCCATTATCAGCGTGTGTGGAAAGTCCGGGGTCGATTCCCATTCTTTGCTTAATACTTCATCGTCAAAGACTGAAGGGAAGTGTGTGTCGCGGCGTGGATTACAAAAATCCACCCCCTCAAACCCAACGGCATCTGCCAGCTCTTTTAAATAGGACGACGTTAGGATTGTCTGATGCTCGCCTTTGCATAGAAGAAAATTGGCAAATCGACCACCAATACTTTGTCGTGTATCAGGAAAATCGCTGAACCATTCGAGGTCATGTTCCTCGAATTTCCGGATCGCCATATCAGCGTTTGGACCGCCGACCCGAATCACGCCGCCGGGCTTTAGGCAACGAAACATCTCCGAAAAATGAAACGGTAATGCGCTGTCAGCCAGATGTTCTATAACGTGATGAGAATAAAACGCATCCGTGATACTGGATCTAAACGGCAATTTAGCGCTGATATCTGACCAAATATCAATCTTTGAAGAGAGAAAATTAGCGTCAACATTGATCCATCCTTGCATATAATTCATCTGACCGGGCCCAAGTTGAACTTTAAGTGATTCATACTTCTTGGGAATTACTCGGTGACGTAGCGCATTGGCACGCATAGGGTAATGCAAGACCGCGAAATATGCGGCCTTGAGCTTGCGGTTTAACATCGCTAAAGGCCTTTGAAGTTTTCTACGTGTTGCCTGGGTCTGTCCGTACTGGGGCTTCTGTTCGCAGCCGACGGTCGATGATTTCGATCGCCAGCATCATCTCGGCCAGAGTGCGCTGCACGGCGTAGAACCAACCGGGCCAGCCGTCGAATAAGCATCGCCGGACAAATAGCACATAAAGGAAAACCCCCAGCGGCGCTGGCCATCCCATGAGGCGTAGCCTGTCGACTCGCTTCAATTTCTCGCCGCGGTACATAAGCAGATAGTCCGCCTCGACGCGCGCATAGCGCTGTTGCGATGTGAGCCACCGTGCTAGCGGTTTGCGATCGTCGTGATAGATGATTCCATTGAGCGAAAGAACATTACCATCAAGGACCACGCGGTGTCCGTGACCCTCCTGCCGATAGACAGCCTTGTCCTTCCTGTAGAGAACAGTGCGCGGCGGATACAGCGACCCTCGCAACGATCGCCCGTAGATCCGATAGACAAACCGCGCGCGGTATCCTACAGCATGTTGAGGTGGCGCGAGGCCTCCCAGTTCCCCAACGAGATGATCGCTTAGCTCGTAATCGGCATCGAGCGACAGTACCCATGTGCTCATTATCTGCGTTAGCCCGTAGTTGCATTGGCTTGCAAAGTCGGTGAAAGGGTGCGGGATAACCTCAACTTGCGGATAGCTGCGCAGTATTTCTACCGTCGCGTCGGTGCTCCCGCTATCTATGACAACGATCCGATGTGCCCAGAGCAACTTGCCGAGCGTACGCCGAATATTGGGTGCCTCGTTGTGCGTAATGATCAACGGGGTAATTAGAGTTTTTACCAATGTAGAGGGATCAGACATATTGTCCCTGCGCTCAGCCGTGCCCGTCGAACTTCGCTCACCATCAGCCGAACCTAATGGTCGCTGGCGCATCCGCACTACCCGAAGCCCAGCGGTAAACGGCAAGCATTTCGCGCGCGACGCGCTCCCATGAATAATCCCGCGCCATCCACGCGCGGCCCTTTGCTCCCATTTCCTTTAGTAAATTGCATGGTCTCGCCATCGCTTCCGCCAAGGCGGCAGCCAGTGGCTCAACCCCATGGTCCACCCACCAGCCACAGCCTTCGCTTTCCAAGCCGCTCCAGGGTGCTCCCTTGGTTGAGATCACCGGCGTCCCGGCCGCAAGTGCTTCGGCAACGGCCACGCCAAAATTGTCGTTCAAGGTAGGGAGAACGAAGATGTCAGCATGGCGATATTCAGCTTGCTTCACATCGCCGAACACTGGATTCCCAATCGAGACACCGGCGAGTCCAAGTGTCTTGGCCAAGGCTTGGAGTTCGCGGTCATGTCCCGCTTCTGCGGGACCAACGATCTTGAGCCGCCAACCAGGATGCCGAGAACCGACTTTCGCCCAGGCATAGAGCAGGCGATCGAGACCTTTTTTTGGGTGGATGCGCCCAAGCGAAAGGACTACGCGGTGAGCTGCCGCTCTTGGCGTTGGTATTCCGGGCAAATCAGGCAAGTCGATCCCATTACGGACGATGGCAACTGGATTGGTTAGACCGAAAGCCCGTATCTCTTCGTATTCCTGTTCACTAGTCGCGTGGATGCAGCTCACGTCACGGATTGCCGGGCCCTGTGCCAACCTCCAAAAAATGCGTTTTTTCAGCCGAGAAAAGGTGAGCGCGGCGGGAGCCAGCATGCCCCGTGGCGAGACGATGAGGGGCCTTGCCTCGCGCCTCGCTGCCCATGCCGCCTGGACATTTGGCATCAGCCAAAGCCCATGGTTGTGGATAACATCCGCAGCGCCGGCTGTGTCACGCAGCGTCTTAACCAGCCCTGACGAGTGGCGCAGATCGCGCAGGACCGGAATATGTGCGTAATGCAAAGCGAATCGGCGATCGCCATACCCCCCCTCAAACGTGCTGCATCGTCCGTCCGCCGTCTGGTCACCTGAAACCGAAAGCAGCATCGTTTCAACGCCTTGGGCTGCAAGCGCTCCGCACAACCGAGGCACGCTGTAGGAAGGCCCACCATGAACAGGATCGAGTCCCGCAATGACATGAACGGCGCACAGGCGGTCAGTCATGGTCTCAGACAGCCCGTTGGGTAGCGCGCGCCGTCGTCTCGATACGGAAGAGCCTCAGCGAAAGCACCAAGCGCGCTCCGACATACGCAGCGACACACGCCACGAGGATCTCGACCAGGTTCCCGCCGGGCTGCAAGAGCGTCAGTCCGGGCATGGCGCGCAATAAAAGGCCGCGTGTATCAACTGTTGTGAGCGCGAGCATAATCCCTCGATCCAGCCGGATGAGAGTGAGGCCGAGCGCAAAGAAACCAACCAGCACGCCAAGGGTGCCGAAATTAACGTAAAATTCCAGAACCTGGCCCGCACCCACACTCGTTCCTGATGCAAACCTAATACCGGTAAATTCGCTAACGATATCGCCACCGCCGGCGATATCCGGTTTATCAGGCCAGACCACCCGAGGGATGAATGCCCATGGCGTCACTGTGGCACCATGGGCGAGATACGACCAGCCGCCCTCGTGGCGCCGAACGGCTGTGCCCACGATCCAATTTTGATTAAGTCGCTCATCCAAAGCTTCTGCCTGAGGGGGTGAAGCCAAATCAAGCAGCTGAAAGTCTGTTGCAATCGTTGAAATCCGTTCCAGCCGATCGACGATGCCCGCATGTTTTTCCCATACAAGGTCTCGGATGCCGGCTCGCTGTCCCATATAGGTTACGAAGAGCGAAAGCCCTAGAAATACGGCAATCGGAGAGGCGATGTAAAACCAAACGCGCCGCCGCGAGATAACGAAGAGGAATGCGACGACGCTCAAAACCCAATAGATGCCGTAACCGAGGATGCCGCCCGTGACCAAGGTCGCCAGGGGCAACAGAGGCATTAGAGCGAGCATCACAAATGTTCGGAGTGGATCTGCAGCTACGGCGGCGCCGTATACGCCAAGCCATAAACCTAAGATCAGCAGTGTCGCCGATGCTGCGACGATGGAAGTCAGTGACGGCACGCCGAAGGACAAAGGGACCAAAACGAAATACGCGACAGCGCCAAACCTGACCGAACGCCAGCCCAGATGTTCGAACGCCTGCGCTCGCCAGCGTAACTGTGCGCCGTTTTCGGCAACCGAGCGGCGATCATTCCAGCTAGCCAGTACCGCTCCGAGTACGAAGGCGGCCATGCCAAAGATGGTCATTTCGAAACCGATCTCGGTTACCTCAAGATCCCCGAGACTGACTCCCGCGAGGAAAGGAAGCACCCCCGGCACATGGATCAGCGATAGGCCCATGAAGTACGCAAGCGTCAATGCTCCGCCCTTGCCTGGCCCTCCGATCGCGAAGATGAGAAGTACTAAGAGCAACGCCGCCCAGACGATAAGTAGGTTTAACAGCATTGCACTGGGCTCATAAAGTTCCTGTACCCGCTCGGCCGATAGCCTCCGATTCCCGGAGGTCGATCGCGATAAGTTGGTTTGGAATACTCCTCGGTACTCGAGCCGTCCCAGGCTGATACAAGTGGCCGTGCGCGGCCGACGCATTAAACTGATAATCCGCCAAAATTCGGCACGCCATTCGAAGGTCCGCATCCGCTTGAGGGAAGCGTAACAGCGCTCGAGAGCGTACCGTCGCCCGTCAGCCGGCCTCGATATCTTACCCCGAACCTAACCTCGAAGTAGGCCGACCCTGACTGATCTAACGGTCCTCGAAGTCGCCATACGATACCACGCGCCCTAGGACCGGCAGATGACCATGAGCGCGAAGAAACTGACGTTTGATGGAGCGCAGTCCGCTAGGCGGTGTCAATCGCGCGTATCATCAAGCAACAACTAGCGCAATGGGGCCGCGACCATCGACGCAACGTCGCCGATAATGTCGGAGCAAAGCTCTAAGGTCGCGGCTAATCCCATTCAATCACCAGAGCTGCGCTTACAAGGGGAAGGAGGGTTACACTGCAGGGGGTCACTTTTCCTCCGTACCACCCTGGTTAGAGCTGCTTCAATACCACCAGCCGCAGCTCCGAGGCTGTAGGCTTCGGATTTTGCCGCAATCATCGCCCGTGTCGGCGGTGACTCAACGATGTCGTGCAGCACGGCGGTTAACGCTGCAATATCGCCGAGCGGAAATACCCGGCCTGCCGTTTTGTCTGCGACGAGGTCCGGCGCTGCCCCAACAGCGTCCGAGAGGATAACCGGGCGCCCGCAGGCGAGTGCTTCGTTGGCAACAAGTCCCCAGGTTTCGCGGGACGAGGAGGGGAGCACCAAAACATCCGCCGCCGCATAGACGGCTGGCATCTGGGTCTGATTGCAAAAGCCGAGCGTGTGAAGTGTAATACGCGCCATGCGCGCGGCGGCCGTCACCTCCTGTTCTAGCGGTCCGGCCCCCGCGACGAGAATAACGATCCCCTGACCGTTGACCCTAAGCTGCGCCGCTGCAGAGACCAGGTCGAGAGGCCGCTTGAAGGGCAGTAGCTTTCCAGCAAACAGCGCGACCTTCGCATCAACGGAAATGCCCAGCTGCGCCCGTAGTGAGTTACGGGCCGCGACCGTCGCGCGGGCCGAAAACCACTCGTTGTCGATGCAATGCGGCGAAAAAAACAGGCGATCCGCCGGATATCGATAATGTGTCCAATACGCGCGCGACCGCTTTCCTACATATAGCCCGGCGTTGAAGAGCCGCAACAACGGTGGATAGCCGAACACTTTAGCGACTTTCTTTAACGCCGACCGCGGGCTGTCGAGATGGCTGTCTCCGCGGACGATTACAGGAAGCCTCAAGCGTTTGGCGGCAAATATGGCCTGCAAATAAGCCTTAAAGTGCCAACCCAGGACAAGCACGGCGTCAAAATCGCCGTTAGCAAGACGCGCGGCGATCTCGGGCGTGTCACACCCCGAAATTCGGTCAAGGCCCGGATCTTTCGCTACATTACGCAGGAAAACCGATTTATATCCCGAGAGCAGATCCACATCCCAATCGAAGTGGACGCCAAAGCCGGCTTTCGCCTGATCGGCCTGGCTCGCGCGATGTGCATAGAAAACTACAATATTAAGGTGCCGTGCTACTTCACGGAACAGGGGTGCTTGGTACTGCACCGGATGCGACGCGACTATAGCGAGGCGCATGGTATTTCAGGCAATGCTACTGGGCGGTTTCTTCCCGCTCTTTATACGGTGTCCAAAATTTTCCAAAGCGGAATCGAGCGCCTCAGACAGTTTTCGGGCACTCTCCCTCGCCGAATATGCGCTGAATTTCGACCAATTCACTGTTTGCTCATTGTATTGGGTATTGCCCATAAAGGACATTAAATTCTGAGCCAGAACGGTCGGTTCCGGAAATACTGTTTCATTCACCGGAATAGCGACCCCTGCATTACTTTCTCTGAGGACTGTAAACGCGGTGCTTGACTCGTGTAGTAATGCAAATATCGGGCGTCGCGCCTCTACCGACTGGTATATTTTCGACGGCGAATAATGGGGTTCAGTCGACCCAAGTATGAGAATCGCTGTTGCCTGTACTAAATGCGAGAGCGCATCGAGATAGGGTATCCGCTGCGGATGTTCAGTAACGACCTCAGCAACGTCGAACCGCCTGGACTGCGGTAGAATGTTGTAGCCTTCAGGATCATCGGGCGATTTTCCGGTGCCTATGAAATGGAAACGAATTTTAGAGAAAAAGTCAGGATGTTCGGTTTTCATAAAAGCTAATGCAGTAAAAAGACAGTCAAGGACGAGATAAGCCCTCGGCAACATGGCCCCTGCATACACAAAATGGAACTTGCCGTCCTTAGGATCAAATAGATACGACTTTCGCAAATTGCGTCGGACGCTTTCGAAGTCACGGGCCGAATTGCCGTACGGCATTGCCGCTGCCACTGCGGACTGATCCAGTCGCCGGTTTCTTTCAAGCACTCCGGCATAATATCCTTCACTGATCCCGGTGATCAAAGACGCGTTGCGAACTGCGTGAGGTTCCAGAATCCGGCCCAGCCTCATAGATAGCCATGCCTTGCTGAATGGGATCTCCGCTTCCGGCCACACATGGACCCATGGATCGATATAATCTATTCCAAACGCTATCGGCCCATTTCTGTAAAGGGCCTGTCCGAGGAGAGCCGAATAGAATGATGGGATCGTAATGTGCAGGAAATCAATTTGGCCTTGTTGAAAGAGGCGGCGAAGCGTGGCTAGATGCCACATAAATGCACGAATTCCTATATCCCCCACGACTCGCACGGGCTTGGTTGAAATGGCGCGGGTGCGAATGATCTTCAATTCTGGGTCAAGTAGTTCACACAACTCCCAGTCCAAGTTCTCCTCATAATATTTCCAATGGGTTGTCACAATAACCGGCTGCCAACCAAATTCATGGAGATGCTGCGCCCATAGCCGTGCCCTATGGACCCCGGCCAGATTACTTGGTGGGAAGTGCGGCGCGACAAGGGCAACCCGTCTCACGTCGACAGTCCACCGGGAAGAGCAGATTTAAGCGAAGTATTCTGGACGAGGGCATGCCGCTGCAGTACGGTACCAACCCGCTCCAGAAACTTGACCTTTTCGACTTCCCAATTGAAGCGCGTCTGCCCGAGGTGAAATGCAGCTGTGCGAGCGGCCGCAAGCGCAGCCGGATCGCCGAGAAGAATATCGAGCGCTTTGGCGAGGCTTACCGCGTCTTCCTTGGCGTAAAGGAACGAAGCAGTGCCCAAGTCAGGCGCGAGCGCGCAATGCGCTGCAATATCGGACATCACCACCGGGAGACCTCCGAGAAGATAGGTGAACAATTTATTGGTGAGCGCGACTCGACGATTTGGCGAGTGTCCGGTTTCGCTAGACAGTCCCACGTCGTAAGCCGCCGCGAGGGTCGACATTTCATTAGGCGCCGCGGGAGGCAAGATGTGCAGACGGTCTGCGACGCCGATTGGGGCCGCAATCTGTTCCAGCCGATCAATAAAGCCCACCGCCGGCGACCCCCGCAAGTAGAGATGCGGCCGCGTGCGGGCGTGAGCGATCGCTTGGACTGCGCATTCTAGGCCTCGATCGGGGCCTATCGTCTGCGAAAACCAATATACCGAGGGGCCTGGCTCAACCGCTCCCGCAGGCGTTGGACCGAGCGTCGTGTGCGCCAGAGGAAAGACATTCAGCACCACAGTCGGGCGCGGGATACCGTATGCCCCGACATAGGCGCTGGCTATTCCCGGCGACGCAGCGGTTACATAGGCGCAACTCGGGAGGTAGCTTGCTTCGATCGCACGAACCGTGCGCCGCTTGTTGTGGTGCACTGGTTCCTCTGGCCAGTCTCCTAGGTGAAAATCCTCCGCATCGAAGGCGTAAATCGCGCGATGGTGGTGCGCGGCTCTCGCTACAGCCGGTAGTGCCGCCGGATAATGCGCGATGTATAGGTCGGCAGCCTCGCGCTTTACCGCAGCGGCAAGTGAACCCGTGAAGGGGCTGAATGCGCGGTCGGCTAGTTGTGGGTTGTTCGTCACTCTGAAGGCGCCTGCGCAGGCGAGTTGGGCGGCGCGGCGTAGCCGCCAAATCATGCCTCGGGCACGAAAATCGAGCCGCAGTGAGCGCCAGCCGGCTGTCGACAATATCGTGTCATCGCGGCTGTCCACATGAGCGAGAGTTCGGGTGGCTACAACGGCAACTTCGTATCCCGCATCATGCAGCGCCTGTGCCTCTTTGACGACGCGCGGATTCGAGCCGAGCGCACCCGGCGTTACGATGCAGACACGAAGCCGTCGAGGCACGCGCCAACGCCCGATTTCTCTATTTCCGGCCCGAAATCTGCCGTGTATCCGGCGGAGCGGAGACCTTGCATGACCTTGGCAATTAATTGTCGCCGATGATCGGGCCACTGCCAGTGTCGGGCGGTTTCAAGTGCACGAAATCGCATCTCATACAGTTCTTTGCGATTATCAAGACACCAACGGACGGCGCTGGCAATAGCGGCGGAATCAGCTACGGGAATGACCAGACCGTTCCACCCGTGTCTGACAAGCTCGCTCGCTCCTGCGCTCGTTGTCGTAATCACCGGAAGCCCACGAGAAAACGCCTCTGTCACGACCATCCCAAAGCCGTCCGCGAGCGTTGGAAAGACGAGAACATCAGCGTGGTCAAAAGCCGCCAGTAAGTTTGCCTGGGGGACCGGCCCCATCAATTCCAATCCGGGAGGTAGCGGACGCAGGACACGTTCGGGCAAGCCAATCGCACCGTATGCCTTGGCGCGGGCAAACTTTCCAGGAGCCAGTGCGCGCCACGCATCGATGAAGTAATGAGCACCCTTGCCAATGACGAAGTTCCCCGCCCAAACGACCAACAAAGGTCGATTGATGTCCTCTTCGGGTTTATCGATAGCTGAAATTGCTGGGGGCGCTGCTAGTGGCACCGCTACGATCTTCTCCGGGTCTGTACCTGCCCTGACGTGCGACCGCCGCGTCGCTTCAGAGTTCGCAACAATTAAATCGGCAAGGGCGATCTCCGTGCGTCTGTGTTCGTAACGCCGCTTGAACCGTTCCGCAAAATAACGGTGATGTTGGGCTCGGAGTTCGGGAAACCGCGCTTCCTCGCGATTCTTTATCTCTTCGAACTCTTTGCTGTCGATCGATGGCATGGCGAGGATACGGGCAATGCCCCGGCGTGCAGCCTCCTCGAAGGTATATCTCGCAGTATATTCGAACGCGCAAACTGCGTCGATACCGTCGAGATGACCGCGAGCGACGCGCTTATCAAAGCGGTGAGAGAGAGCATTCCAGGCCATGTCCGCGTAAATCGGGTTCTTCGCATTCCTCGACAACGTAGCGCGCAACATCTCAAGCCAGGGATAGCTTACGATCTTGCAGGGCGGGACTTCAGTAATGGCCCGCCGTCGCAACTGTTTGGCAACATGCTCGCCGACTGCGCTGGGGAGATGCGCGCAGAGCTTCCGTAGGAAATTGCTTTCGCTGAAGTTGATCCCAGTCACGAACGCGGCCAGCGCATCTCTCTCGTAAAATGCTCGCCCTGCTTGCTGAGCGTGCATAAAGTTGCCAGGGTAGGTAACTACCACCCGCACCGTTTTACTCCCGTAACCGACTGTTAGCGCCCATCGCAAGCATTTCACGATAAACGCTTTCGTATGCGCTGACGACGGCTCGATCGCTGAACAATTGCTCGACTCGAGCCCGACATGCCATGCGGCTGATCCTATCGAGGAGTGGAACCGTGGCAACAAGACCATCGAGGTTACCTGCGACGTAACCCGTGACCCCGTTCTCAACAACTTCGGGCACCGCCCCCCGCGCGAACCCTATCACCGGTGTGCCGCATGCCATTGCTTCAGCCATGACGATACCAAACGGTTCTTCCCATAAGATCGGCATTAGCAATGCCCTGGCGCGGCCCAGTAGCACATTTTTCGCCTTATCATCGATTGGGCCCAAATAGGTTATCTGATGGCCGTCGAGCTGTGGTTTGATTTTTGCCTCGAAGAAGTCGCGATGCTCGGGCGGCACGTTGCCCGCGATGACGAGCGGAAGACCTGAGCGTCGGGCGACCTCGATCGCCAGATGAGGCCCCTTGGTTTCCTCCACGCGGCCGAGAAAAACAAGAGGAGCATCGGATCCAGGGTCTGACGAAAATTCATAGGTCGCCAACGGCACGCCATTGAAGACTAGCCGCCAGGTTCCAATGTCGGTGACTCCACGCATCATTTGGCTGCTGACGGCTGAGAACCAAAGCGATCCCCGCGATAGTGCATGCCCCAGTCGGACCGAGCGGCGGCTGATCTCGCGTTGATAGCTCATGAGCTTCGGGATCGGTAGCGGCAATAGTGGAGTGAGATAGGCGACTCGCGAAAAGCTGTGCACCAGATCAAAACCCCCGGCGCAAACGTGCCGCGCAAGCGTGGCGGCGTTACGGGCGGTGTCCAGCTTCGAGCTGCTCGTTAGCCCGCGCCACGGGATCAGCAGCCCAGCAGTCTCGGACGCCCGGTGAGCGAAAACAGCGACATAGTGCCCCCGTGAGGCGAGCCCCCGGGCAAGCATATCGATGATTCGTTCGATCCCGCCATAATGCACTGGCGGCACCGGTATTTCTGGATCGGTCGTAAGCGCGATGCGCAGACGACGCCCCTGTTCGCACACCGTGGTCAACACAGCGACGAATACAGTGCTGTCATCTCGCCCGCCACCTCGCGCATAGTCCGGAAGATAGTGGGCACATGTGCGTGCCGTTGTGTTGCATGGTTTGATGCCATCGTCGTGATTGCCGTCGCCCATGCCCGCACGTCGGCAGGCGGTACGAGTACTCCGTCCTCCGGCTCGCGGACCAACTCGGCGATCCCACCCAGCCGCGAACCAATAACGGGCAGCCCGACCGCCTTCGCCTCGAGCACAACTAGCGGCCCTGTTTCTAACCAAAGGGAAGGGACCGCGAGTGCACTCGCGGTCGCCAGCGTCGATGCTATTCGTTCGCGGGGTATCGGCGGCCCGATGGTGATCCGAGCATCGCCCGCAGCAAGCCGGCGCACGTGTGAGGCATAAGCCTGCTCCTCGATTCCATCGCCGACGCCATGAATCGAGAGCGTTACAGGTACTTCGGGCGAGATTGCCCTCACGGCATTCACAAGAACGTCAACGCCCTTCACCGGATGCCAGCGACCGAGGTAAAGAAGCCGGAACTGCGCGTCCGAAACGGCTCCGCTTGAAGCTCCCCGAGCTCCCGCATTGACAAAAGTACCATCGACGCCTTGGCGGCTTAATACGAGCTTTTCGGTGGGAACACCGTTAAGAGCAAGTGCCTCAAACAGCCAGTCGCATACCGCTACAATCCGATCGGCGTCCGCTACCATGCGGGCGAATTCCTTCCTGCGGCTTTCGCCGAGGGTACGCGCCGACAGCGCCGTCGCGAACCGGCTGTAAGGCATCGCCCCTTCGAGCGCAGCGCTAATGGCAGGCGAGATCGCGGCGATCGAACGCGCGACGATCTTGGGTGCACCTCGATCATGGGCCCAACAAGCGCCGCACACGGCCGAATCGATCCGGCCGTCACATGCCTGCTCGCCGAACCGCATCATCGTACCGCGGAGGCAGATCACATTAGGCGTGTGCACCGTAAGAACCGTCCTGAAGCCGGCTTCGCGTGCGGCGCGAAGATGCGCGCCTCCGAGGCCTCGCGTCCACGAATGCTGGTGATAGATGTCTGCCCGCTTTTCATCGAGGATCTGGCGAAACCGGTCAAAGCCTCTGTGGAGCGCCTCACCGCGCAACTCGGCGCGCGACGGATTTTCATTAACGGAATAGGTACGCACCGTCGTGCCTTCGACTTCATACTCGTCCGGCTGGGTCGTGCCGAGAGGCGCAACGATGAGCGACGTTATGCCGTATGCACGCAATTCATGTAGAAGGCCCTTTAGATAAAACTCCGTGCCACCCATAGAAGCGGGTGGGTACCAAGCAGTCGCCTGGAGCACTGAAATCATTCGCTCAGCGGCCGGCCATGCGCAGAAGCTGCCGGGCCGGACGCAACCCGACCGCGCGGGCGAGCGGCGTGGCGATGCGTGAGTGAAGCGTCGGTTGGAGCCCAAGGCTGCGCTGACAGCTGACCGCCTCGAAGTAGTCCGAGTGCGCGGCAGCTAAAAGGCCGCGTCCCGCATGATCGTAGATGCCGCGGAGTGCCTCGAGCTGCGTTGTCGATAACGGACTGCGCGCCCGCCACAGCGCTTCGATTTGCTTCCCGTTCACTAAAACGTCGCGCCAAAACCGGGCAGGATCCCGGCGGGACAAGCTTCCTGCTTGTACACGATATCGCGCACCAATGTGCGGGGAATAGGCAAAGCGCGCGCCGAGATGCGCGGCGTCAAATAGGAAGCGCGCGTCCTGAATGATCGGCAAGTCATCACGAAAACCACCGATCTTTTCAACAAGCGTTCGGCGATACATCAACGCAGCGGTAGTGACCCAGACAGTAGTCGCACAGGCGATCTCGGCATCAGCCGCAAGCACGTTCATGTCGACTGATCTAATGGCTCCGGTAACCGTGCCGTCTCCTGTCTCAATTTGATCTTGCCAGTCGCAAATGATCACGTCCGCATTCGTCGCACGGGCCGTTTCGAGGCGCCGCTGCAGGGTCCCGGGAAGAAGGCTATCGTCAGCGTCGAGGAACACAATCCACTCACTTCTAGTTTCGGTAATCCCGCGATTTCGCGCTGCCGAAACGCCCCAATGCGGCCCTTCAATCACGGTCGTCACAGAGTCAAATGTGCGGGCTACAGATAGAGAGCCGTCAGTTGAACCGTCGTCAACGACGATGACGCCATATTCGACTTGGCCTTGTTGCTGGGTACTCTCAATCGTTTCGCCAATTGTTACGACAGCGTTGAAACAGGGGATCACAATAAATATATCAGCGGATGTTTGTACGACCATTTCAGCCTGAGGGCCGCCTCCTTTTGGATTTTGCCCTGGGGTCACTGTGCCAATCCTACTGACTATGCCCACGTTGCAACGAGCGTGAATTGCGAGGATCGCACTGTTCAGGCCCCGCCAATTAGTCGACTAACCATTACGAAGCTCCTCGACCCGAGCTCGAAGCCAAACCGACGCGAAAACCAAGCGAACGACCCAAACCTCATGTAATGATATTGATCAATCAGCGACCAGCTGACTCGCTGGAATAACATTCTTGCCTCATGTACACGACGTTCTCTTAATAAAACCAAAATTTCCGAAAGCATCCTTGAGTCTAACGAAGCCGATCGCTCGAAATTCAATAATTCGGCGCGAGCAAGCGCGGCTTTTTTCTCGGCGAAAAAAGCTCCTGTTTTGAATGGCTCGAAATGATCATGCGCGATCGTTAGTCGATCGTAACTCAAGTGCTGCCGCATATTCACGGTGATGGAATCTATATACACCGCTAGGCGGCCGACGGCCAAATAGTCAAGGTAGAATTCAAGCGCTTCCCAAGGCATTCGTAGTTCGTTGTACCGCGTAGTCCCATCATTCTTGATCATCACCGACCCTGGTACCCACCCGCAGGCGACGCAATTGGCGTACGAGTCTCGATATATAGGGTGAGGCGACACTAGTACTCGGTCGTTAACGTCGACCGAGAAATTAGCCCAAGGTCCTGCGGCAAAATCGGCCCCTGACACTCGCAGAGCGGCCAAGAGTGTCTCTATCGCCGAAGTCTCTAATATGTCGTCAGAATCCAACATCATAATGTAATCGCCCTCGGCTTGGTCCAAGCCGAGATTGCGGGCGCTCGCGGGGCCACCGTTCGGTTTCACGAGAAGGCTCACTCGTTCGTCATTAATTATATCAATGAGTAGATTGTGTTCGGCTAGCGGCGGCTCAGAGCCGTCATCGACCACGAGTAACCGAAATTGTCGATGGGTCTGCGCGAGTACAGATAGGAGGCACAGGCGCAGCCACTCAACGCGATTGTAGGCGGGCACTATGACATCGACGAGCAACTGTCGGTCACCACTGGCGATCTCGATGGATCCAGATTCCGCATGAGTCCGAGCATCGCCCTAGAGCGGCCGAGCGCTCTTTGGGCCTGCAAAGTAGGTTTTGAGTTTCAAGAAGGCTGCTCGATCGGATTTGAGGTCGAGCAAGTACGGCAAGGCAAGGCAACGTAGTATAGCGCCGGCCGCCTAGGTGAATATCCCCAACCGCTGCGTTCTCGTGTGCTGGCAGGTTGTCCATTACGACAATGTCGCCGAAGTGCGGGGCTTGGATAAAGCTCTGTGATCCACGGTCATCGCGAGGTCAACGGCAAAGGGCGCGGTGATCGCGTCTCAGCGTAACCGGTGACAAAGAACGTTATCTTTCAATGGCAAGGAATCGGTGGCTATGCATAGAAGAGGACTCCTCGGTCCACTCGATCTGTCTCATTCCTGCGGTCTTGAAACATAATGGAGGTGGCCCCCGCTGGAAAATGGTGGCAAATATGGGAATACAATCTCACTGCGCAGGCAAGGGCATAGCCTTTCCAAAGCCACGGTATCGATTTGAAATGTTAAGGAAAGTGGAAATGAAAGCGGAAGTCGTTAAAGAGATAGCGTTTTGCATCTGAAAATAAGGTTTCGGGTTAGACACCTATCTTGCCGCCAGCGTCGAACAGCAAACTGGGAAATCGATTCGATTAGTCACTTATTTTGGAAGACTCCACGAAGAGAGAGCTTTCCGCCGTCTGAATACCAATTCGTACAGCGTCCCTTTCGGCTTTGAAGATCCTTGCTTGATGATACCCTCGTGTTAGACACGTCAGAATATATCGTGCCCCGACTTTGATGGGGCTCGGCTTGGGGGGTAGAGTATGAGACTGCGCATATCTCAACACGACCCCTGAGACGATGCAGCCTCGGAGAAGGCGAAGGAGGTAATCTAACCGAACGCGATGGCTTGGGATCAAGTGCGTCATCATTAGAGTCGGAAAATTGCCGAACCCCAAGCCCAAATCGCAGCTCGTTTCGATAAGATCGTAGTCCCCCCCGGACGACAGCGATTGGCCGACGCGATCTAAGCGTCGCCGCGTCGGATTCTTTTCGACCTGTTCAGCATACTCTTTTGCCACCGTCGCCCGGACACACAAGCCTGCGCCGCAAGGATGTGCAAGCCCGTCTGTTACATTGTTGGACCATGATACCTTGGAAATCTCGCGTAAGGCTAAGTAGCAAAGAACCGGCTCCGCCCACTCCTCGGGCTTAGTTTCAAATTCCCCACGGACCGTGCCACCCCATGCGCCCACAAACGGGTACTCTAGAGCAATTTCCAGAGCTCCTTTTAAATAGCAGCGGTCAAGTACGTTATCGTCGTCGACGAAAGTCAGAATCTGGCCCCGAGCCTCCGCGATTCCTCGAAGGCGCGCAGGGGTAAGCCCCAATTCGTCCTCGCGCACGTGCCGCGCGTTGGAATGCCAGGAGAGGTCCCAAGTCTCAGCAAGCGCATCCTGGGACACGTTGTCTACCAAAAGGAGTTCCCATTGACTCTGCGGTAACGACTGCGCGCGAAGAGCATCTAGTACGCGCCGCAAATAATCCGGCCGGGGGTTGTGGGTGCAGATGATCGCGGTAATTTTCGGCTTCACGGGGGGCTCGTTGATTGCTAACGAAAAAGTCGAATGCCGTTGAAGTTAAGCGCTCGTTTCCCGCGCTTTGCGTCGCACGGAGAAAGTCGAAGAGGTCGGCATCGAGGTTTTGCTTGGGACGCCCTGAGGAGCGCACCGTCGGCTATATTTGCGGGCAACCCGCCCGGTTCACTCTTTCAACCGTCCGAGCCAAAATCTTCATGCAGCAATTGCGATAGTCGCCGCCTAATTTGAATACATTTCCGAAAGTGAGGGGGTGATATTCGAATACACCCTTCCGGCCACTGAAGGTTGGAGTACACGGGAGTGGCTATCTTTCCGGGCAGCATGAGCCGCATCAACTCGGACATTCGAATTGGCCGAGCAACCCTGGAAGGATTTACATTAAGAGTATCTGATGAAATTCTTAGGCATTTGGCTAACTCCCGAACCACATTAGGTTCAGGTGTCAAGAATAAATCATTGGTTATGATATCGTAGGCGGCCCGACAATAATTTAATTTATTTAGAGTTTCTAAAAACATGTCACCATGTTTCTTCACATACTCATCAATTGCTTTTTCTACTTTCGATCGCCAGGGACTCATCTCTTCTGCTTCCAATTGCGCAATTGCTTTCCAACTGCCGCCCTGGTTTTGATATCCAACCGTGGTCCCTTGCGGCGCAATTCCAAAGACGTGCTCAGCAATAGTTGGAAAGCGAGCTACGCAGGGCAAACGTCTACAAGACCGGCTATCGGGAGGTGCCAAGGGAAACATTGCCGTAGCCCATCCCGCGACCGGTGGTAACGCCCTTTCAGCAGACAGATAGACGTACAGACCTCTCGCTGACGCCCACGGTTGGACCAAGCTATTTATTCCACGTTGAAGGGAGAGATGCCACCCAAGATCTACAAGCGCCCATTTGACACCGTCAAGTAGACCCTCCTGCTCTAAATAGCCGCGTGCATCCACCCGCTTTTCGGCAAATTTCCGTAACAGAAGTTCTTGCGTATCAGGGTCCTCAAGGGCACTCCAAAACTGTTCCCGGTCAGTCGAAGTTAGGGGGCTATCCAAACCCCTTGATTGAAGTAGCGATCGAAGCCTCCCAGTGCATTGGCCGCTTTCAATCTCCAACCTACGGCATATTAGCCTATAGGTCGGTGAATCCCAGGGACGGATAAGCCAATCCAAAGCCGAACGCGATACTATTGTAGTTGCCGCCGGTAATATTGCTTGTCGCGAAATCATTAAATATCGGCAATCTATGTTAAATATAGATGACAAAGCGGAAGCGCATCGCCAAACTAAAAACGCATCCCTTGAAACAAAATATAATCTTCGTATGTTACATTCACGCGCCCGCAATAAAACCCAGATCGCCCACGCAAGACAGGCTGGTCCAAGATAACGCTCTACTAAGCTGGTCGCCTCCAGTGATCTTTCCAAAACCGAGCTAACGTTCCGGATTTCCGATGGTGAAGTAGCGCCGTGTTGGCTATTAGCACTCCGAAGCGATCGTGTAGGACGCCCCCCCGGATGAGTAGCTGTCCCAATATAATGGTGTGCTCGCAGACCGAGACGACGTGGTACCGCGACGTCACTGTTAATGTTATCTCCAAACATCGAGATTTCTTTTGGCTCTAAACCTGTTATTTGTAGTATTTTCTTGTATAGTCTCCCCGACTTCTTAAGCAATCTCAGGTCACTTGATACATAAAGGCAGTCTTCTGGTGCCATGATGTTGAAACCGCGCAATTGCTCCGCCAAGAAGCTTCTGGGAAGTGGCGTATCGGAAACGAACGCGATTGCGTGACCTGAACGTCGCGCATTATAAACGAGACGCAACACCTCTACATTCGGACGAAGAACCCTCCTTTCCGCCTCAAGCTCCAAACCAGCTCCCTGACCTCTTGAGATTGCTTGGAAGACACTAGAAAGCTCACGCCAAATTTCATCTAACGTACACTCCTCGTGACCACATGCTGCAATAGCCCTTTGCTCTGCTTGCAACCTCGCCGAAACGAAGGAGTCTTCGTCCCACTCCAGGAATAAGGGACCTAAACTCCGCCGAAGATCCGCAAAAACGAGTCGAAACACATCACTCGGTGCAGCGACAATTCGCAGCAAAGTAGTGTCCAAAACGTCGAAGCACGCGAGCCGGACTCTATGCACGCGCCGACGCCAAAAGATTTAAATCAAAGCTGATGTTGTCCAATCTGTCCCAGGGAAGTTCGGCTCTATAAACCTGTAGCCAAGCCCATCTCACAATCCACTTTCGGAGTGCTGCGCGTCCCGAACGTCGCCACAACCGTCTAGGGAACCGACCTATACCCTTGTCGTTTCCGATATGAATTTCCGTGAACCCCGCATTGGCTAGAGCAAAAAATAAACTGTGCTCAGTATAACTTGAGTAATGTGTGAAATCACTGTATCGCCACCTCATCGCCAGCAAGGCACTGGCGTTCGGGACTTGCACTAAGATCTTTCCGCCCTGCTTCAGCGAAGCTTTAATCGATTGTAACAATAATACTTGCTTCGTTACCGGGACATGCTCTAAGACATCAAACAAAAGAATGGCATCGAAAAAGCTTGTTTTCTTTCGAAGCCACTCGGTAGTGTCTCTTACGACTTCAACTGAAAAACCTGCTGCCTGAGCTATGTTGGCTTGCTGAGCGCTTGTCTCCAAACCGGAAATGTTATGATAGCCGGCGTTGCGCAAGGCTTGGAGGGCGAAGCCGAAACCGCATCCGACATCGAGTATATACGAGTCTCTGTCTGCCGGAATTTTATTATGAAGTAGTGACCAAAAGTATTTCGACATTTCAAGAGCATGTTGTTTGGTATTGTCATGAAACAAGCGGTAATGAATACTGTAGTCAAGCGGCATCGGCGCCAACATTCTTGGAATCCGCCGTCAGTACTACATTCGTAAATAATACGGGACCCCAGGCGTGGGACCAAAAGGACAATACCCCATCTTTGGTAAGCGGCGGTGCGACCTCAAAGGGCAAACAATCAAAAACAACATCGTAATCGACATGACCCGACGTATGATCTCCTCTTCCAATCGCGATGCCGAAGTAATATCGGCCTGGAGCGAGGCCCGGCGCGGAAATCGTTACGCGATGACCGATAGCGCCGTGGTGGTGCGATACGTCCATTTCGTTACTAAAGCCACTGCCCACCGGCGTCCCATCGAGAGCAAATATAGTGAAGCTAACCCGCATAACGTTTATTGGATCAATGATCTTAGAGCGTAATGTGAAAATTATTGGATGGTCGCGAGAGATGAGTGATTGACCATGATCAAGGAAAATGTGAGTGATCACCGCTTGTCTAGTTCCTAAGTACTTTCGTGGTGTAGTTTCAACGTTGATCCAGCCAGCAGGTAGATCTTTAAAAGTGCGGAGATAAGTTGAAACCGTCGAAGCTGCGGGGCCGTTCGCGATCACTTGACCATTTTGCAAAAGGATCGAACGAAAGGCCAGGCGTTCCACAGCGGCGATGTTGTGGCTCACAAACAACACTGTGCGTCCACCGCCGACTACTTCGGAGAGTTTGCCGAGACATTTCATCTGAAACCGAGCGTCACCGACGGCTAGCACCTCGTCGACAATCAAGATTTCCGGTTCGAGGTGCGCTGCCACGGAAAATGCGAGGCGGACGTACATTCCCGAGGAGTAATGTTTCACCGGTGTGTCGAGGAACTTCTCGACCTCGGAGAAGGCGACGATCTCATCGAACTTGCGCCGGACCTCAGCGCGACGCATGCCCAGGATCGCGCCGTTGAGGTAGATGTTTTCCCGGCCGGTCAACTCAGAATGAAATCCGGTGCCGACTTCAAGGAGGCTAGCGACGCGGCCGTGGATCGTGACGCGACCTTCGCTTGGCTCCGTGATGCGCGACAGGATCTTAAGCAGTGTCGACTTGCCGGCGCCGTTGCGGCCGATGATGCCGAGCACCTCGCCACGTTTCACCTCGAAGCTGACATCCTTGAGTGCCCAGAATTCCTCAACTGTATCGCCGGCGACGATCGGACGGCCGCGAGCCATGTCCACGGTCTTGCGCCAGGCATCGCGCGCTCCGCGTGCGAGGACGTCACGCAATGCGACGTAGCGCTCGCGGTCGGTGGCGTGGCCGATCGTGTATTTCTTGCCGAGCCCCTCGGCGCGGATAATGACATCGGCGGACATGTCAGATCAGATCGGCGAAGCTGCGCTCTGTGCGGCGGAAGTAGGTAACGCCAAGCCATAGAAAGGCTGCTACGACGCCGAGGCTGAGCAGAAAGTCCGGCAAATATATTGAGGAGTCGCCACCCAGGATGCACCAGCGAAAACCGTCGATCACTCCGACCATCGGGTTGAGGCTGTAGAAGAACCTCCAGTGCTCGGACACGATCTCGCTCGAGAACCCCACTGGCGAAACGTAGAGCCCGAACTGGACGATGAAGGGAATGATGTACCGGAAGTCGCGATATTTCACGTTGAGTGCGGTGATCAAGAAAGCGGGTCCGAGACTCGCCAGCATCGACAACACGACGAAAGCGGGTAGCAAAGCGATACGCCAGCTCGGCCAGTATCCATACCAGACCATTAGACTGAGCAGGATCGCAAAATTGATCGCAAAATCGACGAGTGCCACAGCCGCCGACGAGGCCGGGATGATCAGGCGCGGGAAATAGACCTTGCCGACGAGATTGGCATTCCCAACGAGGCTACCCGATGCCTCGCTGAGGATCGTCGAAAACAGGAACCACGGCAGCATGCCGGCGAACACCATGACCGGGTAGGGCGCTCCTCCTTCGCTGGGCAATTTCGCCAGCCGGCCGAACACGACGGTGAAGATCACCATCGTCAGAGACGGTCTGATGACGGCCCAGGCGACCCCGATAACGGTCTGCTTGTACCGGACAGCGACGTCGCGCCAGGCGAGGATCGCGAACAGCTCACGATAGGCCCAAAGATCGCGCCAATAATGCCGATCGGCCCGGCCTGGTTCGAGGATCAGGACATGGCCATGACCCGGCGTAGTGTCATCCGTCACGCTGCCTGGCCAAGCCTTTTGAGCGCCGCGCCCACCCTGGCTACGAACTCCGTCCGGCCGAAACGGGCGCGTGTCGCCGATGACAGCCCGCGTGGATCGCGTTTGGGGCCACTGAGCAGGCCGGAGATCGCCGCGGCAAGGTCGTCCGTTTCCGAAACTGCTGTTCCGAGCTCGCCGTCGGCCAGCGCATCGCAGGCGCCAGCGACGGCAAGACCAAGTGCAGGCGTTCCGCTTGCCATCGCTTCAAGAAAGACGATCCCAAAGCCCTCACCGGTCGAGGGCATGACGAACAGGTCGGCCACACGATATGTCTCCGCGAGGGTTTTCGCATCGACTGCGCCGAGAAACCGAACATGCTCTGTGACGCCGAGATCGCGCGCATAAGCTTCAAGGCGGCTTCGATCATCTCCTTCGCCGACAATCAGATAATGGACATCGTCCCCCTGCGCGAGAAGGGCTGGCAAGGCCGCAATCACGCGATCGTGGCCCTTATAGCGTTCGCGCGCATCTAATCGTCCCACGGTCAACAGCACGTACTTACCTTCCAGGCCTAGGCTCGCGCGAAGCCGAGAACCATCGCCAGGCACGAAGGCATCACCGACTGTATAGGATACGACCACGGCTCGCTCGGGAGCGATGGCGGCCCAGCCCAGGACACAGGTACGTGTATAGCGCGATCCGCACAGCACCAAGTCTGTGGCCTCCGCCGCGAGGCGCCGCAGCCGCGATGGCCGCGACCAGGCCTCGATCCCGTGCATCTGAACAATCAGCTTCGCGCCGTTGAGCCGTGCGACCAGCCAGGCTAGCGTCACCATGTAGAGGTGGCCGCAAAATACGATATCGACGCGCTCGCGCCGCGCCCACAGCAGCGCGGAGAGTGAATACGCGAGTTTCCCGCGTCGCGCCGGCAATTGTCGGACCCCGGCAGGAGTAACAATGCGATCCGGTGCGTAGCGCGGAACGACGCTAACCACTGCCCCACATTCCACCAACGCTCCGAGTAAATCGCGGTTGTGCTGTGCGATGCCGCCACGTCCGCCGAACGCGTCAGTGACGAGGGCAAGGCAGTGCAACTGGGTCACGTTGCTTAAGCCGAGCAAGCCCGCAAGACGGTCTGCGACCATCTTCGCGATATGACACCCTTTGACGAGTGTGCTGGATTAGCCGTCTCTGTTGCCGCCGCTGACATCCACGCACCCGTGGGCACCCCGAAGCCTGTCTTCGGTCTTGTAACGATCTCGTCGGGCACTGGCCGGGAAGGCGCCATGGCGAGCGCGGTCTTCCCGGAACCTGGCGCGAGGGTCGGAATGGCGGGAGCGAGTTCGCGCAACAGCGCGAAATCAACGAGTGGCACTCGGATCTCGATGCCGTGCGCCATTCCCGCCCAATCGGCATCTCTCAACAATTGATTACATAGATAATGCCTAGACTCGAGAGCGCAGACCCGCCCTACATCGGATCCTGGATCAGGTACAAGCGTCTCGGCAATACGGCGCAACGGTCTAAGTCGCCGCAATCCCTCGCGGACGAGGTCGGCCTCCATCAATTTCGTGAGCTCTCGCGGGAGATAGAGGCCGCGCCGCAACAGATAAAGCCCAGGCCAGTCATTCGCGTATTGGAGGAACCCAGGCGCCTTCGGCTGCCTGCGTACAAATTCAGGGGCGAGTCTAACGATCAGCATCTGAGCCAGCGACCCGACCCCCGGTAGGGTGGCAAATAGCCCGAACCGCTGTCGCCAACGGGGCAGGTCGTCAAAGCTCGGATATCCCGCGAGCAGTTCATCACCGCCGAGCCCCGAGAACGCGACCTTGAGCCCCGCCTCCTTGGCGGCCTTCGCGACGAACCAGGTGTTGATCCCATCAATCGACGGCTGGTCCATCGCCTCGAGGATCGCAGGGAGGTCGTCGTCAAATTCGCGCTGACCGACGCGCCTGACAATGTGCTCGGCGCCATAGTGATGGGCTACCTGAGCGGCAAGCGGCACTTCGTCCTCAGCGGTATCCCGGAATTCATCGAACGCGAGCGTAATCGCGCGGATATTTCGTGGCCCGGCGTCGCGCATCAGGCCGAGCAGCGCCCCTGAGTCTACCCCCGCGGAGAGGAAGAGGCCGACTTCGACATCGGCGACGAGGTGGGCGCGCACGCTTTCGCGCGCTCCGGCTCTGATTCGCTCGGCCAATTCGTTTGCCGGCGCGGGATGTCGTGCGCCCTCTGCAAGCGTCGCGGCCAGATTGGCAAACGGGCGCGGCTCATGCGGGCCCCCGACATCGATGAGCTGCGTGTGACCCGCGGGAAGGGCGCGGATATCGCGGTAGAGCGTGAAGGGTTCCGGGACGCTGCCGAACAGATGGAAGCCGGCGACGCCGGCCGGCTCCTGATCACGGGATACCGCGCCGCCAGCCAGAACCGCCTTTACCTGTGAGGCGAAGCGAAACGTCCGGCCATCATTCGCAGTGTAAAGCGGCTTGATCCCGTAAGGGTCTCGGGCCAGAAACAGTTCGCGCCGCGCGTCATCCCAGAGGGCGAAGGCATACATACCGCGCAGCCGGTGGACCATCGCCGCCCCGTCCCGCGCATAGAGGTGGAGGAGGATTTCGGTATCGGACGCTGTACGGAAGCGCGCTCCCTCAGCGGCCAGCTCCGCATGAATCTCGCGATAATTATAAATTTCGCCATTGAAACTGACGACGTAGCGGCCATCCTCGCTGATCATCGGCTGGCCCGCCGCATCTGACAGATCGATGATCGTCAAACGCCTATGCCCAAGTCCACAGCGTCGGTCAGCGTTCCACCAGATGCCAGAACCATCCGGTCCTCGCGACCACATTGCCTCTCGGGTCGCTACCAATTCGGCTTCCTTCGGCAATTCGGCAGCCGAATGATAGGAAAAAATACCGTTTATCCCGCACATGCGATGTTTGTGACGATCAGATACTGCAAGATCCCGTTAGCCCGCACGATCGAGAGGGTCGTGATCAGCCTTTTGCTTGGCGAGGGACATCGGAGACCGGGTTGGTGTTACTAGCACCCGCCACTCGGCTGCTACTGTGTCGATGCTCTTGACAAGGCGGGAATACCGTCCGAGCCACTCCTGCTCTTGGCGTGTCGATCCGGATCGAGTTCCGATCATGCGACCACAGGCTTTATCGACTAGGCTCGGACCTCCGGTTCCTGGCTCAATGCCGTATAATAGGAGTCCTCGCCCGCCCAACTCACTATTCCCCCGGCCAAGCCTCGTTCGGTTGGGCAACACTTCTTATCGGCTGAACGTCGTGTTGCGGCGTGCCGCGGAATTCCCTCGAAAAAAATATGCTTGTTGTGTGACAAGATGTCATGCCTGGCGAAAATCCGGTGAAGTCCACTTCAATAAAATCGGCTTTCCGGAGTACTTCCGCCGTCCTTGGCCACTGATCTGTGTTATCCACAATAATAATTCCACCTGGGCGCAAATGATTTGGCGCAGTTAACGCGCATGATCTCCGCGATTCTCCTATTCCATCTATGATGATAATATCGAATACAGGATAATTTGAAATAACTTTAACATATTCTTCAACATCACTGGTGGTCACAACGACAGTACAGTTCTGTTTTCTGACCATTTTCTCTACACGAATCGCCCACGTGGGGCTGGTTTCAACGCTAACTACTGATCTTGCCCGTTTTGACCAGAATGCAGTGGAGTATCCTGCCCCCCATTCAAAAACATCCATCTCGGAGATATCAAGCTGATTGAGATAATCAATGGCCGGATATGTAAACCATGGCAATGGCTCGCCATCACGACTGACCGGACCATTTTCGCGGTGGGACCTCATCCAGCCGTAATCAAACAAAATGTGGCGAGAAAGGGTTACAAAATCACGCAGACTTCCGCCGCTACGGAGCTGTTTGGGAATAAGCATCTTCACAGCCCCTCGAAGCACCTGCGGCGATCGATTGGTCATACCAAATCCGACCTCAACAAGCTCTCACTCTATCCCCACGCGCGATAACCTCGATTGCTGGCAGATCGCCGAGGCGCCGCCAGTGATTGATCATGATATCGCCGCCGGTTCGTAAGTTATCATCGGGGAAAATATCTTCATATCGTTTTTATGTCACTAAACAATGTTGAGGCATACGCGGCATCAATATTTTATCCTGTAATAGATATATTTGATCAATTCGTTCTGAAACGAAATCATACCCGAGTCGCTTTGCCACCAATTGTCGCGCCGATATTCCCGCGGATCGAGAGCGGGAACAATAATCGTAACGTCGTCGCCAAATGCGCGGCGCAACATCCAGCGTACCCTGCGCGCCGCGAAGATTTCCGTCGGCACGATAAGACGGTGCGCGCCGGTGTGCTGCGCCCACGCCCGCAAGGCGAGGGCCTCATCATAGGTGTTCAGCGATCCCGCGCCGAAAATGTCGATGGCGCTTTCGGGTACCCCCAGCTTGAGCAGGACCTGGCGGTTGGCCTCGGTATCCGACGGCGCCGCGCCCAATCGTGCGGCGGCGCCGACATCGTTGACGGAGAGGAGGATTTTCTTGACGAGGCCGTCTCGGTAATAGGCGGCCGCGGCGAATGGCCGGTCATTGACCCCACCGCCGAACACCGCGACGGCATCGGCGGGGCCGACGGGGTCCGAGGCGATCCACAATTCCGCCGCCTTCTGCAGCAGCGGGGCTCGCTCAAACCATGCAACAAACGAGAGCGCCCCGATGAGCGCCAGCGCAGCGAAGAGGCTGCCTCGCACCCGCGAGCAGTAAGCCTGGGGCAGGGGAGCTCCGCGTGTCGTCCTGCGCGAGGCTAAATTCATCGTGTCGGCGCGTCTGATCTCACCCGAACCAGCACCAAAATCTTAAGCGGCCGTAGAGTTCAGCCACCCTCGCCCGACAGACCTAGTTCGAGGAGTTCGGGCGAGTGGAGACCTGATGCGCGCAACATTTGCGCGATGCGCGAGCGCGTCTCGATCGATTTTCGGCTGAGGAGATGTCCGGCCAAGCCCACCTCCTCTCGCATCGTTACGTGCCCCAGGATAGAACCGGCTAAATCGGCAATGGTTCGGTTGTGAGCCTCATTGGGAAAGGTCTCCCAATGCAATAATCCAAACATCGCCCGGCGCCACATCAAACTGCCCTCGTTCGGCCCCGTGAGCCATGACATCGCCAGTGCGCTTTGAACCTTCGATTCCGGCTCCTTGATCTCCAGCCGAACCGCGGCGAGCGACAACCATTCCGCCGGAGAGAGTGGTCGGGCAGAAAGGAGCGCGCCCAGATCGTCGGAGCGCTTGCGCAACGCCTCGTCGCTATCGTCGGCCACCGGCAGCGCCAATGAATTTTCGAGGACAGGACCAGTAAGGCCCGGAACTCCGATCCACGCGCGCAGGGCATTGGCTTTAGTGGCATCGGACGCAGGGTTCGCCCGAGCTACGGCGAATTCGGTGATGCTCCACCCCCGGATTATCGCGAGGCCGCAGAGACCCAGAATAATAAAAGAGGTAATCCACCGCACGAGGACATCACTACTATTCGGCATAATAACTCTGATAATAGCGGGACCTATAATAATAGGAATAAGCATGTCTGCCGTACTTCTTAGCTTGCCGTTCATTGACCTGGTTGAAAACGGCTCCTGCGACCTTTGGGTGCCCGGAAAGCTGGTCGACACATCGTTTGACGAGTTCTCGCGCCGTCGAACTCCAGCGCACGACGATAACGATCTTGTCGCTGAGATGCGAAACGACCACCGGATCAATCACGGGCCCGACCGGCGGGGTATCGATAACGACAAGATCGTAGGCTTCCTTGAACGCCGCGACCATCGTCTTCATGCGATCGGAGCCGAGCAGATCCGAGGGGTTCTGACTCTTCTTCCCTGCCCCGAGCACCCAATATCCACCGCGCTCATGAAACCTCACCACGTCCGGGAGCTCGGCCTCGGCGAGAAGCAAATCCACAACACCGGCTTCCCCCTCCAAGCCAAAGGCGCGGGTAGCGGACGGGTGTCGCAGATCGGCATCGATGACCAGCACCTTTAGATTGGCGGCGGCCGCCGAGGCTGCGAGCGATAGGGCGATGGTCGTCTTCCCCTCACGAGGCACGGCCGAGGTCACTTGGATGATTTTGGGCGGGTGATCGACATCGGTCATGCGAATCCCGCTTCTCAGGGATCGGATCGCCTCGGAGAAGCTCGATAGCGGCTTGGCGTTCGGGAGGTCGAAGACGTGAGCTGCGGTCGCATCTGTTCTCAAATTGCGTGCTGTCAGATGATTGACAGAAGCCAGGAGCGGTAATCCCAAAAGGTCTTCAAGCTGTTTTGGCGTGATAAAGCCTGATTTAAGCTTTTCTTTTGCCAGTGCTCCACCGATCCCGAAAAATAAACCGATAAACAAGGTTACGGTCATGAACCGCATTGTCCGCGGTGAGCTTGGCATATTGGACGGCAATGCAGGAGTGATCACGCGTACGTCTTGTGGCTCAAAGGTCGATTGTTCCTGCGTCACCTTTGCTTCTTTGAGAAAATCCTCAAAGAGCGTCTTGTTGACCAGCGCTGTGCGCTCTAGTTCGCGCAGCCGGATCGCGGTCTCATCATCAAGGGTGGTCTGCCCCGTGGCTTGGCGAAGCGATTCCTCGAGGGAAGCGACACGCGCCTGAGCCAGGGCAAATTGGTTCCTGATGGCGGCGGCGAGCCGTTGCGTCTCGGTCGCAATACTGGCCTCGACGTCTCGTAGCTGGGCGCGAAGGTTGACGACAAAGGGGTGAGAAGGGCCGTAATGGGCGAGCAACTCTGCTTCCTTAGCGGAGAGGTCTGCCGCTTGCTGACGCAATGTTGGAAGCGCGCCAGCGCCCGAGATTTCCGGCATCCCCAGAAGCCCACCCCCCTTCGCCGCCAGTGCATTGAGCTGGTCTACCAGGGCCTTTTTCTGCGCCAGGTCAGCCTTCGCATCTATGAGTTTGGCGTTGAGCTCGGACAATTGCTGCTGATTGAGCGTGACATTGCCAGCCTGGATCAGACCGTGTTCCGCGCGGAAGGTCGCGACCGCTTTTTCCGAATCCTCGACCTCCTGACGCAAACCAGCGAGCCGATCGCGAAGCCACGCCGTGGCTCGTCTGGCGGCCTCAAATCGGGTGTCGAGCTTGTCGACGAGATAGGCGTTCGCGATATCATTCGCCAATTGCGCCGCTCGTAGGGGATCGGCCGAGGTGAAAGTAATGGTGATCACATCGCCGCTTCGAGCGTCATGAGAGACCGACAGCGATCCTTTCAGCGCTTCGATCGCATTGAGCTCGGCCTGCGGAATGAGATCGGTGCCGACGCGCACGCCCGGCTCCCCAGCTCCGGGCGCAGTTTCTTTCGCGGGCGAGTCGCCCATCAGCGATTGAACGTGAGAGAGCAATGACGACAGGAAGTCGGGAAGGATCGATTGAAGAAACGATGGCTCGCGCGGCTGGGTGATCTCTGGTGGAGGAGACGCCAAGGCCGGCTCTGGCGCTAGATTTTCCTTCTCAACGACGCGGCGTAAAAAGGCCGTCGACCCGATGATCGCCATCTGGTTTTCCAGCGTGGCAACATCCGGATTTATATCAGCGACTGGCGCTCCTCCGCCGGGAGGTCGTTGCGCTTGAAGGTCGATCAGGATTTGGGTCGTTGCCGTGTAGAGGGGCGTCACCTGCAACAGGAACACCGCTCCGACGACCAGCGCGAGAACCGTGACGGCAAAGATGAATTTCCAATGTCGCCAGACGAAGCTGAGCCGCTCGCGCAGATCGAAGCCTTGCTCGGCCTCGCGCTCGATGACGCCTGCACTCGGGATTGCTTGATCGGCCATATGCTACCGGCGAGGGAGAGCCAGAGGAGCCATGTGCCGGTCGGTCGAATTAGTCTTCAAGTGCCACCCGTGTACGTTCCGATTGCGCCACGCCGGCGCCCAAAATAGCCGTCAAGGTTATCGCAATAGCTTGCATCTGCAGGCCAAAATCCACGAGCGCATGGACCCCGACCAGGATCATCACGCTTGCGGCTATTCTGGGGACGGTCGCGTTCTGCCGGCGCCTCAGAGCTCCCCCGGCACAGCGAACCGCGAGTATCACAATGCTACCGATCAACATCGACCCGAAAACCAGGCCCAGCCCTTGAAAGATCTCCAAATAGGTGTCGTGCGCTTGCGCCCATATACCGAGTACCTCGATTGATCGGTCACGGTACATCGGGAATACGTCGGCAAAGGTGCCGTACCCATAACCGAGTACGGGAGCATCGGCGATGGAGCGCAGCGTCAGCAGGTAGACCGCCATTCGATTTGTGTCGTAAAGCCCGGCCTCTTCGATCTTGCCCCCAACGATCCCGCCAAATACCAATAAAGTCGCCGCTACGAGGAAGAGAGCCAGCACGATGACAGCAAGACGCTCTCTTCCCTGATCGCTCTCGTGCCAACGTCCCAGCATCAGAAGCGCTAGTAATCCCAACCCCGTCGCAAAGAGCCCGCCCCGCGACCCGGTCAGGCACAGCGCGACAAGCGTCAAAAACGCGCCGGCAAGGAGAGCGGCGCCACCCCCCGACCCTTCGATAAAGGATGCGATCAAAAGCCGCAGGCTACCGGTTGCCTCGCTGATCTCGTGGTGATAGCGGCGCAGTACGAACCCGGCGGTTACGAGGAACCCGATCCCGGCATAAGTTGCGTAACAATCGCGGCTGATGAACGTAGAGGAAACGAAGCCCCGGCTCGGTGGCAGGTAGACGAGCCAGGGCAGGGGCCCAGCCTTCAGCGCGATCAGACCATAGGCAGCGTAGCCGCAGCCGATGACCCCCAACAATCCCAAGAGGAGCCTGGCACGGGCGCCATCGCGGCAAAGCTGCAGGGCAAGCCAGAAGCAGCTTGCCGCCGTGATCAGGCGTAACAACGCCAAATTCGTCAGGTCGCGGTTGACGCTGATGCTGCCGGTGATGGGGCGTCCGAGCGCCTCTGCCGCCAGGGCCCAGATCGGATTAGCCAAGTCCAGCCAGTTCCACGTGAGGGTTTGCAATATGATCCATGCGATCACCCCTGCAACCAGCGTAGCAGGGACAGCGACGTGGCGGATCCCGACGGGGTGGGATTTCCGACGGATTAGCAGCGACAATTCGTAAAGCGCGGTCAATCCAGGAAACCAGATCGCATTGACCCCCAATGCAATCCAATCGTTGCTGCCGTACCAGAACGGGACCCACGCCAAACCAGCGACGAACAACCAGAATATTGTTCGATCGACGATTTCGCGCGGCCAAACGGCTTCCCGCACGGCCGCGGAGGCGGAGATTTCGGCCACAGCTCGCACGTTAATATGCGTAATTGTTCACGATGCTCACGGGCGTCTCGAAGAGCTTATTTGCGAAGGGTTGGCGGAACACGCCGCGTTCAGGCACGCTACCGCCGTTCAGGTGAATGAATGCCGCACCCGCTGATAGAAGCGCTAACGCGCTCGCCACAGACTCTTGCATGGTTGCGCGGATCCAGCAAGCAACGGTAGGTCGCGGCCAATCCTCACCGTCGATCGGCCGATTGACCAGCCAATGCTAATGTTACTTTTGCTGTGTTCCTTGCCCTGAATACATAATCTTGAGTTGCGTCTTCCCAAGCTCTTAGGAATTTAGTTTTATTAGGCTTGCCACAAGACTGGAGCTTATACCCCCTGAGCAGAGTTCATTCGCATTAACACGTTTTTGTCGGGGGTATGGCAGGTCAGCTGGCAAAAGCGCTGAGCAGCCAGCACATCAAGATGACGGTGGGGCAGTTGGTCCGGGGGTGCTATGGCGATTGTGATCGCACCATCATGCCGCCGCCCGTTAAAGCCGGCCGTCGCATTCCCAGCTGATGCGTGAGCGGCGCAACCTGCGGCGGCAAGGGGCGTGCAGGGGACCAGTGATCGGCTCGGAGCGGGCGGGGCATGGGCCGCGCTGAGCCTCATCATTTCTCTCGAGAATGGCCAATTGAAACCTATCGCCTTGGGCTCAAGCCGATAGCATTCTCGATCAAGCGATGCAGTACGAGGCGATCGGCCGCGGTCGCTGGGTGTCCGGTGCGACGGGTTACCAAGTCGCCGCCGGGCGATATGGCAATCGGTTCGGAAAACCATGGGCTCGAGCCACCGAGCAGGAGATGCCCAAACCCCTGTCCGTCGAGGGTCCAGTTCCGCACGGGCCCGGTATCGATGTGGATAAACCCAGATCGTGGATACCAGCCGACGCCGCCGGCATTCATGGCCCGCGCAGCTTGCATCGCTTCCTCAAGGTGGGCAGGGAGGTATATGTCAACCGCTCGGCCGTACATATGCTGGCTGTGTTCTGCCACGCCGAAAGTGGTCCTCGCCAGCATCTCGTTGGTTTCCGGCGTGCGATAAGCGGACAACACGGTAGCCTTCTCCGCGCCGACCGCATCCATCACGTTAGCGAGGAAATCCACGACGTTCACATCGATCGGGATCGAGGCTCCGCAGTGAAAGTCACGAAGAAAGATCGACAGATCGCTCATCGCATCAGTGATCGGTCCCTCGTCATTGCGGTAGGGACCTGAGAAAGTTTCGCCAGTGTGCGCGTTGACAAGGTTGAGCCGCCGTGGGACGGGCGGTTCCGGCGCAGCTCGCGCAGATGCTGGCACTGCCGCCAACCAAGCGACAAGCGACATAAACAACCGCCGATCCATTTCTCGCCTTCGGGTTGAGGGCCCCTCAAGGAGGAGAAAAGCAGATTGAAGAGCCACACTACCGCCTATGCCGCCACTCGAAAAGCCGTAAGACAGCGCTGGGTGCGGTCGATATCGGGCTCGCCCAGGCATCCGTCGCCGCATTCGGCTAGAACAGACAAAAGTCGTTTGCCCCTCGGCCTGTCAAACTGCATAGTAAGCCGCGCATCCGGCGGTGCGAAATAGGAGTTCTGTATATGATCCGACCGCCTGACGGTCTGCCGAATATGCGGCGAGCGCGGCGGGTTGTCGCCGCAGGCCTTTATCTGTGCGTTGCCATTTCTGGGCTCGCCCGGGCTTCTGAAATTGGCGCGGCGGTGGTGGTGGTAAACCACGTGACCGGCGCGCTCGGAACAGAAAGTCCGCCCGCGGTTCTGCACGCCGGCATTGACGTTTTTCAGGATGAGATCGTCAGATCAGGTGATAACAGTGCAGCCCGGGTGATCTTCCAGGACAAGACGACATTAGAGCTCGCTCCGTCCTCGGAGATTGTCCTCGACAAGTTCGTGTTTGACCCCAATCCTGCGCTATCAAAAGTTGTTGTCTCGATCGTAGGGGGTGTTGCGCGGTTTAGCACCGGCAATTTGCCGAAGGAAGATTACGCGCTCTCCACGCCTGGGGCCTCGCTGGCGGTGCGGGGCACGGTGCTGGACATTCATGTCGACGTCAGCGGGGGTACCTTCGTCTTTGTCGAGGAGGGCGCGTGTCTATTTACCTCGGGCGGGCAGACCGTCACGATCAGTGCCGGACAATCAAGTTTTGCTCAGGTTGGCGGTACGCCAAGCCAGGCGGCCAACACCCCTTTCCCGCAAGGTCTGATCAATCAGCTGTTTGCATTGCTGCAGCAAGCAAACGCGACCACGGGGCCACCCGGGCAGCCAATCGCTTCACCGGGAGGTGACAACCCTCCGGGTATCACGACTGGTACCCCAACCGGATGCGTAACACCTAGCGGGCCTGGCGCGGGACCGAGTAGGTGCTGACGATAGCCGTCTCGCAAACCGTTTCTTCCACGGTACTATGGCGATGGTTCGATTATCATCGCGCCGCTTCGCGCTCGTTCTAGACCTTGCATGTATTTATACCAATAAAGGGCCTCCAGCTTTGACCGGGTAGCGAGTTGACGCAGCATCTGATCAGATAGTTTTTGATGCAAGGCGCGTTCGAGCTTTAGTCGTACTTCAGGAATTAAAAGAGCTGCTGAAAAACTCTCCGCATCCCGACTCGTTGCCTTGTATAGTTCTTCAGCATTACGACGGAGAGCTTCGTTGATCGTGCCATGGTTTTGGCGCGTTTCAGCGACGCGCAGGACAGAGGAGAGCGCGAGGTCCAGCTCCGGCATCGCTCGTCGAGGCTGGAGCAACACCGATTGCGAGCACGCGGCCTCTGTCGGGTGGAGGCTTGCACGGAGCGTGGCTGGCCCGGGCTGTGCGGTGCCAATCGTGGTCGCGATCAGTACCACCACGGCTAGGTGTTGCCCCATCGATTCCTCAATAGCACGCAGTAGTCGGCACCCGTAGCTCTCGTTATCCGACGGTCAAGCCAGCGGAATAACGTTGGCCTCCATGGTTGTAATGAGAACCTGCCTCCCCAGAAGATCAAGTAGCACCCTCACGCGGCCCGAATCATCGAGGTGATCGAGGATCGCGAGGTGCTCGGCAAAGGGCCCTGCCATCAGTCGTACTGGGCCGCCAATCTTTAGCCGGTCAACGAGTTGCAGGATCCCTCGTGCGTCTGTCGAAGCAATCAGCGCTTCGACGATTCCATGTGGCACCGGCTGAGGTTCGTCGCCGCACGTCACCAGGCGCGAGACGCCATAGGTCCCATTGACCTTGCGCCAAGGATCGTGGCCGACATCCAGCCCAACGAACAGATAGCGCGGGAAGAACGCTGCTTCAATTGTGCTCAACTTGCGTGCGTGACGTATGGTCTTAAGGCGTTTCGGCATGAACGTGGGGAAGGATTGATGGCGGAGGTGGCCCTCCGCCCGGGCTTCATTTAATGGAAGGGTATGGACCACATACCATCGCTGGCCATTGCACAGCGCGGAAGATACCCATCTATCGGACTTGGTCCCGTTAAATTCCATGCTGTTAGCTATTGACATCGCAACTCCCTGGAGGCGGGCCTCCCACCTTCGTGACCACGGCAGTCTCTGAGACCTGGACGAACCAGTGGAAGGGGCTCACTATCGTCCTATGTCTCACTCGATGATCAGCCCGCCATGATAGCAGTACCGCCCCCGCTCGATCGGCTCTATGTTATCGGGGACATCCACGGACGAGCGGATCTCCTCGATCGGATGATCGAAATGATCACTAGCGATTTGGAAGCCGCTCCGGTCGCAGATTGCCTTACCGTGACGCTGGGCGATTATGTTGACCGCGGCCCAGCCTCGCAGCGGGTCATCGAGCGTCTGGCGGGCAATCCCTTTCCGACGAGGTTTGTAGCGCTGAAGGGCAACCACGAAGCCATACTCGACAGTTTTCTCATGGACCCAACGGTTGCCGATTATTGGCGCCGTCTCGGCGGCCTCGAGACGCTGCACTCCTACGGCATAGATGTCGGACCGTTGATGCGAGGCCGAGATTATGAGGCGGCGGCGGCGGCCTTTCGCTCGGCGCTTCCGGATGCCCACACCAAGTTTCTCAGCTCGCTCAGAACCTCTTTGACGGTCGGCCGCTATTTTTTGTGCCACGCCGGCGTACGACCCGGCGTCCCGCTTTTGCAACAGCGTGAGGACGACCTGTTGTGGATCCGCGACGAGTTTCTCGCGAGCCACGAGGATTTTGGAAAAATCGTGGTGCATGGCCACAGCCCGACGAGCGATCCAGAAATTCTCCGCAACCGGATCAATGTCGATACCGGTGCTTTCTTGACCGGGCGACTTACTTGCGCCGTCCTGGAAGGGGACGACGTCCGGCTGCTGACGGCGAGCTAAGGCCTGCCGCGCCAGTAGGCAACGAGGGTCGGTCGCAACTGCGGTCATGGCCTGTCGCCGTCGAGCACCCGGTCCCAGGCCGCGAAAGCCTGCTGGCGCGTGAAATGGTGGTCGAGCATCGTTCGGGCGCGATACCCCATTCCGGTGACCGCACCAACATCTGCCGATAAATGCCGCAAGTGGTTGGCGAGGATCTGGCTTGCCCCCGGTTCGACGACAATCCCACAACGATGACGTCGGACCAGGCGGGCGATTTCCCCATCGCTTGCGGTTATCGCGATAACGGGTCGACCGGCGGCAGCGATGCCGTAGAACTTGCTCGGGACAATTAGGCCCTCGAGCTCGGGCCTCAGCGAAATCCAATGAACATCGGGAACGCTAAGGGAATGCTTTAACCCGGCTCTCTCCTGATAAGGAAGGAACCGAAAAGCGCCGGCGAGGTTACGTTTGTGAACTTCGGACACGAACTCATCAAGCTTTCTTCCGCCGCCAATAAACAAGAACACGATATGCGGCTCATGGCGCAGGTGCTCCGCCGCGCCGAGGATCGTTTCGAACTCATGCCCCCTGCCGAGATTCCCTGAATAACCGACGACAAAACGCCCGTTTAGACCCCATTCTCGCCTCAGCGGGTTGTCAGCGTTCGCCACTGGCCGAATTTCGTCATCGTCGCACCAATTTGGGATTACATGCACGCGCGTCGGATCCACGCCGCGCGCGCGGACCAGCTCAGCCATGCGCTCGCCAACCACGACATTGGCAGACGCAGCGCGCAGACTGATATCCCGCAACCTCAGAAGAGCAGGGGCGACCGGTCCTCGCGCAATCGGTACTCCGAGCTTCGTGGCGACTTCCGGATAGAGGTCTTGCAGCCAGTTTACGAGGCGTAGACCGCGCTGCCGTACCGCATACAACGCGGGGATACAGAGCAGCGGGGGATCCGTCTTCGCCACGAGAATGGCGCCTGGCGTCGCCAACGCCAGGATCGAACGCCAGACAGAGACATAGAAGGACAGATAGTCAAACCCGCGGCCAATCAGCGCGCTCCGGCCAAATCGAGTGGTCGAAACCCGATTAATTGCGACCCCGTTCATTGTCTCTTGTTCAGACAGGCCAGCCTGGGGGTCGTCGTAGCGCTGCCTACTTGTGATCACGCGCACCGGACGACCAGCCGTAGCCCGATGGAACGCCAAATCGGTGAGCATCTGACTCGTCGCGGAATGGTCCGGATAGAAGAACCGATTAACGAAGATGATTTGCGGTGCCTCGGGCGCGGCGGCTTGGCCGAGCGACCGCGCCGGCCTGTCGACCAGGGGCTCCTCCCGCAACGCTGACGGGGAAGGTTTCACCTTTTGTGCGTCGAAGACGGCGAGCATTAGCGACCGCGCACCGCCAACCGGGGGCGCTCATTTCGAAGATTGACTAGAACCCCGGTGTGAGCATCTGCGGCCGGCAGAGACGCAGGCTTCGCTTGGTCTTGCCGTGCCAGCGCGAAGGCTCTCGGCGATTTCCGGTCTCCGCGGAACGGACACAACAGCGTTCGTACGGCAATCCGGAGATCAATCCAGAAGGAAGCGTTGCAAATGTACCAGGCATCAAGCTCTTCTTTTTCTTCCGGCGAGAGGAGGACGCCACCATTTACCTGTGCCCAGCCAGTGAGTCCGGGCCGCACCGTCAGCCGCGTGGCTGAATTCCTGGGTTGGTCTCGCCAAAGAAGCGGCCGCGGGCCAACGAGGGACATTTCACCGACCACCACATTTAGCAGTTGCGGCAGTTCGTCGAAGCGCGTCCGACGTAGAAATCGTCCGACCCAGCTTAGCCTCTGCTCGTCGGGCACTCGTCGACCTCTTTGATCAAAAGCTAGGCGGAGGGTTCGAATCTTGTAGAGCTGAAATTCCCTGCCATGAAGACCGACGCGCTGCTGCCAAAACATGATCGGCAATCCCACGTCAAAGAAGGCGAGCAGACTGGCGACAAGGAGCATCGGCGCCAAAAAAAAGAGCAAGGCGACAGCGATCGGAAACTCAACCCTGGCCTTAATGAGAAAATAGCGCGACGTCCGGGCCTCGACTTGAGGCCGATATTGCGGCGCGGGTTCGACGCCAGTACGCCCCCAGTCGGCCGCCTGTTCCGCAACACGCCTGCCGAGGTAACTCGGCACAGACGATACGGCGATATTGAGGCGTGAACACGCATGCCTTATTTGCTGCATGGGTACCAAATCGGGGTTTCCGCCGATTACCACCACGTCAACACGCACCCCGTGCTCGGCAAACTCTGCGACTAAAGTTTCCAAGTGTGAGGGTGGCCCGAACACACGCACCCCCTGCACACTACGACCGATCCAACGAGGCTCCGCGCTCAGCAATGCAACAATCTGACATCGCTTAGGACCAAACATCTCCAATGAGCTCATAAACAGCGCAGACGCGTCGTCGAGACCGACGAGGACGATGCGCTCCTGCGAAATCGGCTGAACTCGATTGCCTGCCGCGCGCCTTCCATCAATGAAGCGCAGCCAGGTCCGGCTGGCAAAAAGCGCCGCGCCCAGGATTAGCGCATGGATCGCAGGCACAGATCTCGGCACCCCGTCCAGTCGCGTGATCGAGAAGAGGACAAGCGAGATCATCAACTCGCCGGTCACGACGGCCTTCACGAGATTCAGCGCATCCCCGGCCGATAGGTACCGCGGGATCGTATCTTCGATGCGGAAAGCAAGGAAAGTTGCTACGGAAAAAATGCACGATACTAAACAATAAAGTGCTACTAAATAATAATTACTCGATAATATCGCCGCGTCTCTCAAGTATAACGCAAACAATGGTGATAGCGCCGCCGCCGCCAAATCGTACAGAGTCAGCCTGAAATTAATACTTGCGTGTGAAGAGGGGGCGTGAAGGCGCACAGTTTTTCGGACTCCCGGGGGAAAATATCGGCCGCAACTCAACGCCGATATCGAAAGAGCCAGGTAGATTTCACCCAAATATGTGGCAAATGTCAAACTAAATTAATGCAATATTCATATATGTGCGGCATTCGGGCGCAACTGATGGTGGGCTAGTGGATCGAATCTAACGCTTGGTACCCGCGTCTGACGGCGGCGATGATTTCATCGGGATCAGCGGTCCCTGTGCGCATCCCGCAGACTCGCATGTCCGCAAAGCCGACGGGAATCTATCTCAGGACTCTTCCGTCAGATTTATTCCACTAGCTTCTGATCTCGATCACCCCGATGTTCAATCTAGGTCTAGCCGCAAAGGGGCGCAGTGACGCGATGGGCTTAGCCAGTAACGGAGGTCGGGAGATAGCGCTCAGCACGAATGGGAAGCCGCTAGAGCGACCCCACACTGTATCGGAGAGACACTGTAAGCCTCTTTATTGTGAGCGGCCGGACGCCCAACTCGATCGATTATTTCGCTTTATCTAGCGCTAAGGTTGTGTTAACATTTACTAACGTACCTTGTAGATGCCCATTAGCCGCTCTGTTCGGCAGCTTGTGGCGATTGCAAGGTAGCTTTGCGCCGACGTCGGGGGATTGCGGCGAAAAGGGGGACGGCGATATGCGAGCAAGGATACTAGCGAGGCGGGTGTTTGCCGTACTTGCGCCGTTGGGCTTGTGCCTCTTGATTTCGGGTTGTGGCGGCACGAATGCTGAGCCAGCAAGTCCGGCGGAACTTGAAGCTCTCAAGACCAGGGCGACGGCGGCCCCGGTGTTGGCCGCGGGCGAGAAGATAAACATCATCGTCTATGGTGAGGCGTCGCTGACTGGGGATTATCTAATTGATCCCAGTGGGTACGTTTCCCTGCCGTTAGCCGGTACGGTCAAAGCGGCCGGGCTTACCCCCGATCAGCTCGAACGGAACCTCGAAAAGCAGTTCGGCAGCAAATACCTCGCCAATCCCAAAGTTACAGTCGAGGTCGTCGAATTCCGTCCATTCTATATCCTGGGAGAGGTCGAAAAGCCCGGGGCCTACCCCTATGCCGGTGGGTTAACCGCTCTCAGCGCCATCGCCATCGCCGGCGGCACCACCTATCGCGCTAAAACCTCCGAGATCCTCATTCAGCACCTCGGGGAAGAACACATGCGCGAATATCCGCTCAGCGAGCCCGTACCAATCCTTCCCGGCGACATCATCCAGATCCCCCGACGATACTTCTGATACGCGACACGTAACTCCAGCTCAAGACGCGATGCGCGTTAGATGTCTGACCGGCTACCGATCCTCAGCCCGGATTCCAAGGTTGGCGTGCCGCTGACGGCGGCTCAGCTGCACCCCCGGATCGGAGTACCGGATGGGGCTAGTATGGTGCCAAGGACCCCGCTCTTTCGGAGCGTGATTGGAGCACTTGCGGGTCTTGCAGCCGCGACGGTAACGGTCGGTGCGGCGCACGCGCAGGTGACGTTTTACACCAGCTCCGGCGGATTATCGCTTGAGCCGCCGTCCCTTTACACCGGTCGACCCGATCTGTTTGACAGGCCAGGCAGGGGTGACGAGGCGTTGCCGATCGGCAATTGGCTCGTCTACCCGAGCCTATTCGCCGGAGGGATCTTCGCGACGAACCCGGGTGAAAACCCGACGGGCGGGCGAGCGAGCCCGGGGTTGCGCTTAACGACAAACTCCTACGCCGAAACCGACGACGGGATCAAGAAGACCGTCCTTTATTCAAACTCCGACGCCGAGCTATACGCCAATCCAGGCAGTACGACGACAGGTACGAGCGCAAATAATCTAAGCACCCGTACTGGCGCTATCGAAACTTACGTGCCCTTTTCCGATCTGGTTTTTACGGCGCAAGCGGATTTCACCCGACAGGAAAATTATTTTACGCCCTTGGGGGTGACCAACAACCTAGCAAGCCTCAACTCAACCGGCGTGGGCGTCGCGCCAACAGCCAACCCGGTGCCGTACAACCAACTCTCGGGAGCCGGTTCGGTACAGAAGAACTTCTCCGACAGCTTCGTGATTGTTAGCGGTTCAATCGTCAATCTGACGTACGATCGCAGCACCTCGCCGACCAGTGTCGCGCCGTCGCCGAACGGCGTTACCTATACTGGCAACGGTCGGGTTGGGTATTGGTTCATCCCAGACCTCAATGGATATCTTGAGGCCTCCCTAGATCAACGCGATTACGCAACCAGCGCGCTGAGCTCGTCGGGATATCGCGTCGTTGCCGGGGTTGGTTCGGACCGAGTTGGACTGTTCCGCGGCGAGCTGTTCGCGGGCTATCAGGCTGAAATTTATGATTCGGCTGCAATTGGGACTACGGCCGGTCCTGTCTTCGGAGGCCGAGGTTCGTACTTTCCTCTTCCTGAATTGACCATAAACGCCTCTCTCGACGAGACGATTGGCGCGTCGTTACTGGCAACCACGCCGAACTCTCCCGCCGGCACGTCGACCAAGGTAAGTACGTTCCTCACACAAGTGAGCTACGACCTCGCGCCCGAGTGGAAGGCAACTGGTCGTGGAGGCATATCGCTAACGACTTATGGGGGCAACACCCGCAGGGATACCGCTTGGACCGGCGGCGCAACGGTGACGTACAGTGTATGGCGCAGTTTTGGCATAACCTTGGACTATCAGCACACGACCCTGAGCTCAACCGCACCTCAGGCCGGGTACACTAACGATGCGGTTACGCTTGGGGTGTCCTATAAGTACTGAGGGCAAGGCGACCACGCACGGTGGCTTTCTCCCCGCGGAGGGTTCCCCGCGAGAGCGAACTCGATGATACAGGGGATGTTTTCCTGTCTTTATCCACCGCGTAGCTGATCGCGGAGCTCAGTCGTCCGTGTGGCGATCTGTATGTTCGCAGGGTTTCCGCGAGGATGTGGGCATCTGCTCGCGATCGGTGGTTGGCCTTGCCGACTGTTTCGTCGATGACCGCGGACGGATTCATCTCAGTCTGAACTGGACTTGCCCCGCTTTGGTGGAGAGGCATCGGGTCATTCGGCATTGGTTTTTTCGAACTGCGCCGGGCTTCTGAAGTCGAGGGCGGAGTGCCGCCGGACGGGATTGTAGAACCCGTCAAT